>Ga0136713_1000100_pt1 | contig 8933 bp, 5 predicted proteins | sample JTO22cmmetaG_FD_101393 | JGI IMG/M metagenome (GOLD analysis project Ga0136713, IMG submission 101393) | Freshwater bacterial and archeal communities from Indian Creek, Illinois, USA - JTO22cm metaG | ecosystem: Environmental > Aquatic > Freshwater > Unclassified | place: USA: Indian Creek... | reverse complement strand
TGCTCGCCGCGGATCTCCGCGAGCAGCATGCCGACGGCCAGCCGGCACAGCGGGCGCACGGGTTGGCGGATCGTGGTGAGCGGCGGCTGGGTGAAGGCCATGAGCGGGGAGTCGTCGTAGCCGACGACGGACAGATCCTCGGGGACCCGTAACCCGTGGCCCTGGGCTGCCCGGATGGCGCCGAGAGCCATGAGGTCGGAGGCGCAGACGATGGCGGTGTGGCCACCGGCGATGAGCTCGCGGGTCGCGGCCTGCCCGCCCTCGACGGTGTACAGGTAGGTGGCCACGTGCTGAGCCGCGGTCCGCGCGTCCGGGGCCAGGCCGGTGCTCACCAGGGCATCGAGGAACCCGGCGCGCTTGCGGCGCGACGGGGTGAAGCGTTCGGGCCCGAGGGCCAGTCCGATGCGACGGTGCCCCTGGGCGACCAGGTGCCGCACGGCGAGGCCGGTCGCGGCGGCCTCGTCGACGGAGACCTGGGGGGCGTCCACCTCGGGGGCGAAGCCGCCCATCAGGAGGATCGCGACGCCCTGCTGACGCAGCCGCTGGTAGGGGCCGCGGTCCGTGGTGGTGTCGGCGTGGCGTCCGGACACGAAGAGGATCCCGGCGACCCCGCGCTCGGCGAGCATCTCGATGTACTCGTCCTCCGTGGTGCCGCCGGGGATCTGGGTGCACAGCACCGTGGTGTACCCGGCCTGGGTCAGCAGTGCTTCGGCCTCCTGCGCGATGGCGGGGAAGACCGGGTTGGTCAGCTCGGGAACGACGAGGCCGACGAGGCCCGCGGGCCGGCGCCGGACGGTGCCGGGGCGGGGAAAGCCGAGCACGTCGAGGGCGGCCAGGACGGCGCGGCGGGTCTCCTCAGCGACGACCTCCTTGCCGTTGAGCACGCGTAAGACCGTGGCGGTCGAAACTCCGGCCTGCTGTGCGACGTCGGCCAGGCGCAGCCGGGGGGACGACGAACTGGGCACGGGCAACCTCCTTCGGTTGGCGTGAGTGTTGCGCGATTCTTGCAAGGTTGCAAGCCTGTTGCAGACCGCTTCGGCGCGAAATGTGTGCAGTTGCGCCGAACATGCAGGGTCCGGCGTCGCCGTTTGGAGCGCTTGGCATCAAATCTGCAACGGAACGATGCAAACCCGCCAGCCCTGTTGCAGGCCCTGATCCTCCGGCCTAGGGTGAAGGCGTCCTGCACAGGGTCGGCTTAGTCCCGGTCAGGCATCCCATGTATCCGAGACCCAAGGAGCAACTGATGCGAAGGAGCATCCGACTTTCCGTCGCCACCGTCGCTACGGCGGCGTTCGCCGCCCTCACCCTCACGGGTTGCGGCACCGGCGAGGAGACCAACGGCGCGGAGCCCACGCCTGAGGCCAGCCCCACCGAGGAGGCACCCGAGGAGCCCGGTGCTGGGCCCGGGGAGGATGTGCTCGTGGTGTGGGCGGACGCGAACCGTGTCCAGCCTGTGCGCACCGCCGCCGAGCGGTTCACCGCCGACACCGACATCCCGGTCGAGGTCGTCGAGGTCAACTTCGGAGACATCGGCCCGAACTTCATTACCCAGGTGCCGCTCGGCGAGGGCCCGGACATCATGCTGACCGCGCACGACGGCCTCGGTGGCCTGATGGCGGCCGGTGTGGTCGCCCCGATCACCCTCGGTGACGTGGCAGGTGAGTTCGCCCAGTCCGCGATCGACGCCTGCACCTGGGAGGGCCAGCTCTTCTGCGTGCCCGTCTCGGTGGAGAACATCGCTCTGATCCGTAACACCGAGCTCGCTCCTGAGGCGCCCGCCACCTGGGACGACATGATCGCCGCCGGCGAGGCCGCGGGCACGGAGTTCCCGATGCTCATGCAGGTCACCCCCGAGGGCGACCCGTTCCACATGTACCCGCTGCAGACCTCGTTCGGCGCCCCGGTCTTCATCCAGGACGCCGACGGCTCGTACACCGACGAGCTGGGCATGACCGGTGAGGCGGGCGAGGCCTTCGCCGCCTGGCTGCGCGAGCAGGGTGAGGCCGGCAACCTGTCGACCGACATCGACTCCGCCATCGCCATGGAGGAGTTCGGCAACGGCAACTCGCCGTTCCTGATCTCGGGTCCCTGGGCGCTGACCCAGGCCGGGATTCCGGACATCGAGGACCAGCTCGCCGTCGACCCGATCCCGTCGGCCGGTGGCCAGCAGGCCCAGCCCTTCGTCGGCGTCCAGGGCTTCTTCCTCTCTTCGCGTTCGGAGCACGCGCTTGACGCGATGCTGTTCATGACCGACTTCCTCGCCTCGTACGACGTGCAGGTCGAGCTGGCCGTGGCTGACAACCGCGTGCCCGCCCGCCTCGACGCCGCCGAGACGGCCCTGGCCGGCAACGACCTCATGTTCGGCTTCTCCGCCGTCGGCGAGACGGGCGTCCCGATGCCCGCCATCCCCGCCATGTCGCAGGTCTGGCAGTTCTGGGGCGTGACGCAGGCCCAGATCATCGAGGGCACCGTCGACCCGGCCGCCGCGTGGAACCAGATGAACGAGGACATCCTCGAAGCCATCGGCTGACCCTGACCGGCTCGGTCGACACCGGCTGAGCCCACCACCTCGGAACGACTGTGGTCCGCGGCCCCACGGCCGCGGACCACAGCCCCGGGCCTGACGATGATCTGCAGACGGAGGCACCGATGCCTGACCCTTCGACCCTCGACCCGGCGCGTGCCACCGCGCGGCGCGGCCGGATCTCGCACGCCAGGAACTGGGGGCCGGGCTACCTCGTCAAGCTCGCGCTGATGGCGATCATCAACGCGCTCGGCGTGTACGGCCTGTGGGCCACCTGGACACACCCGCACTGGGTGCTGTTCTGGTGCTTGCTGGCGCTGCTGGCCGTGGCGAACTACGTGTACTTCTCCAAGCGCGCGCTGCCGATGAAGTACCTGTTCCCGGGACTGGCATTCCTGCTGATCTTCCAGATCTTCGTCATGGGCTACACGCTCTACGTCTCGTTCACCAACTTCGGTGACGGACACAATGCCACCAAGGACCATGCGGTCCATGCCCTGCTCCTGCAGAACACCCGCCAGGTGCCTGGAACGGCCAGCTATCGCGTCGCCGTCGTGGAGCGCGACGGCGAGCTCGGACTCGCCGTCGTCATGGCCGAGGACTCGCTGTGCGAGGGCGGATCCCCCGGCGACGTGTGCGTCGGCACCGCCGAGGAGAACCTGAGCAAGGTCGACGGCGGGGTGGCCGACGGCGCGACCCCGACCGAGGTGCCCGGGTGGACGATCCTGTCCCGCGCCGAGTTCCGGCCGCGGCAGCGCGAGGTGCTGGACCTGCGCGTCCCCCTCTCCGACGACCCTGCCGACGGCGCCATCGGCACCAACGACGGTCTGAACGCCTTCGCCTTCCGCAGCTTCCTGGAGTTCGACGAGGAGGCGGGCACGATGACCAATGTGGAGACCGGGGTGGTGTACCACCCCACGGACCGGGGCCAGTTCGTCGCCGACGACGGTTCTACGCTGGGCACCGGCTGGCGGGTCCTGGTCGGCTTCGAGAACTACGTGCAGATCTTTGCCGACGCCCGGATCGCCACCCCGTTCCTGCGGGTGCTCCTGTGGACGGTCGCCTTCGCCTTCATCTCGGTCGCGTCGACCTTCCTGCTCGGACTGTTCCTCGCCCTGGTCTTCAACGACCCGCGCCTGAAGGCCAAGCGGCTCTACCGCACGCTGATGATCCTGCCGTATGCCATTCCCGGCTTCCTGTCGGCCATCATCTGGTCCGGACTGCTCAACCGCTCCTTCGGCTTCATCAATCAGGTGCTGCTCGGTGGAGCGGACATCGGGTGGCTCACCGACCCGTGGCTCGCACGCCTCTCGGTGCTCGGGGTGAACCTGTGGCTGGGCTTCCCCTACATGTTCCTGATCTGCACCGGTGCCCTGCAGTCCCTGCCGGGTGACGCCCTGGAGTCGGCAAAGGTTGACGGTGCGAGCGCGTGGCGCACCTTCCGGTCGATCAAGTTCCCGCTGCTGCTGATCTCGACGGCGCCGCTGCTGATCAGCTCCTTCGCCTTCAACTTCAACAACTTCACCCTCATCTACATGCTCACCGGGGGAGGTCCGCGTTTCCAGGACGTGCGGATCCCCGTGGGGGCCACCGACATCCTGATCTCGATGGTGTACCAGATCTCCGGGCTGTCGGTGGCCGCCGGGGCCCGGAACTTCGGCCTGGCCTCCGCACTGTCGATCATCGTCTTCATCATCGTCGGCACGGTCTCGGCCATCGGGTTCCGGCAGACCAAGAAGCTCGAGGAGATCCTGTGATGGCTGACACCACCCCCCGGTCCGCCGGACCCGTCGACGTCCAGGCACTGCGCCGCGAAGCCGACCAACAGCTCCGGCGACGGATGAAGCCCAAGACGTGGTGGCGTGAGATGAGCTGGCGGCACCTGGTGGCGATCATCGCCAGCCTGTACGCCGTCTTCCCGATCCTCTTCGTGCTTTCTGCGGCTTTCAACCCCGGCACGACGCTGACCGGATCGAACCAGATCTTCCAGCGGTTCTCCTTCGAGAACTTCATCGAGCTCGGCGATCGCACGGCCTTTTGGCGGTGGTTCGGCAACTCCATGATCATCTCGGTGGTGACCGCCATCGGCACCGTGCTCATGGGGGCCGCCGCCAGCTATGCGTTCTCCCGGTTCCGCTTCTCCGGGCGCCGCATGGGCCTCACGGCCCTGCTGGTGATCCAGATGTTCCCGCAGATGCTCGCCTTCGTGGCGGTGTTCTTGCTCGTCATGGCGCTCGGTGACGTGTTCCCCGTGCTCGGGTTCAACTCCACGCTCACCCTCATCGCGGTGTACTGGGGTGGCGCGCTGGGTGTGAACACCTTCCTGATGTACGGGTTCTTCAACACCATTCCCGCTTCCCTCGACGAAGCCGCGAAGATCGACGGCGCCAGCCACGCCCAGATCTACTGGGGAATCATCTTCCGGCTCGTCTCCCCGGTGCTGGCGGTGGTGGGGCTGCTCAGCTTCATCTCCTCCTTCGGCGAATACATCCTGGCCTCGCTGATCCTGCCTCGCGAGGACCAGATGACGTTGGCCGTGGGCCTCTTCCGGTTCGTCAGCGACCAGTTCACCGCCCGCTGGGGGATCTTCGCCGCCGGCGCCGCGATCGCCGCCATCCCGGTGCTGGCGCTGTTCCTGTTCCTCCAGAAGTACATCGTCGGCGGCCTCACCGCCGGTTCCGTGAAGGGCTGACACCACCCATGGGCCAGCCGGTCGACTGGTGGCGCCACGCCGCGATCTACCAGGTCTACCCACGTTCCTTCGCCGACGGCGACGGGGACGGCGTCGGCGACCTCGCCGGCGTGCGAGCCCGCCTGCCCTACCTCGCGGCGCTCGGCGTCGACGCGATCTGGTTCACCCCGTGGTACCCGTCGGACGGCGCCGACGGCGGGTACGACGTCGCCGACTACCGGAGCATCGACCCAGTGCTCGGCACCCTCGCGGAGGCGGAGGCGCTCATCCGGGACGCCGGCGCCCTCGGATTGCGCACCATCGTCGACATCGTGCCCAACCACATCGCAGCCTCCCACCCGTGGTTCGCCGAGGCTCTCGCGGCCGGTCCGGGCAGCTCCGCCCGGGACCGGTTCTTCTTCCGCCCCGGGCGCGGTGTCGGCGGTCAGGACCCGCCGAACGGATGGCAGTCGGCCTTCGGCGGCCCCGCCTGGCGGCGTGTGACCGAACAAGACGGCAGCCCGGGGGAGTGGTACCTGCACCTCTTCGCGCCCGAGCAGGTCGACCTCAACTGGCGGAACCCGCAGGTGCGCACCGAGTTCGAGGACGTGCTGCGCTTCTGGCTGCGCCGCGGAGTCTCCGGTATCCGCATCGACTCCGCGACCATGATCATCAAGGACCCCGACCTGCCCGAGGTGCCCGAGCGCCCGGGTCCCGGCAATCACCCCTACGTCGACCAGGACGAGGTCCACGACGTCTACCGGCAGTGGCGGACGGTCGTGGACGAGGAGTCGGGTGGCACCGCCGCCCTGGTTGGCGAGGTGTGGCTCGCAGACCTGGACCGGCTCACCGCCTACCTGCGACCCGACGAGCTGCACACCGCCTTCAACTTCGACCTCATGGCCCAGCCGTGGCACGCCGACGCCCTGCACGCCTCGATCACCCGGACCCTCGAGGCGCACCGCCGGGTCGGCGCCCCGGCCACCTGGGTGCTCTCCAACCACGACGTCACCCGCACCGTGACCCGCTTCGGCCGCGCCGACACGGCCTTCGACCCCGCCGGACGCCGCCCCGGTGTCCCGACCGACCTGGCCCTGGGCTGCCGTCGTGCAGCCGCTGCTGCGCTCCTCGTCGCCGCACTTCCCGGCTCCTTGTACGTCTACCAGGGCGACGAGCTGGGCCTGCCCGAGGTCGAGGACATCGACGCGGAGCAGCGCCGCGACCCGATCTTCGCCCAGACCGACGGCACCGACCCCGGCCGCGACGGCTGTCGCGTCCCGCTGCCGTGGACGGCATCGGGAACCAGCCACGGCTTCGGTCCTGACGACGGCGCCGCCCCTTGGCTGCCCCAGCCCGCCGGGTGGGGAACCTTCGCCGTCGACGCTCAGACCGGCCACCCGGCCTCCATGCTCACGCTGTACCGCACCATGCTCTCTCTGCGCCGCGCCCTGCCCGAGCTCGCGGGACAGGACCTGCGCTGGGTCCACGGCGACGGCCGCTCCCCGCTCGCCGACCCCGCCTCCGGACTGCTCGCCTTTACCCGCGGGGACCGCTTCGTGTGCCTGGTCAACCTCGGCCCCGACCCCGTGCCGCTGCCCGGTGCCGAAGTGCTGCTGGTCAGCGGACCGCTCACCGCGCGATCTCACCTGCCGAGCGACACCGCTGCGTGGGTGCGGCTGGCTTAACGTTGCCCCGTGCAGACCTTCGAGCAGGGTGCGTTCGACGCCGAGATCGTGGGCCGCGCGCCGCGCCCTGCCCCCGGGGAGGAGGGCCCCGGCCCCTACGGTGACGCCGACGTCGAACGGTACGTCGCCGAGGCCGCCAAGAAGAAGGCCCGCACCCCCTTCGAACGCGACCGTGCCCGCGTCGTCCACTCCTCGGCCATGCGCCGCCTCGGCGCCAAGACCCAGGTGCTCACCCCGGGCACCGACGACTTCGTCCGTACCCGGCTGACGCACTCCCTCGAGGTCGCGCAGATCGGCCGCGAGATGGGCCGGGCGCTGGGCTGCGACCCCGACCTCGTCGACACCGCCTGCCTCACCCACGACCTGGGTCACCCACCGTTCGGGCACAACGGGGAGAAGGCGCTGGCGGACCTCGCGGCCGGGATCGGCGGCTTCGAGGGCAACGCGCAGACGCTGCGCATCCTGGCCCGGTTGGAGCCCAAGGTCGACGGTGCCGGCCTCAACCTGACGCGCGCCTCCCTCGACGCGTCGGTCAAGTACCCGTGGGCCTTCGGTGAGGGCCCGCGCCGCCCCGACGGCTCGGCGACCCCGAAGTTCGGCGTCTACGCCGACGACGTCCCCGTCTTCGAGTGGCTGCGCCGCGGCGCCCCGTCGGGGGTCAGATCCATGGAGGCGCAGGTCATGGACCTCGCCGACGACATCGCCTACTCGGTGCACGACGTCGAGGACGCCGTCGTCGGCGGGCGCCTCGACCTGGAGGTGCTCGCCCACGAGGACGAGCGGGCCCGCGTCGTCGCAGCGGTCCAGGCCTGGTACGGCGACTGGCACACCGGCGACGCCGTCGAGGGGGCGCTGCACCGGCTGCACGACTCGGGTCTGCTGATGACCGGCTTCGACGGGTCGCGCCGCGCCCTGGCCCGGCTCAAGGACCTGACCTCCTCCCTCATCGGGCGGTTCTCCGGCGCCGCCCAGGCGGCGACCCGCGACGCCTTCGGCGACGGCGCCCTGACCCGGTACGCGGCCCGGCTGGTGGTGCCGGAGGAGACCGCGATGGAGGTGCTTGCCCTCAAGGGCGTCGCCGTCGCGTACGTGATGGCCCCGCGCGAACGCGAGCCTGTATACCTCGCGCAGCGCGAGATCGTCGCCGACCTGGTCCAGGTCCTCGCCGAGCGGGCCCCGGTCACCCTCGAGCCGCCCTTCGCGGCGGACTGGAAGGCCGCGGCCGACGACGGCGCCCGGCTGCGCGTCGTCATGGACCAGGTCGCCTCCCTGACCGACGTCTCCGCGATGCAGTGGCACGCACAGCTGGCGCGGCACAGGCCGGCCTGGGACGGTCCGGCCTGGCGCAGGTCGACCGGCGCTGCCCGGAGCGGGGCGACGTGGCAGGGCTGATCAAGCGTGAGGACGTCGACGCCGTCCGCGAGCGGGCGCGCATCGAGGAGATCGTCGGCGCGCACGTCACGCTCAAGCCCGCAGGGGTCGGCTCGCTCAAGGGCTTGTGCCCCTTCCACGACGAGCGCACGCCGTCGTTCACCGTGCGGCCGTCCGTGGGGCGGTACCACTGCTTCGGCTGCGGGGAGTCGGGCGACGTCATCGCGTTCGTGCAGAAGGTCGACGGGCTGGGCTTCGCGGAGGCCGTCGAGCACCTCGCGGACCGCGCCGGCGTCCAGGTGCGCTACGAGGACTCGCGTTCGGGTGCATCGGTCACCGTGCCGCGCGAGGAGCCCGGCCGCCGCCAGCGGCTCGTCGAGGCGAACCGGGTGGCGGCCGAGTTCTACCAGGAGCAGCTCTTCGGCCCCGGCGCCGCAGCCGGGCGCCGGTTCCTCGCCGAGCGCTCCTTCGACCGCGCCGACGCGGAGCGCTTCGGCGTCGGTTACGCGCCCACCGGCTGGGAGGCGCTCGCCCGCCACCTCCAGGGCAAGGGCTATACGCAGGCCGAACTGCTCGCCGCCGGGCTGGTCAAGCAGGGGCAGCGCGGCGTCTACGACGCGTTTCGCGGCCGCCTGGTCTGGCCGATCCGGGACACCACCGGCACGGTGATCGGCTTCGGCGC
>Ga0136713_1000099_pt1 | contig 9023 bp, 5 predicted proteins | sample JTO22cmmetaG_FD_101393 | JGI IMG/M metagenome (GOLD analysis project Ga0136713, IMG submission 101393) | Freshwater bacterial and archeal communities from Indian Creek, Illinois, USA - JTO22cm metaG | ecosystem: Environmental > Aquatic > Freshwater > Unclassified | place: USA: Indian Creek... | reverse complement strand
GTGAGACACGTCGAGGTCCTCGTGGTCGATCAGAGTTAGCGCTTCTGATCCTCGGGGACCTCGACCCCTACCCGGCGGACCTCACATCGCGCGCGTCGCCCCTACCGGATGTCCCAAGAGCCGTCAAAGGGAACCTGGTCCGCGATCGACACGGCTGCGGCAGCGGGAGTGGCCGTGAGCGTGGTCCCCAGCAGCGCTGCCGCCACGACGGCTGCAGCGCGGCGCGCGCCGTGCGCTCTTCTACGGTGGTCCTTCGGACCGGGTCGTGCTGTCATGTTCGCCCCTTCGCGATCGACACCCGTCCCCCGTGAGGCGGGTGCGAGCCACACTCGTTGTGGCTCCTGCGCGCAGACGCTAGGGACGCCCGAATCGGTTCGACCAGGGGGTGCCGCGAAGTTGTCGCAGGTCAGGGGCTTGCGGCGTCGCCGGACGGCGCAGCAATCGTTCGCATCCATCCGGGACTGCCCGGCCGCCACCCGACCGATGCCGGCGGCCGGGGAGTCAGCGCGAGGTGCCCACCGCGGCCGCGGCGGCGACGTCGCCCAGGACGACGACGTCGATCAGCTGGCGGGCCCACGCGAGGACCTCCTGGCCGCGCAGGGGGCGGCCGCCGAGGCGCGCCGTCGTCGGGAACGGGACGAGGATCGCGCGGATCGCGGGCTTGAGGATGGTGCCGGGGTAGAGGCGCTTGAGGCGCAGCTGGGCCGACTCGGGCAGGTCCACCGGGGCGAAGCGTACGTACTTGCCCTGGGCCGTGACGTCCGTGAGCCCCGCGCGGCGCACGTGGTTGCGGAAGTCGGCGACGTCGAACAGCGCGCTCGCCATCTCGGGCAGCTTGCCGTAGCGGTCCTCGAGCTCTGCCTTGACCTCGTCGAGGGCGGCGCGGTCGACGGCTGCGGCGATCTTCTTGTACGCCTCGAGGCGCAGCCGCTCGGTCGCGATGTACGACTCGGGCAGGTGCGCGTCCACGGGCAGCTCGATGGTGACCTCGGGGGTCTCCTCCTCGCGCTCGCCCTTGAAGGCCTGCACGGCCTCGCCGACCATCCGCACGTACAGGTCGAAGCCGACGCCCGCGATATGGCCGGACTGCTCCCCGCCCAGCAGGTTGCCGGCGCCGCGGATCTCGAGGTCCTTCATGGCGATCTGCATGCCCGCGCCCAGGTCGGTGTGGGCGGCCATGGTGGCGAGGCGGTCGTGCGCCTGCTCGGTGAGCGGCTTCTCCGGCGGGTAGAGGAAGTACGCGTACGCGCGCTCGCGGCCTCGGCCCACGCGCCCGCGCAGCTGGTGGAGCTGGGAGAGGCCGAGGACGTCGGCGCGCTCGAGGATCAGCGTGTTGGCGTTGGAGATGTCGAGGCCCGTCTCCACGATCGTGGTGCAGACCAGGACGTCGAACTCCTTCTCCCAGAAGCCGCGGATGACCTGGTCGAGCTGGCCCTCGCCCATCTTGCCGTGGGCGACGCCGATGCGGGCCTCGGGGACGAGCTCGGCGAGGCGGCCGGCCGTGCGCTGGATGGACTCGACCCGGTTGTGGACGTAGAAGACCTGGCCCTCGCGCAGCAGCTCGCGTCGGATGGCGGCGGCGATCTGCTTCTCCTCGTAGGCGCCCACGTACGTGAGAACGGGGTGGCGCTCCTCGGGCGGCGTCTGGAGGGTGGACATCTCGCGGATGCCGGTGACGGCCATCTCGAGCGTGCGCGGGATCGGGGTGGCGCTCATGGCGAGCACGTCGACGTTGGTGCGCAGCTGCTTGAGCGTCTCCTTGTGCTCGACGCCGAAGCGCTGCTCCTCGTCGATGATCACCAGACCCAGGTCCTTGAACTGGACGGCCCCCGTGATGAGGCGGTGCGTGCCGATGACGACGTCCACCTTGCCGTCCTTGAGGCCCTGGATCGTCTCCTCGGAGTCCTTCGCGCTCTGGAAGCGGGACAGCGCCGCGACCTTGACCGGGAAGCCCTGGTAGCGCTCGGAGAAGGTCTCGAAGTGCTGCTGGACCAGCAGCGTCGTCGGCACCAGCACGGCCACCTGCTTGCCGTCCTGCACCGCCTTGAACGCGGCGCGGATCGCGATCTCCGTCTTGCCGTAGCCGACGTCGCCGCAGACCAGGCGGTCCATCGGCATGGACTTCTCCATGTCGGCCTTGACCTCGTCGATCGTGGAGAGCTGGTCGGGCGTCTCGACGTACGCGAACGCGTCCTCGAGCTCGCGCTGCCACGGGGTGTCCGGGCTGAAGGCGTGGCCCTGCGTGGCGACGCGGGCGCTGTAGAGGCGGATCAGCTCGGAGGCGATCTCCTTGACGTGCTTGCGCGCCTTGGCCTTGGTGTTCTTCCAGTCGGCGCCGCCCATCTTGGACAGCGACGGCGCCTCGCCGCCCACGTACTTGGTGACCTGGTCGAGCTGGTCCATCGGGACGAAGAGGCGGTCGCCCGGCTGGCCGCGCTTGCTGCTGGCGTACTCCAGCACCAGGTACTCGCGGGTGGCCGCATTGGCCCCGGCGCCGAGCGTGCGCTGCACCATCTCGACGAACCGGCCCACGCCGTGCTGCTCGTGCACCACGAAGTCGCCGGCCCGGAGCTGGAGCGGGTCGACGACGTTGCGGCGCCGGCTGGGCAGCTTGCGCATGTCGCGGGTGCCCGTGCCCTGACGGCCCGTGAGGTCCGACTCGGAGAAGACGGCGAGCTGGAGGTCGGGGGCCACGAAGCCCTTGCCCACCATGGCCGGAGTCACGAGGACGACGCCGCCCTCGGGCTCCTGGTCGAGGTGGTCGACGAGGCGGGCCGCCGTCTCCTCGGCCATGAGCTGCTCGACCATGCGCCGGGCCGGGCCCGGGCCCTCCGTGGTGAGGACCAGGCGCCAGCCGTCACGCTGGAGCTGGCGCACCCGGTCGAGAGCGCGCTGGAGGTCGCCGCGGAAGTTCTCGACGTCGCGGGCGGCGATCGTGTGGGTGGTGACGCCGTCGTCGTCGGCCTCGATGAACTCGGCGTCGTCGTCGGCAGTGGCCGTGAACGAGGACAGCGTCCACCAGCCGAGGCCGCGGCGGGTGGCCACCTCGCGGGCCTCCGCCAGGGTGGCGAAGCTCGCGGCGGACAGGTCGAGCGGCGCCTCTCCCCCGGCGACCGCGCCGGTCCAGGCCGCGGCGAGGAACTCCTCGGTGGTGGCCACGAGGTCGTGCGCACGACGGCGGACGCGCTCGGGCTCGTCGACCACCAGCAGGGTGTCGTCGGGGACGAGGTCCAGGATCGGCACCATGTCGTCCACGAGCGCGGGGGCGAGGGACTCCATGCCCTCGACGGCGACGCCGGCCGCGAGCCTGTCGAGCATCTCGTAGGCGTTCGGCAGCCTCTCCACGAGCGCGGCCGCCCGGGCGCGGACCTCGTCGGTCAGCAGGATCTCGCGGCACGGCGGCGCCCACAGGCCGATGTCGGCGATCTCGAGCGAGCGCTGGTCGGCCACGGAGAACCACCGGATCTCCGAGACCTCGTCGCCCCAGAACTCGACGCGCAGCGGGTGGTCCTCCGTGGGCGGGAAGACGTCGAGGATGCCGCCGCGCACCGCGAACTCGCCGCGGCGCTCCACCATGTCCACGCGCGTGTAGGCGGCGGCCACGAGGCGCTCGGCGACGTCGGTCAGGTCGGCCGTGTCGCCGTTGTGAAGCGTGACCGGGCGCAGGTCGCCCAGGCCCGCGACGACCGGCTGGAGCAGCGCTCGCGTCGGCATGACCAGGACGCGGATCTCGCCGGCCGGGCCACGCTCCTGCGTGGGGTGCGCGAGGCGGCGCATCACCGCGATGCGGCGGGCCACCGTGTCCACGCGCGGCGAGAGGCGCTCGTGCGGGAGGGTCTCCCACGCCGGGAGCACGGCGACGTCGTCGGACTGCTCGTCGGGCAGGTACGCGCGGATGCTCGCGGCCAGCTCGTCCGCCTGGCGGCCCGTGGCCGTGACGACCACGAGCGGGCGCTGCTTCGCGGCCTCGACCAGCAGCGGGGCCCGCACACCCTGCGGGCCGACGACGTCGACCAGGCCGCGGGTACGGACCTCCCCGATCACTGCCTTGGCGGCGGGGTCGGCGAGGAGGGCGGGGACGATGCCGGTGAGGTTCACGAGGCTCCTTCGTGCACGACGACGTGCCCGAAACTCTCCGGTGGGGAGGGAGTCGGGCTGTCCTTCTAGGTTACGCCGACGAGTTCACCCCTGGCGCTCGGCAGTTCACCCGGACAGGCCGGTCCGAGCGCGCGAAGAATCGGAGGATGTCGCTGCCCCAGCCCAGGGTCCTGGTCCTTCGCCTCACGGCGGCCTTGGCGACCAGCCTGCTCGCGGTGCTCGTTGCCGTCGCCGTGCACACCCGGGTGGGGCAGGAGACCGACGTCGCGCTGTTCTCCCTGATGGTGCGGGCGAGCCCGGAGGTCCACACGGTGGCCGCGGTCCTCCGGCCCGGAGTCCCCGCAGGGCTCGCCGTCCTCGCACTCGGGCTGGGCGCGGCCGCTCTGGCTCGACGACGTCCGCGCCGGGCGTTCCTCTGCGCGGCCCTCGTCCTCGGTGCCGTGCTGTGCACGTGGGCGCTGCGCGACACCGTCATCGACCGCGCGATCCTCTACCCGGGCGGCAGCGGCCGGAACTCCCTGCCCAGTGCGCACGCCACCGCGGCCTTCGCGCTGTCAGTCGCCGTCGTCGTCCTGTGGCCGGCGAGGCTCCGCACGGCCGGCGTGGCGGCGCTGCTCGCACTCGCGACGTCTGGCGCGGTCGCGTCGGTCGTCACCTGGGCCCACCGCCCCTCCGACGTCGTCGCCTCGGGCCTCCTGGTCGCCGCCCTCGCGGCGCTGCTGCACCCCGCTACATGGCGCCGACGACGCCCGCGGGCTGATGAGGCCTCGGTGGGAGGGCGGCCGCGAGCACCCGGGCCGTGAACTCCTCGTGCGTCACCTCGTAGGCGCCGTACCGCCCGACGTACCCGTTGAGACTCCCGCAGTCGAGGAGGTCCCACCGCGCACCGGGGCCAACGTCCGCGACGACCTCGGACAGCGCGAGCGCCCCGGCCCCGCTGTCACTGTGGAACATCGACATCATCCCGAACACCCGGCCGACCGCGATGCCCCAGATACCCGCGACGACCTCTCCGTCCCGCACGACGGCGACGGTGTGGACGTGACCGAGGCGGTCGAGCTCCTGCCACCGCTCGACGAGGGGCTCGACGATCCAGGTCCGCTCGCGGGCCCGGCAGCGTTCGATCACCGGCAGCAGGGGCGCCCCCTGGACCACGCTGACGTCGCCCTTCCGGGCGTAGGCCCTGGCGCGCGCCGGGACGCGGGCGGACGCCTCGTCGATCACGGCACGCGGCCCCACGAAGCGGAGGAAGACCTCGGGGTCCTCGTCCCCTCCTCGACCCATGAGGACGAACCCCGCGAGGTAGCTGCCGACGACGTCCGCGGGCTGCGCGACGGCCACAGCCGAGATCTCCTGGCGGGCGAGGCTCGGGGCGTCGGGCTCGGTGGAGAGGCCGACCGCCCAGGCCGCGACGCGCGGGGCTCCGGCGGCGCGCACGAGCAGGCCGGTGGCACCGCGCAGGACCACCCGACCGATCGACGTCACGGCGTCGCGTCCCCGCCGCGTGAGCTCATCGGGCCTCACTGCGCACCTCCCAGCAGCGCCCGGGGCCGAGCGGGCGGCACGGACACGTGTGCGAGCCCAGTGCGAGAGCGCCGGAGCGATCTCGAGGTCGTGCCGTAGCCCGACCTGCGGCGCCCACTTGCTCTTGTACGCGTGCCCGCCGCCAAGATCGAAGACGAGCGCACCTCGCCGGGCCGCCTCCGTCATCGACGCGTCGATGACGCGCACCCCGGACGGAAGACCGCCGACCGACTCGTCCCGGTAGAGGACGCCCGCGACCATGGCGTCCCCGACCCGGACCATCGTCGCGCCGGCGATCCGCTGATCGCCGGCGCGCAGCGTCACTGTCATGTGCCGCCCGCGAGGAGCGAGCGCGCTCGCGACCTCGAGCCGTTCCGCAACCCGAAAACCCTCTGGGTCGCCGCCCGGAGTGCCCGACCACTTCGCGGCCCAGCAACGGACCACCCACTCCGCGTCGCCCGGACCGTCCACGACGACGTCGAGTCCCTCGCAACGGTTCCGGGCGTGCTTGACGGCGCGCCACTGGCCGCTGGTGCGCCAGAAGGCCTCTCTCTCGGCGAGCCGCACGGCCCGGACCGGAGCACCGACGTCGGACCGAATCGCGGGGTGCGCCGGCTCGGTTCCCATGTGCCACCACGCCACCGCGACGTCGCGTCGCAGGGCCGCCATGGCGTCGAGCGCCCGTTCGGGCGGGCCCGCGCACACGACACCTGGCAAGAGCCAGTTCGTCGCGTTGGCCCAACGGCGCGTTCCAGCGGTCAGGAGGCCGACCACCGCGGTGGGGTCGTCGGCGGGTCCGACGATCGCCAGCTCGCCACCGGAGCCGACCGCATGCTCGAGCAGGCTCGCGTAGAGCTCGGGCGGGTAGTCCCCCGCAACTCCGACGTGGTGCACCGCGTCGGTGATCGAGGCGGACCAGGTCCGCAGGAACCGCACCGGCAACGACGTGCGCGCGATCATCGGTCAGCCGCCCTTCTGGTGATGACGAGCAGCCAGTCGGTATGGCCGCCCTCGTGCGTCTCGGCCGGCGGGGTCAGCGTCTCCGCCCAGACTCCTGCCGTGCTCGCCCCGGTGGTCGGGTCCCACCACTCGACCTCGGGCGGGTTCGCGGACCCGAGCGTCCCGAGCGTGACGGCGACGGGTCGCGCGCTCGGCAGGTAGGCGACGACGAGGTCGTGCTCCGGGTCTGCCGCGCAGGTCGCGTGGTCGGACTCGAGGGGGTCGGCGAACCCGCCCCGCTGCGTGCCGCGGGAGGTCTGTTCACCGGCGCCGTGCACGAGGACCTGACCCTCGACGTCCGGGACCAGGCGGTGCCACTCGAGCGACGACATCTTGGCGAGGACACGCGCCGACTGCTCCGCCGCCGTGGTGCGGAGCCCCGCGACCGTGAGGTCCTCCGACCGCCACACCGACCGCTTGCCGTAGGCAACGTGCACCCCGCCCGACGTGAAGGTCCACAACGCCTGCCGGCGGATCGTGGCGTCCGTGGTCGGGGGGCCGCCCTCGTTGTTCTCGTCCTCGTAGTTCGACTCGACGAGGATCACCGGTCCGGCGCCGAGTCGCCATGCATTGCGCAGCACGGTGTCGGTGCTGCGGTAGGTGTAGGCGGCCTGCAGGTCCACCCTGCCGTCCCAGGCGGGGTTGTCCGACGACGTCGAGTCGTCGTTGGCGAGCTGGATCGTGGCGAGGTGGCGGTCTCCCGCCGCACGAAGCCCGTCGAGGCAGGCCAGGAACGACGGGTCGGTCCCCGCCCACTCCTGCTGGGCGTAGTCGACACCGAAGAGCCAGACGACGTTCGGGCGCCCGGAGTAGCGCGCTCCCAGGAGCTCTCCGTACCTCCGTGCCCGCCCCGGTGCGAGGTCAAGGCTGAAGCCCGTGGTCATGAGCCCCACGTACGCGGTGATCCCGTGCTGCGCGGCCAGATCCAGGAGGGCGTCGAAGCGGCTCCAGTACGTCTCGTCCCATCGGGTGATGTCACCGCCCACGAACGGCTGCACCCCGTCCGTGCATGCCTCCACCAAGTCGTCGCCACGGAAGTGGAACGGCCACGCGGCCACGTGGAGCGCCGTGAAACCTTGCTCGGCGCGGGTCTCGAAGTACCGGCGTTGCTCGTCGTGGGAGTACGTCGCGGGCATGGTCCAGACCGTGTCCGCGAGCCCGAGGAGCGGCAGCCCGTCCTCGTCCAGGATGTGCCGGCCATCGGCACTCACCGCCGTGGCGAAGCGGCCGTGCCCCGGGACCGCGGCACGCGGCGAGACCGGAGCGGTCGTCGGCACGAACGGGCGCGGGGCACTCTCCGGGCGGGGCCTCGTCGTGCACCCGGCGACGCCCAGAGCAACGACGGCGCCGGCCAGCGCAAGGAACGACCTTCGCCCCACCCGCGTGTCCGCTGACATCGGGCTACTGGCCGACCAGGGGTGCGGGCGTGCACGCGGTGAGCCGCACGACCAGCCCCGCGTCACCCCCTTCGACCAGGGCTCCGTCCTCGGGCGCCACCAGGTCGATGGTGTGGGACTGCCCTGCGTGCAGCAGGGTCTCGCGCCACTGGTTGGCCCCGTGCACCCACTCGACGACGAGCGCCTCGCCGGAGACCACCGTCACCTGGCAGCCGTCCGCCCACGCGCCCATGTAGGGGTAGACGAGCTGGCCGTCCGGGCTCACCGTCCGCCGTGCCGCGTTGCCCGTGCGGTCGTTCGTGGCCGACGCCGACCACGAAGGCCACGTGATGGTCGACCCGACCCAGTCGGGGTAGGTGCAGCCGGGCTCGGCACAGCGCCAGATGGTCGCCGTGGCGGTCACGACATCGCACGCCACGGCGTCGTAGCACGCGGCCGGGTCGGTAGGACCGGGCGTCGGCTCTACGGGGTCCGTCGGTTCCACCGGGGCTTCCGGAGCCCCGGCGATCGCGTAGGTGAACCGCGCGTCACCCTCGATGCTGACGAGATCGCCGGTGGTGATGCCTTGGATCGTGATGGTCTGCCCGGCACCCACGGTCTCGCGGACCGTGTGGGCGGCGGACGCAGGCCCTGAGACGATCGCGGCCTCACCGCTGGTCACGGAGAGGGTCAGCCCGTTCGCGAGCCGCGCCGGCAGGTAGACCGGGCGGTCTGCGGTGTAGCCGTAGAGCCCGACCCCGCTCGCGCCCATCCCGGTCGGCCACGCCACGGCCTCCCCGCGCAGCCTGGACCCGTACGGGCAGGGGCTGGACGTGCAGCTCAAGGTCACCAGCACGGACTCGCCGCCAGCGATCGGCACCGGGTCCCCCGGGGCACTGGACGGGGTCGGCGTCGGCGTGGGCGTGGCCGACCGGGATGGGCGCGAGCGGGGTCGGGCTCTACGGCTACACCGCAGACCGCCCGGTCTACCTGCCGGCGCGGCTCGCGAACGGGCTGACCCTCTCC
>Ga0136713_1000094_pt1 | contig 9083 bp, 7 predicted proteins | sample JTO22cmmetaG_FD_101393 | JGI IMG/M metagenome (GOLD analysis project Ga0136713, IMG submission 101393) | Freshwater bacterial and archeal communities from Indian Creek, Illinois, USA - JTO22cm metaG | ecosystem: Environmental > Aquatic > Freshwater > Unclassified | place: USA: Indian Creek... | reverse complement strand
GGTTCGACGTCACGGGTTAGCAACGCCGATCCTGGACACCCTCACCTACCTGCGCAAACACCCCCACCGGCGTGCCGCGACACCACCGCGAGAGCACGACCCCTTGGAATCACTCATCTAGGAGGGCGTCCCCCGTCGCTCACCTGATGCGGCGCACCCGGAGCCGCCGCCCGGGACCGGCCGGTTACCGCGGGTGAACTGCGGGTGAGTCCCGGGGTGAAAGCCGCGGCGGGGCCGGGGCAGGGCGGCAACCCGCTCTTACAGTCGAGAGCACACACCGCCGAGTGAGGGATCAGCCCGTGACCGCCGTGACCCAGGGGGCAGCCGTCAGCGCACGCGGTGCCTCGCGTGCGAGGAGCCTGGACGCCACCCGTGCAGCCTTCGGCGCCAACCGGTGGCACCGCCCGTACCGGCTGCGGCTGCTGGTCTCCGACGCGGTGGTCGTGGCGATCGCCGTCGGCGTGGCGACGGTCGTGCGGGCAGCCGCCTTCGACGGCGTCCACCCCGACGGGGTGGTGCTCGCGGTGTGCCTGGCCGGCGCGTGGCTCGGGGCGCTGATGGTCCAGCGGTCCTACGACCCCCGCACCTTCGGCTCCGGCCCGCTCGAGCTCCAGCGGGTCTTCGACGCGTCGTGGAAGCTCTTCAGCGTCGTGGCCGTCGCGGCCTTCCTCCTGCGGGCCGACGGCGTCAGGTCCTACCTGTTCGTGGCCCTGCCGCTGGGCGCCGTCGGCCTGCTGGCCGAGCGGTACGGCTGGCGGACCTGGCTGCACCGCCACCGCACCCAGGGCATGACGACGGCGGTGCTCGCCATCGGGCTGCGCGACCAGGCGGAGCGTCTGATCCAGCAGATGAACGACCGTCCCGACTCCGGCTACCGGGTCGTCGGCGTGTGCGTGCCCGTCGGCACGGCCCGCGCGGGAGAGGAGATCCGCGGCGTCCCCGTCCTCGGCGACCTCCAGACTGCCGGGGTGATCGCCGGCCAGGTCGGCGCCGACTGCGTGGCGGTCTCGGGCAGCGACGCGATCACCGCCGACGTCGTCCGCCGCCTTGGCTGGGAGCTCGAGCCCGTGGGCGTGGACCTCATGCTCACCGCCGAGCTCGCCGACGTCGCCGGCCCGCGCATCACCGTGACGCCCGCCGTGGGCGTGAGCCTGCTGCACGTGGACGCGCCGCGGTTCGCGGGCCCCAAGTTCCTGCTCAAGGCCCTGATGGACTGGACCGACGCGGCCCTGCTCACGATCCTGCTCGCGCCGGTCCTCGGCGCGGTAGCGGTCGCCGTCAAGGCGACGAGCCGCGGCCCGGTGTTCTTCCGCCAGGACCGGGTGGGCCGCGGCGGGCGGACCTTCACGATGCTCAAGTTCCGCACGATGGTGGCCGGCGCCGAGCAGCGGGTCGCTGCCGTGCTGGAGCAGGGCGGCAACGACGGCGCCGGCGTCCTGTTCAAGCGGCGCGACGACCCGCGGGTGACCGCGGTCGGCAGGGTGCTGCGCCGGTACTCGCTCGACGAGCTCCCGCAGCTCTTCAACGTCCTGCTCGGCGAGATGAGCCTCGTGGGCCCGCGGCCGCCGCTGCCCTCCGAGGTCAGCCGGTACGAGGCCCGGATGCGCCGTCGGCTCCTGGTGAAGCCGGGCATGACCGGCCTGTGGCAGGTGGGCGGACGCTCAGACCTCCCCTGGGAGGAGTGCGTGCGCCTCGACGTGTACTACGCCGAGAACTGGACGCCGTTCGGCGACGTCATGATCCTCGCGCGCACCGCCCGGGTCGTGCTCAGCGGCCACGGGGCCTACTGAGTCGCCCTACCGCCCCGGCCGGTCAACCGCGCAGCGCCCCGACGATCGTCCCGACCGCCGCGCTGACGTGCGCGTAGGACGCGCGGTAGGCCGCGTCGTCGCGCCGGTACGGGTCCGCGATGTCGTCGTCGTGCCGGCGACCGGCGTGCCGGGGCCGCTCCCGGACGGCGAGGTCGACCAGGGCGCGCAGGCGGCCGGCGTCGTCGGCGGCGGGGAGCTGGGCGAGCACCGCCGGGTCGATCGTCGAGACCAGGCGCGCGAGCTCCGCGAGCGCGAGCGTGCGCCGCACCGCGGCCGGGACCCGGTCGACCACCCAGGAGCGGTGCGCCGGCGTCGCGGTCAGGATCAGGTCGGCGCCCGCGACCAGGTCCGGGGTGAGCTGGCGCGCGGCAAATCCGTCGACGTCGTACCCGCCCTGGGTGAGCAGCCGTGCCATGGGCGCGTGCACCGGGTGGCCGACCAGGGCGCCCGTGCCGGCGCTCGCCACCGCGACGGAGGCGTCGAGCGCGCTTGCGAGCTGCAGCTCGATGGCGGGGGACCGGCAGATGTTCCCGGTGCAGACGGCCAGGACGGTGTAGGGCATGCGGGGGGGCTCCAGTGCGGACGCGGGGCCAGGTCGCGAGCCTGGGTGACGCAGGTAACGTAGCGCGAGTCCCGCGCGCGACGAGCTGGAGGGGCCCGTGACGCACCCGGAGTGGGGAGAGAAGTGGTCGTCCGCGCCGCCGATGCCGGACCGGCCGGGCCCCGTGTCCGGGGCGCCCGGGCCCCGGCGGCGGCGCCGGCGTGCGCTGCGTGCGGTGCTGCCGGCCGTCCTCCTGCTGCTGCTGCTCGTGGCCGCCCTCCTCGCCTGGGTCGGGGTGGACGCCCTGCGCGCCCGTGCGGCTCTCGAGCAGGCGGCGGCCCAGATCGACCCCCTGACGCAGGCGGCGGTCGCCGGCCGCACGCCGGAGGTCCAGGAGCGGCTCGCCGCGGTCCAGGACGCCTCGGCCCGCGCGGCGGACGCGACCGACGGCCGTCATTGGGCGCTGGCCGCCCGGCTCCCGGTCGTGGGTGGGGACGTCACCGCCGTCGCCACGCTCGCCGACGTCGTGAGCGACCTCGCGCGCGGTCCGCTGACCGACCTCGCCGACGTCACCCGCCTCGCCAGCCCGGCGTCGTTCGCCCCGCGCGGCGGGCAGGTCGACCTCGCCCCGCTCGAGGCGGTCGCCGCCGACGTCGTCGCCGCGGACAAGGCCGTCCGCGGGGCCGGGGAGCGTGTCTCCGGTCTGGAGGACCCCGTGCTGCCGCCGGTCGCCGCAGCCGTCGACCGGCTGGGCGCCTCCCTCGTGGACCTGCACACGTCCACGGCCACGGCGTCGCGGGCGGCACGGCTGCTGCCGCCGATGCTCGGCCGCGAGCGTCCGCGCGAGTACCTCGTGCTGGTCCAGTCCCTCGCGGAGCCGCGCGCGCTCGGCGGCATCCCGGGCGCGGTCCTCCACCTGCGCGCCGACGGCGGCCGGGTGGAGCTGGTCGAGACGGTGCGCGGAGGGACGCTCGGCGGGTTCGACGAGCCCGTGCTGCCGCTGGACCCCGTGGAGACCGCCACGTTCGGCACCGAGCTCGGCCGATGGATGCAGGACGTCACGATGACGCCCGACTTCCCGCGCGCCGCCGAGCTCGCGCGGGAGATGTGGCGGGCCCGCACAGGTCAGGACGTCGACGGGGTCCTGACCGCGGATCCCGTGGTGCTCGAGCGGCTCCTCACCGGCCGCGGTCCCGTCACCACCCCCTCCTCCGGCACGCACACGGAGGACGAGATCGCGGAGTACCTGCTCAACGGGATCTATCTCCAGGAGCCCGAGCCGGCCCGGCAGGACGCGATCTTCGCCGAGATCGCAGCGGTCGCCTTCTCGTCGCTCTCCCAGGGGACCGACGACCCCGCGGCGTCGTCGGCCGTCCTGGACGCGCTCGTCGCCTCGGCCCGCGAGGGGCGGGTGCTGGTGTGGTCCGCCGACGCCGCGGAGGAGGACCTGCTGCGCGGCACCGTGCTCGGCGGCGAGCTGCGCGGGGCGCAGGGCGACTCCCCGGTCATCGGCGTCTACCTGCAGGCGACGGACGGGGCGAAATCGGCTACTACCTCGACGCCGCCGTGGAGGTGCGCGAGCTGGAGACCCGGCCCGACGGCTCCCGCAAGGTCGAGGTCACCGTGGAGCTCCGCTCGACCGTGGACCCGGCCGAGGTGCCCGAGATGCCCTGGTACGTCACCGGGGAGAACCAGGACAAACCGGGAGTGATCCGCCTGAACAGCCTCGTCTACGCGCCCGACGGGGGCCGCATCGAGCGGGCCGCGGAGGACGGCCGGGACACCGGGATCTTCCTCCAGCAGCACCATGGCCTGGCCCTGGCGGGCCGCTCGATGGAGATCCTGCCGGGCGCGCGTTCGAGTGTGACGTATGTCATCATCACCGGGAAGTCAGAACACGGCCGCATCGTCGTCCGCACGACACCGGGGCCGCGCAGTACGCCAGTGATCCTCACAGAGGACCGCAATCGCTGAGTGAGCTCGCCCAGCACGGGCGCGCCGTCGGGTGCTCTCGCACTCTGCCGACCCATCACTGAAGCCACACTGGGGACTTGCCATGCTTCGACGTTCACTCGCCCTGCTCGGGGCTCTCCTCCTCGCACTCCTGGTCCCGGCCACGGCCCACGCCTACGTGCCCTCCGACTACACCTGCACGGTGACGGTGGGTACGGCCACCGTCGGCGACCCGTTCGTGATCTCGTGCGACGGGCCCGAGGGCAACGTGACCCTGACCTTGACCATCACCAGCACCGATCCGGCGGTGCCGGACGAGGCGATCGAGATCGCCGGCACGGCCACCGAGACCGTCGCGACGAGCGGGGGTGCCGCCAGCTTCACCACGACGCTCGACCAGGCCGGCACGTACACCATCGCCGTGACCGACGCCGACGGCGTCCTCCTGACGTCGCAGACCATCACCGCCGTGACGGGTTCCACCGGCGCCGGCGTGTCGGCGTCCTCCGGGCTCCCCGTGACCGGCACCAGCCTGGCGTACCTCGGCGTCGCCGGGGTGCTCCTGCTCGCCGGGGTCACCGCCCTCGTCGGCACCCGCATCGCCCGCCGCCGCAACAGCGTCGCCGCCGGGTGACGCATGGCGGTCAGAGGCGTTCTCGGAGGTCGCTCATGACTCTCGAGAAGGATCTCCACGCCGCCGCGGTGGTCGAGGCAGTCGCGATCCCCGCACCCGTGGCCGGGACGCTCGAGCGGTCGAGCGTCCCGGCCACACCGGTCCCGGCCGGATCGCGCGCCGGCGCCGCCCGGACCTGGCAGGAGGCGCTCGCGGCGAGCGTGCTGTGGACGGACGTGGCGGCGGTGTGCGCTGCCGTCGCCCTCGGCTACGTGCTGCGCTTCGACCGGGCCATCGACGTCGGCATCCTGCAGCCGCGCGGGGCGCTGTATCTCCTCGTCTCGGTCGTCCTCGCCGAGGCGTGGGTCCTCGCGCTCGGGGTCTGCGGGGCACGCAGTCCCCGCGTCCTGGCGAGCGGCCGCGAGGAGATCGTCCGGGTGGTCCGCGGCACGCTGGTGCTCTTCGGGACCACGGCCGCGGCGTGCTACCTGCTCAAGTTCGACCTCGCCCGGTCCTACGTCGCGGTCACGCTGCCGGTCGGGCTGGTCCTGCTGATCGGCGGGCGCTGGCTGCGGACGCGGTCCGTGCGGGCGGAGCGGGCGCGCGGGGGGTTCCAGCGGCGCACGGTGCTGGTCGGCGCCCGCGACACGGTCGTGGACCTCGCGGCCCGCATGCGCAAGGCCCACGAGACCGGCTTCTCGGTGGTCGGCGTCTGCGTCCCCGGCGGCGCAGGCAGCCCGTCGCCCGTGGGCGGCGTGCCCGTGCTCGGCGACGTCGGCCAGGCCGCCGCGGTCGCCGTCGCCACCGGCGCCGACGCCGTCGCCGTCGCGCCGTCCGACGCCGCCACGCCCCGGGCGATCAAGCAGCTCGCGTGGGACCTCGAGCCCAGCGGCACGGAACTGCTGGTGATGCCGGCGCTCGCCGACGTCGCAGCGCCCCGGCTCGTCGTCACCCCGGTCGACGGGGTCCCGTGCGTGGCCGTGACGCCGCCGCGGTTCACCGGCATGCAGAACGCGGTCAAGCGCGGCTTCGACGTCGTCGTCGGCCTGTGCGCGCTGCTCGTGCTGGCCGTGCCGCTGCTGGCGGTCGCGGCGGCCGTGCGCCTGACGAGCCCGGGCCCGGCGCTGTTCCGGCAGGAGCGCATCGGGCTCCGCGGGGAGCCCTTCCACGTGGTCAAGTTCCGCACCATGCGGGTGGGCGCCGAGGCCGACCTCGAGGAAGCGCTGGGCGGGGATGCGGGGCTGTTCTACAAGCCCAAGGACGACCCGCGGGTGACACGGATCGGCAGGCTGCTGCGCCGGTACTCCATCGACGAGTTTCCGCAGCTGCTCAACGTGCTGCGCGGGGACATGAGCCTCGTCGGACCGCGCCCGCAGGTGCCGCTCGAGGTCGCGCAGTACGACGCAGCGGTGCGCCGTCGTCTGCTGGTCAAGCCCGGCATGACGGGGCTGTGGCAGGTGAGCGGGCGCAACGACCTCCCGGTCGACCAGAGCGTGCGGCTCGACCTGTACTACGTGGAGAACTGGACGTTGCTGGGGGACGTGGTCATCCTGCTCCGCACCGCACGAGCGGTGGTCAGGAGGCACGGTGCGTACTGAGCGCAGCGGCCGCTGCGCCGGGGGACGTGGGGACGGGGGCCCGAGTGGAGCTCGCTGAGTATGTCGACCTGTTCCGCAAGCGGTGGCGCTGGATCTGGGCGGTCGCAGCCGCCGGGCTGGCTGCCGCCTTCGCCTTCTCGATGCTGAGCACGCCGCTGTACAGCGCCACCGCCCAGGTCTTCGTGTCCGTGAGCGGCACGGACACGACCGCCGACCTGGCCCAGGGAAACACGTTCACCACCCGGCAGGTCGCCTCGTACGCGCAGCTCGTCGACAGCCCGAGCGTGCTCGACCCGGTGATCGAGGACCTGGGGCTCGAGCAGTCGGCCGGGGAGCTGGCCGAGCAGGTGACAGCGGAGGCGCCGCTCGACACGGTGCTCATCAACATCGCGGTCGCCGACCCGTCGGCCGAGCTCGCCGCCGCCATCGCCAACGAGACCGCCGGCAGCCTCGCGGCCACCGTCGCCGCCGTCGAGAAGCCGTCCACCGACCAGCCGTCGCCCGTGCGGATCAGCACGGTCAAGACCGCGCTCACCCCGGACGCGCCCATCTCCCCGAACACGCCGCTCAACCTCGCCATCGGCCTGCTCGTCGGCTTCGCGGCCGGGTTCGGCACGGCGCTGCTGCGCGAGCGCATGGACACCCGCATCCGCACCCAGGACGACATCCGTGCCGTGACCGAGGCCGCCATCATCGGCTCCATCTCCTATGACGAGTCCGCGGTCGACCTCCCGCTGATCGTCCAGGAGAGCCCCCGCAGCGCCCGCTCCGAGGCCTTCCGCCGGCTGCGCACCAACCTGCAGTTCCTCGCGCTGGACCGCGAGCGCCGGGCCATCGTCATCACCTCGGCGATCCCCCGCGAGGGCAAGTCGACGACGGCGATCAACATGGCGATCAGCCTGGCCGACGCCGGCACCAAGGTGGTGCTGGTCGACGCGGACCTGCGCCGCCCGGCCGTGTCCCGCTACATGGGGCTCGAGGGGGCCACGGGCCTGACGACGGTGCTGATCGGCAAGATCGCCGTCGAGGACGCCATCCAGGAGTGGGGCAACCCGAACCTGCGGGTCCTCGCGTCCGGCCAGATCCCGCCGAACCCGAGCGAGCTGCTCGGCTCGATCCACATGGCGGAGCTGATCCAGAAGCTGGAGAACGAGTACGACGTCGTCCTCATCGACACCGCGCCGCTGCTGCCCGTGACCGACGGGGCGATCCTGGCCCGCCTCGCGGCCGGCGCCGTCGTCGTCGTCGGCGCAGGGACCACCCACCGCCCCCAGGTGGAGGAGGGGCTCGAGGCGCTCAGCACGGTGGGGGCGACCGTGCTCGGCATCGTGGCGAACCGCCTGCCCGTGACCGAGCGCGGCGGCTACTACCGCTACGAGTACCAGTACCAGCCACCGGGCCCCGACCTGTTGGAGGCAGGCCCCGGCTGGCCACGGCACCGCCGGGGGAACGGCTGGCGCGGCCTGTGGCAGACGGCGTTCCCGGGCGACGAGGAGGGCCATGACCGCCACCGCCGGTGAGCGGCCGCGCGTCGTCCTGCACCTGACCGAGTGCTTCGCCTCGGGTACGGCCACCGCGATCAACCAGTACGCCCGCAACCTGCGCGGTTACGAGCACGTCGTGCTCGGGGCGCTGCGGGCCGAGGCCCCGGCGACGACGGAGATGTCCGGGCCGTTCCGCTTCGTCCGGCTGCCCCGCTCCAAGGTGGCGCAGGCGGTGGCGCTCGTGCGCTGGGCCCGGCGGCTCGAGCCCGCGGTGCTGCACTGCCACTCCTCGTGGGCGGGGCTCTACGGGCGCCCGCTCGGAGCCCTGCTGCGCATCCCGGTCGTCTACTCGCCGCACGGGATGTCCACCTACCGGCGCGACGTCGGACCGCTGCGGCACGCGCTGTTCTGGGCTGCCGAGCGCCTGCTGTCCTGGTGCACGGACGCGTACGTCGTCGCCGGCCGCCACGAGGCGAGGCTGGTGCGCTCGGTCGCGGGCCGGCGCGCAGTCTTCGAGGCGGTGCCGGCGCTCGCGGCGCCGTCCGCACCGCAAAGCGAGCGGGGCGCCGGCAGGGACGTCGACCTGTGCACCGCCGCACGGATCTCGCCCGCCAAGGACCCCCACCTCTTCGTCGAGGTCGTCCGTGGTCTGCGGGCCCGGGGCTGGACCGGCAGGGGCGTGTGGATCGGCTCGGGGGACGACGGCGTCGCCGCCGACCTCGAGGCGCTCGGCGTCACCGTCACGGGCTGGGTCGACCGCGCCGAGGTCGCCCGCCTCATGGCCCGCTCCCGCATCTACCTCGACACCTCCGCCTGGGAGGCGTCGCTCTCCTACGCCGACCTCGAGGCGGTCGGCGCCGGCTGCGCCCTGGTGGTCCGCGAGGCGCCCCACACCTTCGACACCGACGGCGTCACGCGGTTCACCGCCGCCGACGACGGCAGCCGGCTGCTGTGGACGCTGCTCCACGACGAGGGGGCGCTCGCGGCGGCCAGGGCGCGCTCGGCCGCGCTGCTGGCGGTCGACCGGAACGCGGTGCAGGCGCGGGCGCTCGACGACGCGTACCGGGCGGCGCGGGACCGGGG
>Ga0136713_1000085_pt1 | contig 9347 bp, 9 predicted proteins | sample JTO22cmmetaG_FD_101393 | JGI IMG/M metagenome (GOLD analysis project Ga0136713, IMG submission 101393) | Freshwater bacterial and archeal communities from Indian Creek, Illinois, USA - JTO22cm metaG | ecosystem: Environmental > Aquatic > Freshwater > Unclassified | place: USA: Indian Creek... | reverse complement strand
GTCAGGCGCTGGATTTAACTTCAGGTGCAGGTAGGAAGCTTTAATTTAAGGGTTTCGGATACGCCCCTCGATAGCGGCAGCAAAGGGCTGAGGCAGCCTCTGGACGTGATTAACCAAGGCATCGATGTCGGCCACCCCGCCGGTGCGCGCGGTGGGTTCTGCAAACACCGAGAACATGTCGCCCCCTGCGGCGATAAAGCTGTTGGCGGACACCGAACAAGTGGGGTTGCAGGCCGTGTCAAGTGGCACACCACCCACCATGATCGTGTTGGCCAGCACCCGGCTGCCCACTGGCAGCGCCGGATTCCAAGTGTAGCTCATGCCCGATACGTGCAAGATGCGAGGAAATGGCTGACCCGCCCACTGTTGCTCGAGCAAGCGCCGGATCTGGTCTGGCGTCAAGTCCATGCGGATGAGCGTATTGCCAAAGGGTTGCACCGTCAGCAGATGGCCGCGCGTCACAGCGCCAGCCGGAATGTCGGCCCGAATGCCGCCGCCGTTCATGAACGCGATTTGAGTGCCCATGGCGCTGCGCTGCGCATCGGCAATCAAGTTGCCCAGTGGGGCCTCGCCAGCGGGGTTGCGCTCGCGCACAATGGCAGCCGTGGTCGTGCCCACTTGGGTATTCACTATCGGCGCCACCAAAGCCGCAAAACGCGCCACCTGCGCGGCCACCGCTGGATCAGGCGGGAAAGCCGGGTCGTGCAAAGTGCGCACCACTTCGGCGCTGCTAGAAATCACATCACCCGTTTGGCGGTCGATCGACAGGTTGATCGCGCCAAAGGCATTTGAATGCGCAAAAGCTTGCAAAACCAGTCGGTTGCCAACCCGACCCCAATAACCGCGGTGGCTGTCGGCATTGATGATCACGTCGATGTGCGGCGACATGCGCTCGATCACTGGAACCAGGGTGCCTGTCAGTGGGCTGCCAAAAAGATCGCCTGTGGCGTCACCTCGGTGGTGCAACACAATGATCGTGCGCACCCCCCGGTTTTGCAAATCGTTGGCGATCCGGTTAACGGTCTCGACTTCATCGAGGAACATGATGTCGCGGATCCCGGCTGCCGAGACCACGGTGGGCACATCGTCTTTAGTGATGCCGATGATCCCGACGCGCACCCCGCCACCCAGATCGTGAATCGCATACGGGCTAAAAATAGGGCCACGGCCATCGCGCCAAACGACGTTGGCGGCCAGGAAGCGGTGCACCCGAGGCGCTTGGAAAACCCCAAGGATGGGTTGCGTAACCGGGTGCGGGCCACCGTTTTGCATCCGCAGCAACTCAGTCACACCCTCATTGAATTCGTGGTTGCCGACGGTGCCAAAGGCAATCCGCATGGAATCCATCACCATCATGGTGGGTTCATCTTGCAGCAAACCGGAAATGGGTGGTGTTGGGCCAATGGCATCACCCGCCTGCACCCGGATGGTGCTGGCACCGCGCGCCGTGGCGCGATGCTCCCATTCATTCAGGTAGCTGGCCAAAACCGCCGCACCGCCGGCAGGGCGCCCATCGACCACAACAGGCTCCAGACGGCCCTCAAAGTCGTTGATGGAAAGGATTTGCAACTGGACTGGCCCAGCCGGCGCAGGCGTAGGTGCGGGTGCACTCGCCAGCGGTTCGTCGCCGCCGCCCAAACAACCCGAAAGCGCCGCTACTGCAGCGGTCGCCAAGAAATACTTGACCAACTTCATTTTCGTTCCCCGTTCGTACCACAGCCACGCTGGGTTTGCAGCGTTATACCGAATGAATCGTTGGCGGCTGCACGGCAGCAACTGCCAACTCGGGCTGGATTTCGATGCAGCACCCCGCGGACTGCAACCATTAGCTTTCAGAGGCAACCGAGAAAGGTTGCACCGCAAGACCAGAAGGTCTGGCGATGCAACTGGAAGCCCATTCGCTTCGCGGGTGCTTCAAAGCCACCTCTGAATGGCGAAACGCAACTCAGCGGCCAGGCGCCCGAGTTGCCGTCGGGTAGTCGAGCAAGCGCCCAAACAAGGTGGCGTGCTTCATGCGGTAGACGTCGATGTTGTCAAAACGGGCGCTGAAGTGCGTGCGCAACATGCCCGCATTGACGCCCGCAGAGCGCGCCAAAATGCCACCGTGGTAATCGGCAGAACCGGGCCAAATGATGCCAAACTGCATCCGATTACCAAATTGATCTGGCTCGGTGACAAACAACGGCGTTTGACGGCCCTCGACACCATCCACAAAGTTGGTTACTACAGGCGCTGCTGGCGCCCCAGCAGGCACAGCCGTGGGGTTAGACGTAACAGAGCCTGCGATGCTAGGGGCAGTTCCAGGCGGCAAAATACCTGACGGCGAGGTGACACCCGTAACACCGGGAATGGTGCCAGACAACACGGTCATGCCACCTGCATCGCTATCGGCTGCGGTCAGGATCAGCGTGCGCTCATTGCCAGCTCGCCGCTGGAAGTCTGTTGCGACCCCAATGGCGCGATCGGTTTGCTCCATCGCGTGCAACATGCCTACTGCATTGGTGTTGTTGCCGAAATTGTCAATCGATTCGGGCTCTGCAACCAAGAAAAAGCGTTGCTGCTCGGGTGTGCGTTGCTGCGCGGCAGCGCGGCTAAGAATGGTTAGAGCGACATAAGTCATTTCGGCAAAGGTGGGCGGGTTGAAGCCCGGTTCAGCGGCATCAAAATCGCCAAACAGCACCAAACGGCTTTGTTTGTCTGGGGCCGGTCCCACCTCCCCAGCAGCCATACCAGCGCGCACGAAGCCGCGGTTGATCAGGTCTTGCTCGTTGCGGTCGTTGAAGGTATCCTGGAAGGCAAACAAACCCAACACACGCGGGGCATAAGTTGGGTGGGCGGTCAGCGCCCGGCGCAAGGCTTCAAACTCTGCCCGCGTGCGCACCACGATGAAGTCGTCGCGTTGGGCCGGATCGTTGCTCATATTGGAGCTGCCCATGCGGTTCCAAGCATCGATCAAGTTGAGGTCATCAGTGCGCAGGCTGGCGCGCGAATTGATAGGAGCCCCACGCTCTTGGTTGACGTTGCGGTGCACGGTGGTGGCACCCGCAGGCAAGGCGTCGGCTTCGCCGCCGCCCATGATGACCCAGGGTGCTGTGTCGTTCATGCCGTCACGACCCAAAATCATTTGGCGGGTAATCTCCTGCCAGTTGTTGCGATTTCCCACTTCGGCCAAGAAGGCGCCGGTGCCCGGCTCACCGATGTGGCCGTCATTGACCACTCCGACCGGCATGCCGGCGTTTGCGGCTTGGCGCATCAATGAGCCATTGAAGCCCGACAGGCTGCGGATCGCCCGGTTGGCCGGCGGATTCAAGTTGCCATCTCCATCCATACCAAAAGAGCCGAATGCATCAACTTTAAAACCAAATGCGTGCGTGGTCGCGCTACCATGTGACGTTCCAGCCACCAAATTTACTAAATGTCCACGATAAATGGCCATGTCCGGGAGCAAGTCCCAGTTGGAGGAGCCGTCTAGCCCGCGAAAGTACATGCGATGCGCCGCCCAATGGTTCGCACCCGCACCATCAGGGTGAATAAAAATCACGTTACCTGTGGTAAGGGCTTGCGTGGTGGCGATGCGGCCGGGGTCGGCTGCGGGCATCACCGGCGTGGCTTGGGCCACAGGAGCTGCAAGAACGCTGGCCGTTTCGTTGCCATCGCCCAAACAGCCCGTGAGGGCAAAGGCGGCAGCCGCAGCCGCCAATGAATACTTGAACATTCGCATCTGATTTTCTCCTGTGCCCGAGGGTGCGCGGGCCTGTCGCAATGATTCGAACCCAGCAGCACGCCAACGCGCCACCAGTTCTTCTCATGCTAACAACCGATTTCGACAAAGATATGACAGCTGGGTTTTCATGTGGGTAAGCGTCGGTGCGGCTTTTTACCCGCCTTCTGAACAGCTCGATCAGCGCAACCCGGCCGATATCACGCCACCGGACCATCCCGGCGAGGACATGGCGATCCGTTGCTCAACGGTGGGAAGCCTGCCCGCAGCCTCGCCACCCCAATTGCCGAGCGGCTCACCACCGCCAACGCGCACCCACAGCGCGCCTTGGCGGCGGCTCAGACGTTTCAGCCGCGGTCAAAAAATGCAACCAAGAATCCGTCGCAAGTGACTGATGGAACGGAGGGGATTCTGGCGGGATCTGCGGCAGTTTCAACTCAGGGCGCTACCAGCCTCAAGCGCCGCTGCCCGCTCTGGCCGGCCGGGGCCACCAACACCGCCTCGGTGGCCGACACCGACTGCAACACCCAGCCATCGGCCAGCGCCTGCCCAACGCGCAGCACCTGCACCGGCGCCGCGTTCGCACCCAACAGCGCCACGCCGGTGCCGCCGCGCGGGTCGCTGGCCACGCCCAGCAGGCGCAGCCCGTCGGGCGCCGGTGCCGGTGCCACGGCCTCTAAAGTCGGTGCGCCGCCGCCCAAGCCTAGGGCCACCAGCAGGGCATCGGGGGCCACCACGCTGGCAGCCGCAACCGGCAGCGCGGTGGGCGGCTCGGCTCGGCCCCACCACAGCGCCGCCCAGTACGCCAGCGACCAGCCCAGCAGCGCCCAAACCAACACCGCTGCCAGCACGGGCCAGCCCAATGCGCGGCCATAGGCACGGGAATGCGCACGAAAATGGGCACGCCGGGCCCCAACCGGCTGTGGTACGGAGCGTAAATGTTGACACATGATGGCATTATGATGTAAAGCCATTTCAGCTTTGCTTGCAGCCTTTTGGGAGTATCGCGCTTGCTCACTTTGCACCGCCCAACCGCCTCGGGCACCCGACGACCCGCGCTCGCACGCGGCTTCACCTTGATCGAACTGATGGTGATTTTGGTCGTCATCGGCGTGCTCGCGGCCCTGATCGTGCCCAACGTGCTGGACCGCGCCGACGATGCGCGCGTCACCGCCGCCCGCACCGACGTCAACAACCTGATGCAGGCACTGCGTTTGTATAGGCTCGATAACCAAGCCTTCCCGACCAGCGAACAGGGCTTGCAAGCGCTGGTGCAGCGCCCCACCACCGCTCCGGTGCCACCGCGCTGGCGCCCCTACCTTGATCGCCTGCCTGCCGACCCCTGGGGCCGCCCCTACCAGTATCTGAACCCCGGCCTGCACGGCCCTGTCGATGTGCTCTCTTTGGGGGCCGATGGCCAACCGGGGGGCGAGGGCATCAATGCCGACATCGGTAGCTGGCAATAAGCCCAGCCCCAGGAACACGCACCCACAGCCGGCTAAGCGCCCGCTGCGGCAGGCCGGATTTACCTTGATCGAGCTGCTGGTGGTGCTGCTGATCGTGGCCCTGGCCAGCGGCGGCGTGAGCTTGGCGCTGCGCGACAGCCAAGCGCAGCAACTCGAGCGCGAAGCACAGCGCCTCGTGGCCTGGCTCGAGGCCGGGCGGGCCCAAGCGCGCGCCAGCGCCAGCGCCATCCACTGGCGCAGCCGCACGGATGGCTTCGAGTTCGTGGGCGCGGGTCTGCGCCCCAACCACCCCGACAATGTGCTGCGCCCGCAAACTTGGCTGCAGCCCGGCGTGCAGGCTCAGATCGTGGCCCCGATCCAAGCCCAAACCCTGCAACTGGGCCCGGAAGCCCTATTGCCCGCGCAAACGCTGGAGCTGCGCCTAGGCGAACACAGCCTGCGCATCGGCAGCTCTGGCCTGGCCCCGTTTGCGGTTCTAGACCCCACCGTGCCCGCGCATCCGGGTACGCGCCTGCCATGAAAGCCCGCCGCATCGCGGGCCTGACGCTGGTCGAGGTGCTGGTGGCGCTGGCCATCGTCGCCACCACGCTGGCCGCCGGCATGCAGGCCAGTGCCGCCCTGAGCAACTTGGCGCAGCGCCAGTCGAGCCAGTGGCTGGCCCAGCTGTGCGCCCACAACGTCTTGGTGCAACTGCGCTTGCAGCCCGAGTTTGTGGCGCTGGGCAACAGCCAGCAAAACTGTCCGCAAGGCCCGCACACCTTTGCGATCGAAGTGCAGGTCAGCCCCACGCCCAACCCGAGTTTTCGCCGTGTCGATGTCAGCGTCAGCCTAAGCGAGCCTGCTCCTGCGCCTGCGTCCGCCGCCGCACCGCCCACCTTGCTCACGCTCACGACCGTGATCGGGCGCCACTGATCATGCCCCTTCCCCTTGCGCCTCCATTTGCGCCTCAACCCCACGCCACAGCGCCAGGCGGGCGTGCGCGCGCCGTCAGCGGCCTAACCTTGGTCGAGCTGCTGGTGGCGCTGGCGCTCATGGCGGTGCTGGCGCTGCTGAGCTGGCGTTCGATCGACGCCATGGTGCGCACCGAAGACCACAGCCGCAGCCACGCCCACGCCTGGTTGCAATGGCAGAGCATTTTGTCGCAGTGGCAGACCGACCTCGACCAGATGCACCCCAGCGGCGTGTTGCCGCCGGTGGCCTTTGACGGTCTGGTGCTGCGCATCGTGCGCCCTCAAGCCAACCCACCACCCGGCCAGCCGCCAGCCCTGGTGGTGGTGGCCTGGGCGTTGCAGCCGGCCACGGCCGCAGCGGGCACGCCGCGCCAGTGGTCGCGCTGGGTTTCGGCCCCGGTGACGCAACAGCACGATTTGCTTACTGCCTGGCGCAGCGCCGAGCAGTGGAGCCGCGCCCCGACTCCAGCGCTGCAACAACAGGCGCTGGCGCTGGCCGAAGTGCAAGACTGGCAACTGCTCTACCACCGCGCTGGCCGCTGGGGCCCGGCACTCGACGCCAATCTGGCGCCCACGCAACGCCCCGACGGTATCCGGCTGCATTTGGTCTTGCCCGAGGGCCGGATCGTGGACGGCAGCCTAAACCTTGACTGGGTGCACCCCAGCATAGGTGGAGGCAAAACCCAATGATGCGCCGCCCGAGCACCGCTGTGCCAACCAAGCCCACCCGGCCCCGCCAGGCCAGCTCGCGCGTGCGCCAACGCGGCGCGGCGGTGCTGCTGGCTATGCTGACCGTGGCCTTGGTCGCCACCCTGAGCGCCACCGCCTACTGGCAGCAGTGGCAGGCCTGGGCGGTGGAGCGCGCACAACAGCAGCACGCGCAGGCCGCTTGGCTGCTCAGCGGGGCGCTGGATTGGACGCGCCTGATCCTGCGCGAAGACGCCCGCGCCAGCCAGACCGATCATCTGGCCGAACCCTGGGCAGTGCCCTTGCAAGAAGCGCGCCTAAACACCTTTTTGGCTGCCGCCGAAGCCCAGCAGGCCGACCGTTTGCTGACCGAGGCTTTTTTGTCGGGCCACATCACCGACTTGCAGGCGCGGCTGAATTTGCGCAACCTGGTGCGCGGCCGGGCGGCGCAAGCCCAGGTCTCGCTGCCTGACCAAGCCGCCGCTGCGCGCCTGTTTTCCGCTCTAGGGCTGCCCGAGGCCGAGCTGGGGCGCTTTGCTGAGCAACTGTTGCGCACGCTGCGCAACCTGCCCGCCGAAGGCACCCCCACCGACCCAGCCGCCCGAGCCACAGACACCGCACCCAGCGCCGCCTCTTTGCTGCCGCAGCGCTGGGAGCAACTCGAATGGCTGGGCCTGTCGGGCCCCACCTTGCAACAACTGGCCGCACACGCCACCTGGTTGCCCGAACCCACACCGCTCAACCTCAACACCGCCAGCGCCCTCGTCATTCAAGCCAGCGTGCCGGGGCTGGATTTGGCGCAAGCGCAGCGTTTGGTGCAACTGCGCCAGCGCAGCCATTTTGAGCGCATCGAACAAGCGGCGCAGCAGCTCGGGCCGGCTGCGCAACACATTGGGGCCGAGCGCTTTGCCGTCAGCAGCCGGTATTTTTTGTTGCATGGGCAACTCCGGCTCGATGACTTGGCCTTGTCTGAGACCGCCCTGGTGGTGCGCGAAGGCATCAACGTGCGCACCGTTTGGCGCCAACGCGGCAGTGTAGTGCTCGCCGAGCCCAGCGCTGCAACAGGCCAGTGATATATTTGTCGCCGCCCATTCCCTCATCCTCACCCACCCTCACCCGCCACGTGCTGCTGCTCTCCCCTAGCCTCACCCAATCCAGTGTCGCGCCCAGCGCACCGTGGGACTGGCTGCGCTTGGATGCGCAAGGCCACATCAGCGCCCAGGGCAGTGAGCGCGCCGACGCGATCGAGCGCCAACCGGCCACAGTGTTGGTTTGGCCCGCCGCCGCCTTGAGCTGGCAGCGCGTGCGCCTACCCAAGCTCAAAGGCAGCAAATTGCGCGCCGCTCTCGATGGCTTGCTGGAAGACCGTTTGCTCGACGACGCCGCCCAGATGCACTATGCCCTGGCCCCCGGCTACGCCAGCAGCCGCAGCGCCGAGGTCTGGGTTGCCTGCTGCCTGCGCGAGCCGCTGCAGCAGGCGCTGGCGCAGCTCGAGGCCAGTGGGCACCGGATTGGGCGCATCGTCCCTGCCTTGGCTCCCGCCCTGGCCGCGGCCCCGGCGGCCCCACCCCTGTGGCTGCACGGCAGCGCCGACCACGCCGCCTTGCTGGCGCAGAGCGAACACGGCTGCCTGCACTGGACCATCGAACCGCAACACGAGCCTGGACCCTCTGAACGCGAGCAACTGGGGCGCTGGCTGGCGACACTCGGACTGCCCGCCCACACGCCGGCCCTAGCCAGCCCGGCGGCGGTGGCGCTGGCCGAACGCTGGCTGCCTGAGCGCGCCTGGAGCGCCAGCCGCGAGCAGCACCCTTGGTTGCAGGCGCACGCCAGCGGTTGGGATTTGGCGCAGTTCGATTTAAGCCTGCAAGGCAGCGCGGCGCGCTGGCGCGTCGGGTTGGATCTGCTGCGCCAAGGATGGTCGAGCCCAGCCTGGCGGCCCTTGCGCTGGGGCCTAGCGGGGCTGGCGGCACTGCAGCTGCTGGGCCTCAACCTGAGCGCCTGGCAAGCTCAGCAGCGCATCGCCGATCTGCGCGCGCACAGCCAGCAGACGCTGCGCAGCCATTTTCCGCAAGTGCAACTGGTGCTCGACGCGCCGCTGCAAATGCAGCGTGAGGTCGAGCGCTTGCGTCAAACCCAAGGCGAGCTCGGGCCCGCCGACCTCGAACCCTTGCTTGAGCAACTCGGGCGCATCCAGCAGCAGACGCCGTTTGAGCTGCGCCAACTGCGCTTTGCAGCCAATTCTGTCGAGCTTGGGCACGCTCCCTTGAGCCCCGCCGTCCAAGCCACTTTGGAGCAAAACCTGGCGGCAGCGCGCTGGCAGTGGCAGGCCCAAAGCCCCGAGAGCAGCCTGCTCAGCCCCGGGGGGCGCCAGCCATGAAAGCGCAGTTGCTGCAGCGTTGGAACGCTTTGTCGCCGCGTGATCGCCGCAGCGCCCGTGTTGGGCTGGCGGTGCTGGCGGCCTTTGTACTTTGGCAGTGGGGCATCAGCCCGGCGTGGCAGAGCCTGCAACAAGCCCCGGCC
>Ga0136713_1000084_pt1 | contig 9423 bp, 6 predicted proteins | sample JTO22cmmetaG_FD_101393 | JGI IMG/M metagenome (GOLD analysis project Ga0136713, IMG submission 101393) | Freshwater bacterial and archeal communities from Indian Creek, Illinois, USA - JTO22cm metaG | ecosystem: Environmental > Aquatic > Freshwater > Unclassified | place: USA: Indian Creek... | reverse complement strand
GGCCGGGATGACCGTGCCCGCGGGGGCGGGGGTGACCTTGGCGAGCGCGTCCTCGGTGAAGGCGGCCTCCGCGCTCCCGGGTTCGGGAGCGCCGTCCTCGGCGGTGCCGGCGGGGACGCCCTCCGCCGTCGGCGGCGCGGTGAGGTCCGACTCTTCGAGAATGGTGCCGTTGCCGCCCGCCGCGTAGGGCGGGAACAGTGCGTCGACCAGGGCGACGTCGCTCAGCGTCGAGTGCGCGAGGGCGCGCTGCAGCTCGTCGTCGTAGTTGCCGCGCAGGTCCCAGGCCATCGCCTTGAGCCAGGTGAGGGAATCCACCGGGTCCCAGGGCTCGGGCTCGGACAGGTTCACCTGCAGGCCCAGCACGGTGTACTCGACGGCGATCTCGTCGACGTCGCGGGTCTCCAGGTAGGCGTTGACGCCGTCGGCATAGGCCTGGAGGTAGGCCCGCGTCTCGCGCGAGACCAGGTCGAGCTCCTGCTCCGCGGTGTACCGCCAGCCGAAGGTCCGAATCACCTTGTCGGCGTCGACGGCCTCCGGGACGTCGCCGACCAGCTCCGCCAGGCGCCCCGCGGTCACATGCCGGCGGTAGTCCATCTCGAAGAACCGCTCCTGGGCGGCCACGAAGCCCTGAGCGCGGAAGAGGTCCTCCGCGTCGTCGGCGTACAGCTGGGGCACACCGCGCTCGTCCCGCAGGACCCGCACGTCCGCGGACAGGCCCTCGAGACGCATCGAGCCGGAGGTCTGCGGCAGCGGGCGGCGCACGACGACGGCGGTGAACGCCGCAGCAGCGACCAGCGCGAGGACGACGACGACCGCAACGCCCACCGCGACCCGGCGGACGCGCGAGCCTCGGCGACGGTGGGAGGGGGACGCAGGCTGCTCCGGCGCGAGGGGCGCGGGCCGGTCCGATGCATCGGGAGCCTGCCGGTCCGGCAGGGGCGCGGGCTGACCGTCGGCGGTCATCGGGGCTGACACGCAGGCGAGAGTACCGCTACCACGTAGATGAGCTCCGGGTACCCGTCAACGTGGCGCGTGCGTATCATTGGCACTCGGTCCGCCGGAGTGCCAGGCCAGTCGCCGAGCACCCGTCCCGCCGTCAGACCCCGAGGAGAATCCGTGCCCACCTACGCCTACCGGTGCGCCGCTTGCGGTCACGCCTTCGACATCGTCCAGTCCTTCACCGACGACGCCCTGACCGTCTGCCCGCAGTGCGACGGTCTGCTGCGCAAGCAGTACGGCAGCATCGGCGTGACGTTCAACGGCTCGGGCTTCTACCGGACCGACTCGCGCGGCGGCTCCTCGTCGACGGCGTCGAAGCCAAAGTCGTCGAAGCCGCAGTCGTCGAAGCCCGCGGCCATGCCCGCTTCCTGACCACCGGTCCGTCAAGGGGCGGCCCCTCGCCGGGGACCACCGGTCCGTCAAGCGGCGGCCCCTCGCCAGAGACCGCCGCTCTTCGCGCGTCTCGGCGGCCGAGCTGCGGCACCTTGCCGCCGTCCGGCTGACATCGCTGTGGGCCGGTGGCCCGCCGGCCTGCTATTTCGCTGGCCCGCTGTTCGCTATCCCGCTGTTCGCCATCCCGCTGTTCGCTGGTCCGCTGGCCCGCTGACCGCTGTCCACAGCGATGTCGGCCGGCGGTCGTGCACATGTCCGGCCGTCCCGGCTCCTCGGTCGGTGGGCCGCGACCTACCGTCCCGCCATGACCCGTGCCGACCACCCCGCCCGCCGTCGGATCACTGCGCGGGCGCTGCGGTTCTGGTGGTGGCGGGCCCGCTATCTCGTCGTCGCCCTGTGCTGCGGCGTCGCCGCCGGCGCGGCGGTGCAGGTCCTCGCACCCCCTCCCCCGCCGATGCGGGACGTCGTCGTCACCGCCCGGCCGCTCGCCGCCGGCACCGAGCTTTCCTCCGGCGATCTCGAGGTCCGCGCCGTCCCCGCCTCGCTCGTCCCGGCCGACGTCGTCAGCGACCCCGAGGCCGTCGTCGGACGCGTCGTTGCCGTGCGCCTCGCGGCCGGGCTGCCGCTGTCAAAGGAGCTCGTCGCGGGTGGGGCGCTCGCCGCGCTCGCACCGGCCGGCTCGGTCGTCGTCCCGGTCCGGCTCGACGGCGTCACCGCGGGCCTGCTGCGTGCGGGCGACAGGGTGGACCTGGTGTCGACGGCCGCGCACGCCGTCCCTGGTGACGGCACGGCCGGGCCCAGCCACCTCGCGAGACGCGCGCTCGTCCTGCCCTCGGCCCGGCGCTCCGGGCAAGCGGCCGACGACGGCGGGCTGCTCGGCGGTGCCGTAGGCCCAGGCGGGGGTGAGGGGGGTGTCACGCTCCTCGCCGTCGAGCCGGGCGAGGCCCCGGCGCTGTCGGCGGCGTCGAGCGCCGGTGCGGTCGCCGCCGTGGTGGTGCCGTGAGCCGAGCGGGGACCGGCACAGGCCGCAGCGTCGAGCGCCGGAGCCGTCGAGCCGAGCCGAGCAGGGCCGCGCACCGGGCGACAGAGTGTCCGGAATGCCCGGATTTACATTGCGGGTGTGCGGAGGCCTGCCCAGAATCGGCGCATGTTCAAGGGATTCAAGGACTTCCTGCTCCGCGGCAACGTGCTCGATCTCGCCGTCGCCGTCGTCATCGGCACCGCGTTCACCGCCGTCGTCACCGGACTCGTCAACGGGTTCCTGACCCCGCTGATCGCGCTGATCTTCGGCCAGCCCGACGTGAGCACGGTGGTCTTCGAGATCAACGGGACCCAGTTTCCGTTCGGCCAGTTTCTCCAGGCGCTCCTGAACTTCGTCTTCGTCGCCACCGCGCTGTACTTCTTCGTCGTTCTCCCGGTCAAGCACTTCACCGAGCGGGTCAGGCGCGGCAAGGAGGGCCCGCCGGACGGGGTCCCGAGCGAGGACCTCGTGCTCCTCCGGGAGATCCGCGACCTGCTTGCCGCCCGCAACCCGCGGCCCTGACGGGCCTCACCCAGCCGACCGCTCACCCCGAACGACCCTGGCTGCCGAGGGGCGCGGCCACGACGTCGCCCTCGCTGTCACTCCTGCTCCCTGCGGCCCCAGTGTGGCGGCAGGTCGCGGAGCAGAAGGTCGTCGTTCTCGCCGTGGCCGCCGCGCTCGTCCTCCGCGACACCACTGACGTCGCTCGTCTCCGTGCCCGCCCGGACCACGCGCCGGGGGCGACGGCGGGGCGTGGTCTCCGACGTCGGCTCGGAGGGGTCGCTGGGCTGCTGCTGGGGCTCGCTCACGGAGTCCATCCTCCTCGATCCTGCGCACACGATCCTGAGCCGGCGATCCCGCGGCGCCGATCCTGCGCCGGAGATCCTGCGGCGCCGATCCTGCGCCGGAGATCCTGCGCCGGCGTCGGGGGGCACCGATCAGAGATGGTCCTCGTCGTCCTCGTCCGGCAGCACCGGCACCACGACCTCGCGCGGAGGGACCACGCCGCCCGTCGTCCCGATGCGCTGGTCGCGCACCTGCTGGACCAGCCGGCGGACCCGGTCCGCCTCACCGTCCGGGTCGAGGAACGCGGCAGCGCTCCACACCTGGGTGACCACCCAGCCGAGACGCTCCAGCCGCTCGGCGAGCTGGCGGTCACGGACCCGCACCGACGGCTCGGCCACATACGCATCGTCGTCGGTGAGGACGGCGACGAGCAGCTCGGCCGGCAGGTCGGGGTGTCCGACGACCAGGGGGATCCGGTCGCCGTCGGGCAGGCCGTAGTCCGTCTCGACGAGGTAGCCGAGCCGCCACAGGCGCTCGCCGAGGTCGACGAGCAGCCGGTCGGGGGCTGTGGCGACGTCGACGCCGTTGCCGAGCTCGACCTGGTCGGCGATGCCGTCGCGCGCCGACGCGAGGGCGAGCACCTCGGCCAGGAGGCGGGGGCCGTCGCCGCGCAGGCGCTCGGTGTCGAGGTCCTCGGCGAGGAAACAGGTGACCACATGCAGGCGACGGCGGGTCGCGCCCAGGGCACCGAGCAGCATGGCCTCTCCGCCCGGCTCGTTCAGCACGCCGAAGCGGTGCAGCACGCGGCCGTGCGGCGTGCGACCGAAGCCGAGGGACAGGACGATCTCGTCGCGCGTCAGCCCGGCGACGCCGGTGACATCGGCGACGACGACGGGCTCCGGCCGCGAACCCGAGAAGAACGGTGCGAGCGCCGGGTTGGCCCGTACCTCGGAGAGCAGCGCCTCGCGGATCCGGTCGGCGTGCACGGCGGTGACCGTGACGATGCCGAGGGTCTCGTCGGGCCGGGTCAGCGCGTGCTCGATCGCGAGCTCGACCACCCGGTCCACCTCGGCCTGTGTGGACTCCACGCAGCCCGAGCGCGGGTCGGGCATCCCGGTGCCGTCGACGAGGTCCAGCCGCACGAGCGCCTCGGCGCGCGGCACGGGCGCGGGCCGCACGAGCCCGGCGTAGCCGTGTCGGGCCAGGAGGCGCGTGAGCTCCGGGTCGCGCTGCGACTCCCGCGGATACACCCTGACCTGCGGGAGGATCTCGGCGAGCTCGGCGACCGCGGTCCCCGACGCCGAGCGGACGTCGCCGACGACGACGACCTGCCGCCCGCGGGCGATCGCCGGCACGACGGCCTCGACCGGCACGTGCTGGACGGCGTCGAGCACGACGAGGTCGACCGTCCGCTCGGTCGGCAGGAGATGCGGCACGAGGGTGGGCGTCGAGACGAGCGCCGGGCGCAGGCGCCGCAGCACGTCACCGTTCCGGGTCGCGAGGTCGCGCAGCGACGTCAGCCTGCCCTCGATGAGCTCGGTGAACAGCGACTCGGCGTCGGTGCGGTCCTCGCGCATCGCGTTGCCGAGGTGGGTGCGCACCGCGGCGCGCACCGGGCCCGAGAGCGCCTTGACGTGACGGCGGTCCAGCTCACGGAACCGGCGGGCCAGCGCGTCGAGCCCGGCGCCGTCCTGCCCGCCCAGGGCCGGATCCGCGGCAAGGATCTGCTCGAAGACCGTGCCCCACCACGCGAGCTCGAGCTCGGCGGCGACGGCGTCCGCGGGGACGCGGCGCGCGGCGAGATCGTCGACCAGCTCGCCCGCGCCCGCGGCCGTGACGCGGCGCAGGGCGGCCGTGCGGGTCGGCAAGGTCTCGAGCGCCTCGGCGTCCGCGGACAGGCGGTGCAACCGCTCGGCGAGGGTGTCGAGGTCCAGCGCGGCCAGACCGCCACCGGGGCCTCCCGCCGGCGAGCCGGCGTCCTGCGCATCGGTGCCGGTGGCGCGCTCGCCGAGGGCCGACGTCGGCCCGCGGCCGGCAGCCGTCTGCGCCGACGCCGCGGCCGCGCCGTGCGCAGGAACCCCGCCGTGCGCCGGAGTGCCGCGCGGCGCCGGGCGGGCGCCTCCGGCCGCACGTGTGATGGCGTCCCAGGAGGGCATCGCGCCGTCGGCCACCGCGGGACCGGCGACACCCCCGACGGCGGGCGACGACTCCGCGGGCGCGTCCACGTCCGCCCGGGGCCCGGCGCCGAGCGGCGTCGTCGCGAGCACCGGCCCGAGCGCCTCGAGGTCGATGCAGACCGCCTCGTAGGTGTCCCCGATCGTCGCGAGCCCCTCGGGCAGCGTGGGCCAGCCGCCGCGCTCGGTGTGCTGTGCCCACACCTCCCGCTGCGCCTGGACCTCCAGAAGGGCGGCGTGCAGGTCAGGCACGCGCACGCCCGGACGCACCATGTCCTTGGCGCGCTTGCGCAGCCGGCGCCGGGTGAACCAGCCCATCTCGACCCCGTGCGCGGCGCGCCACCGGCGGCTCGCGGTCGCCTGGACCATGTCGACGGCGGTGCGCTCGAAGACCATCGGGTGGAACAGGTCGAGCGTGCCGCGCATCCCGCCGAGCATCCGGAGCTGCTCACCGAAGGCACCCACCGTGGCCGGGGGCGTCAGGCCGGTGACCTCGGTGACGTAGGTGATCTGCCGGCGCAGCTGGGACAGCGTCGTGGCCTTCAGGCGGTTGACGCGGACGAGCGCCTCGCGGGCCTCGTCGTCGGTGGTGAGGCTGGCGCCGAACCACGGCGTGGAGGTGGCGCGCAGCGTGAAGGCGCCCAGTTCCGCGGCCTTCTCGAGGTCGACGGCGACGGCGCGGCGGGCCTCCTCGTCGAGCTCGACGGCGGCGCGCGCGGTGAGCCGCACGGTCGTCGACGGCGCGGGACGCTCCGCGGTGAGCCGGGCCAGGGCCTGGAGCGCGTCGTAGGCCGAGACCCGCCACGGTGCGCGGGACTGGTGCAGGGCGGTGATGTACCCGCTCAGCTGGGCACGGGCGCCGATGAGGGCGTCCCGCAGCGTGGCGATGCCGTCGTCGTCGAGCGGCTCGGGCTCGCTGGCCATCGCGGTGAGCAGGCGCCGCGAGACGTCCTGGCGCCAGGTGGGGACCGGCGGCACGTCCAGCAGCAGGCCGTCGAGGTCGAGGGCCGCGAGACGCGCCGACAACGCGTCGGCCGCCCGGCGGTGACCCGTCACGTAGAGCACCGAGCGGCCCGCCGCGGTGGCCTCGGCGATGACGGCCGCGACCGTACCCGGGACGTCCGCGCCGACGGGCGCATCGACGTAGAGGTGGCCGCCGGTCGCGAGGGCGTCGATCACGTGGCGCTGGTGCGGGTCGAGGTCGCCCACGCCACGCTCGAAGGCGGGGTTCGGGTCGCCGTCGGCGGGCGGCGGCACCTCGAGGGCGCCGACCGTCTGCGCGGCTGCTTCCACGCCTGCGAGGGCCGCGACGACCTCGTGCCGCACGAGGTCCGGCTCGAGCTGGTCCAGGTCGTCGACGAGCGCCTGTCCGGGGTGGACGAAGGTTCCGACGAGCATCCGGCGGTCGAGCGCGAAGTCGTCGAGGACGGCGTCGCCGAGCGCCGTGATGCGGTCGAGCACGTCGGTGGGGTCGAACCGCCCCGCGTCAAACGTGGAGGCGGCGAGCGAGACCGGGTCCAGCAGCGCGCCGCGGGCACGCAGGGTCCGGGCCACGACCGGGTTGATCTCGGCGGTGGCTTCCAGCGTGAGGTCGTAGTCGGCCTCGCCGTCCCCGCGCGGGGTGAGCGTGACGGGCCGGAGCAGCACGGGCGCGTGGACGACGCGGACCGCGGCGACGTCTTCCTCGCCGGGCGGGTCGGCCGGGCGGGCCGCGAGCCGGGCAGGGTCCGAGAGGTCGGGGACGGACCGGGGCTCGGACATCGTCACGACCGGCAGCGACTGCGTGAGCGCCAGCGCGGGCTCGTCGGCCTCTGCGGCGGAAGCCCCGGCGGCGGGAGCGCCGGCGGCCCGCGCCTCGGCAGGAGCGCCCGCGGCTTCGCCGGCGGCCTCGACCTGCGGGTCTCCCTCGCCTGCACCCTCGACCAGCGGGGCGTCGTCGTCGGACACCGGCTCCTCGGGCCTCGGCGCCGACGGGTCCTTCCACGCGGCCACGCGCGCGAGCACGGCGACGTCCTGCGAGGGCCGCTCGGACGGCGGCGGGGTGTCGGCCGGCTCCGACCAGGTGGCGACGCCGATCGCGAGGTACGTGGGCGCGAGGCCGAAGCGCTGCGCGTGCTCCGCCGCGCGGGCGGACACCGCCCGCGCACGGCGCCGCGCGGCAGGCAGGGTGGCGCCCTCGCGCACGAGGTTCGTCAGGCGCGTGGGGCGGCCGGCGAAGAGCTGTGCCACCCCCGAGGGGTGCGCCGCCGACAGGTCGATGACGGCCTCGCCGAGCAGTCCGACGTCGGCCAGAGTGGAGCCGCCGACCTGGTCCACGAGCCTTTCACGCCACCGCCCGACCGCTGCGGCGACAGTCTCCTCGGGCGTCGGAGGGGTCACAAGGTGGGGGCGCTGCGGGGCGACGTCGGCCGCAGGCGCGGGCGGCTCGGCCTGCGGCGGTACCTCGCGCGCGGCGGTACGGGGACGGGCAGCGTTCACGATTCCACGCTAGGCGCCCCTGCCCAGGGCTCGGGCACGGCACGCCGTACGAGCGGCATTCGATGGCGAACCGGCGGAATCCCGCGGATCGCTCCGGTGCGGCGCCACCCGGGCCCAGCACCCGGCGGTCGGCGCGCGGGCACCGTACGCTTCTGTGCCCGTGACCGGGCTGCTCGAGGTGATCATCCCCAGGCGCCTCGGACGGCCCTACCGCTGGCTGTTGAGCGCGGCCTGGACCGCCAACGTCGGCGACGGCATCGCGCTCGCCGCCGGTCCGCTGCTGGTCGCATCGCAGACCGACTCCGCGATGCTCGTGGCCACCGCCGCGCTGCTCCAGCGCCTGCCGTGGCTGCTCTTCGGGTTGTGGGCCGGGGCGCTCGCGGACCGCCTCGACCGCCGCCGGGTCGTCATGATCGCCAACGCGCTGCGGGTGCTGGTCGTCGCCGTGCTGTGCGGGGCGATCGTCACCGGCACCGTGAACATCACCGTCGTGCTGGCGACGATGTTCCTGTACGGCGTCGCCGAGGTCTTCGCGGACACCACCTCGCAGACCCTTCTACCGGCCCTCGTCCCGCGCAAGTTCCTCTCCACCGGCACGCACCGGCTGCAGGCCGGCTTCCTGACGTGCAACCAGCTCATCGGCCCGCCCGTGGGCGCCTTCCTCTTCTCGCTCGGGGCGGTCTTCCCGTTCCTGGCCCAGGTCGTGGTGGTCGCGATGGCGATCGTCCTCGTCTCGCGCATCGCGTCGTCCCCCGCCCCCGAGGGTGCACCGGGCCTCGACGCGCACCGCGTCCCGGGCGCCGCGCGCTCGCACGTCCGCCGCGAGATCGGCGAGGGCCTGCGCTGGATCCTCGGCTCCCCGCCGGTGCGCACGCTCGCCCTGGTGATCCTGGTCTTCAACGTCACCTGGGCGGCGTCGTGGTCGGTGCTGGTCCTGTGGTCCCGCGACCACCTGGGGATGACGGAGGTGGGCTTCGGCCTGCTCACGACGGCGTCGGCGATCGGCGGACTCGTCGGCACCACGCTCTACTCGCGGCTGGAGCGGCGGTTCTCCGTCGTCTCGATCATGCGGGTCTGCCTGGCAATCGAGGTGGTCATGCACCTCGGGCTCGCCTTCACGCGGCAGGGCTGGATCGCCATCGCGATCATGTTCGTCTTCGGTGCCTACGCGTTCGTGTGGGGCACCATCTCCATGACCACCCGCCAGCGCGCAGTCCCGCAGCGGTTCCAGGGCCGGGTCGGCTCCGTGCACATGATCTGCGTCTTCGCAGGCCTCGTGCTGGGGCAGTTCCTCGGCGGCCTCATCGCCGAGCACTGGGGCTTGACCGCGCCGTTCTGGTTCGCGTTCGGGGGCGCCGGCGTGACGCTGCTGCTTGTGTGGCGACAGCTCGAGAACATCGCCCACGCGGACGCAGGCGACGAGTAGGCGTACCCGCCACCCGTCACCCCAGGGGATGACGGCGGCCGGCGAAGGTTCGGCCCCAGGGCTGACGCCCGCGCGGGGCCGGGGCGGGTCAGGCGTGGGCGGCGCACGGGCGAGGCGGCCGGGCCTGGTGCTGGTGAGTTCGGGTC
>Ga0136713_1000083_pt1 | contig 9438 bp, 7 predicted proteins | sample JTO22cmmetaG_FD_101393 | JGI IMG/M metagenome (GOLD analysis project Ga0136713, IMG submission 101393) | Freshwater bacterial and archeal communities from Indian Creek, Illinois, USA - JTO22cm metaG | ecosystem: Environmental > Aquatic > Freshwater > Unclassified | place: USA: Indian Creek... | reverse complement strand
GTGGCGATCGAGCACGACGGCGCCGGGGGCGCGGCGTCGATTCGAGCGTTCGGGCCCGATTCGAGCACCGCAGCACTCGAACCGAACGCAAGCACTCGAATCGAAGCGGAGGGTGCGGCCGACGGCGGCGCTGACGGCGGCGCGGCGGGGCGGTGGACGGTGACGACGGCGACGGGCGCCGTCCTGACCGCGCCGCGGCTCGTGCTGGCTACGCCTGCGGTCGCCGACCTGGTGGCCGACGTCGTCGGCACGACGGCCCCCGCGCCCGTACCCGGTGCGCCCATCGCGCTGGTCGCGCTGCTGCTCGACGCGCCGGAGCTCGACTCCGCACCGCGAGGCACCGGCATGCTCATCGCCCCGGACGCCGCCGCGAGGCGCGGGTCGGATCAGCCCGGCGGCGGGACCGGCGTCAGCGCGAAGGCGTTCACGCATGCCACCGCCAAGTGGCCGTGGCTCGCCAAGCGGGTGCGGGCGGCGGCGGGCGAGGGCGTGCACATCGTCCGTCTCAGCTACGGGCGCCTCGGCGACGGCGGCGTCGACCCCGACATCGGACGGGCCACGCACGACGTCTCGGCTCTCCTCGGTGTGGACCTCACGAGCCGCGTGCGCGATCACCTCATCCAACGCTGGGACGGCTCACTGCCCCCGCCGACTCCCGCATACCGCGCGGAGCTCTCCGGCTTCACCTCGGCGGTGGACGCCACCGAGGGACTCGCCGCCGTCGGTGGCTGGATCGCCGGCACGGGCCTCGCGGCGATCACCACGCACGCCCAGCAGACGGTCACCGATCTCTGACCGGAGCGTAGGCGCAGGTAGGACGAGCGCAGCGAGTTCTGCCGGAGCCGCAGCGCAGGGAAGAGAACGCCACAAGCACAGCTCTGTGACCGGAGCGTAGGCGCAGGTAGGACGAGCGCAGCGGGCGACCGCGTTTCCCCGCACGCCGGTGGACGGGACACACTGGGCCGGTGAGCGATGCCCCCATCCGTCTCGGGACCCGGGCCAGCCTGCTGGCCACCACGCAGTCGGGCATGGTCGCCCGGCGCATCGAGGAGCTGACCGGGAGGCCGGTCGAGCTCGTGCACATCCGCACGGAAGGCGACGTGCGGACCGGGTCGCTGGCGAGCCTCGGCGGCACCGGTGTCTTCGTGGCAGCGTTGCGCGAAGCCCTCGTCGACGGTCGCTGCGACGTCGCCGTCCACAGCCTCAAGGACCTTCCGACCACACCTGTGGACGGGCTGACGCACGTGACGCCCGAACGGGAGGATCCCCGTGACGCCTTGTGCGCCCGCGGCGGCCTGACCCTCGACGAGCTGCCCCGCGGCGCCCGGGTCGGCACCGGGTCGCCGCGCCGGGTCGCCCAGTTGCGGGCCGCGCGGCCCGACCTCGACGTCGTCGACATCCGCGGCAACGTCGACACGCGTCTGCGGCGAGCACTCGGCGCAGACGCCGATCTCGACGCGGTCGTCCTGGCCTGTGCGGGCCTCGCCCGACTCGGCCGCACGGACACGATCTCGGAACCGCTGGATCCCGCGATCGTCGCGCCCGCTCCCGGCCAGGGCGCGCTCGCCGTGGAGGCCCGGACGGCCGACGTGACCGGCGGCGGTCCGCTCGCCGAGGCGTTCGCCGCGCTCGACCATCGCGCCACCCGCCTGGCCGTCCTGGCCGAGCGCGCCGTGCTGTCCCGCCTCGAGGCGGGGTGCGCGGCACCGGTCGGGACTCTCGCCCGCCTCGAGGAGGACCACCTCGTCCTCAGCGCGGTCGTCGCCCGGGTCAGCGGCACCGAGCGCTTGGCGCACCGCGCGTCCGTGGTGGTCGGGCGCAGCGCCCGCACCACGGCCGAGCAGGACGACGACGCCGCCCGCGACCTCGGCGTGCGCGTGGCCGAGGCGCTGCTCGCCGACGGCGCCGACCGTCTCGCACCCCTGGCCTCGACCTCGGAACTCCCGGCCTCCGGCACCCCCGATCCCTCGCTCGCCGACCCGACCGAGTCCGGGTCGCCCGGGCAGGAGTCCGGTCGGTGACGCCCGCGCCGGACGACCGGGCGGCACCGTCCGGTGACGCCCTTCCCGGTGACGCCCTTCCCGGCGGCAGCCCTCTCGGTGGCCGGACGGTCCTCGTCGCCCGCCCTGCGGCGCGGGCCGCAGGGCTCGCCGGGGTGCTCCGCTCTCTCGGCGCGCGGGTGCTGGTGGCACCGGTGACCGGGAGTGCCCCGCCGGAGTCGCCGACCGGTCTCGTCGGGGCCGTCACTCGCGCCGACGCGTACGACTGGGTGGCTCTGACCAGCGTGAACGGGGTCGCCTCCCTGGCCCGTGCCGCGGGCGGCGCCGGCGTCGACCTCCGCGTGACGGATGTCCGGTGGGCCGCCGTCGGCCCCGCGACCGCGACCGCCCTGCGCGCCCTAGGCCTCGAACCCGCCCTCGTCGCGAGCGGCACAGCCGCTGCCCTCGTCGAAGCCTTCGGTCCCGCCGCCCCCACTGGCCGCCGCGTCCTGCTGCCCCTCGGCGACCTCGCCTCCGGGACCCTGGAGCGCGGGCTGCTCGGCGCCGGCTGGGACGTCGACCGCGTCGTCGCCTACCGGACCGTGCCCGTCCCGCTGCCGGACGACGTCGCTGCCGCCGCGCGCGAGCGCCGGCTCGACCTCGCCGTCGTCGCCGCGGGGTCGGCGGCGCGCGAGCTGGCCGGTCAGCTGGGGGTGGACGCCCCGCCCGTCGTCACGATCGGCGAACCGTCCGCCGCCGCTGCTCGCGACGCCGGTCTCGACGTCGCCGGCGTTGCCCAGGAGCCGACGGACGCGGCGCTGACGGCGTGCGTCACGGCCGCTCTGGCCCACCGGGCGGCGCCGGAGTGGAATCCTGGTGCCACCCCGCAGGACGTCGCCGCTCCCACAGCGGACGCTGAGGCGACCGGCCCGCACGACTAGCAAGGAGCACGCGTGACCGCTGGGATCGTCTACCGCCCCCGCAGGCTTCGGGCGACCGCCCGGGTCCGCCGCCTCGTGGCCGAGAACCGGCTGCACGCCGCGGACCTGGTACTACCGCTGTTCGTCAAGGAGGGTCTGGGCGAGCCGGCTCCGATCGGCAGCATGCCGGGCCAGGTGCAGCACACCGAGGAGTCGTTCCGCGGGGCGGTCGAGGCGGCGGCACGCGCCGGGCTGGGCGGGGTGATGCTCTTCGGCATCCCGGCGGTGCGCGACGCGTCCGGCTCCCAGGCGGAGGCCCCCGACGGGATCCTGCAGCGGGTCATCACGGTCGCACGCGAGGCGGTCGCCGCCGTCGAGCAGGAGACCGGGCGGCCCGGCCCGGTGGTCATGGCCGACACGTGCCTGGACGAGTTCACCAGCCACGGCCACTGTGGCGTCCTGACCGCGGACGGTCTGGTGGACAACGACGCCACTCTCGAGCGCTACGCTGCGATGGCGGTGGCGCAGGCCCGCGCGGGTGCCGAGGTGATCTCGCCGAGCGGGATGATGGACGGCCAGGTGGCCGTGATCCGCGACGCGCTCGACGACGCCGGCTTCACGAACGTCGTGATCCTGGCCTACGCCGCCAAGTACGCGAGCCCGTTCTACGGGCCCTTCCGCGAGGCCGTGGACAGCGCCCTGGGACGCCCCGCGGACCTGCGGGGCTCGCACGACCACTCCTCCACGGGGCCGGGCGACCGGCGCACCTACCAGCTGGACGTCGCCAACGGCCGAGAGGGTCTGCGCGAGGCGGACCTCGACCTCGCCGAGGGCGCCGACATCGTCATGGTGAAGCCCGCCGGGTCCTCCCTCGACGTGCTGCGCGGGGTCGCCGACCGGTCCGACGTGCCCGTGGCGGCGTACCAGGTCAGCGGCGAGTACGCGATGATCGAGGCGGCCGCGGCGAACGGCTGGATCGACCGCCGCACGTCGATCCTCGAGTCGGTGCTCTGCATCAAGCGAGCGGGCGCCGAGATCATCCTGACCTACTGGGCCCTCGAGATCGCCGACTGGCTCGGCGAGGCCTGAGACCGCCCCGCACCCGCACCCGTACCCGCACCCGCACCCGCACCCGCACCCGCACCCGAAGGAACCGTCCGATGCCCCTCTCCCCGAGCACCAACCACGACGCCTTCCTCCGCGCCCAGACCGCGATCCCCGGGGGTGTCAGCTCGCCCGTGCGGGCCTACCGGTCGGTGGGCGGCGACCCGACCTTCGTGTCGCGGGCCTCGGGGCCGTACGTGTACGACGTCGCGGGCCGCGAGTACGTGGACCTCGTCTGCTCGTGGGGGCCCGCCCTCCTGGGCCACGCGCACCCCGAGGTGGTGGCCGCCGTGCAGGAGGCCGCTGCGCGCGGCCTGTCCTTCGGCGCCCCGACGCTCGGCGAGGTGGCGCTCGCCGAGGAGGTCCGGCGCCGGGTCCCGGCCGCCGAACGGGTACGCCTGGTGTCCACGGGCACCGAGGCGACGATGACGGCGGTGCGGCTCGCCCGCGGCGTCACGGGCCGGCCGATGATCGTGAAGTTCGCCGGCAACTACCACGGCCACGTCGACGCGCTGCTCGCCGAGGCTGGTTCCGGTGTGGCGACCCTCAGCATGCCGGGAACCGCGGGAGTCACCGCCGCGGCCGCCGCCGAGACGCTCGTGCTGCCCTACAACTCGCTCGACGCCGTCGAGGCCGCCTTCGCCGCGCACGGCGACCGGATCGCGGCCGTCATCGTGGAGGCCGCCCCGGCCAACATGGGCGTGGTCCCGCCGCTGCCCGGCTTCAACACCGGCCTGCGCCGGATCACGCGCGAGCACGGCGCCCTGCTCGTCCTCGACGAGGTGCTGACCGGTTTCCGCGTGGGCGCGGCCGGCTGGTGGGGCGTCTCGAACGCGGCCGGCGAGGAGTACACGCCCGACCTGTTCACCTTCGGCAAGGTCATCGGCGGGGGCATGCCCGTCGCGGCGCTCGGCGGCCCGGCCGCGATCATGGACCAGCTCGCCCCGCTCGGGCCGGTGTACCAGGCGGGCACGCTCTCCGGAAACCCTGTGGCCGTCGCGTCCGGCCTCGCCACGCTGCGCCTCGCCGACGACGCCGTCTACGCGCACGTGGACCGGGCGGCGTCGGAGCTCTCCGCCGCGGTGGGCGCCGCGCTCGACGCCCAGGGCGTGGCGCACCGGGTCCAGCACGCCGGCTCGCTCTTCTCGGTCTTCTTCGGCGAGGCCGCGGCCGCCTCCGGCGTCGTCACCTACGCCGACGCGCAGGCGCAGGAGGCGTTCCGTTACTCCGCCTTCTTCCACAGCATGCTGGCTTGGGGCGTCACGCTGCCGCCGTCGGTCTTCGAGGCCTGGTTCCTCTCGGCCGCCCACGACGACGCCGCCCTCGGCCGCATCATCGACGCCCTCCCGGCCGCGGCCCGAGCCGCCGCGGAGGCGACGCCGGGCTGACTCACGCGCGCCACTCCGCCCGAGTCCACGGGCGACGCCGCCAGCCCGGTTGACACCTACCCCCAGGGGGTATCAAGATGGGGGCATGAGCGAGCTCGAGCACCCCCACGACGGTCCGCACGGCTACGCCTCGGACAAGGAGGCGTACCTCAAGCGCATGCGCCGAATCGAGGGTCAGGTGCGCGGGATCGCCCGCATGATCGACGAGGATGTGTACTGCATCGACATCCTCACGCAGGTGTCGGCCGTGAAGTCGGCGCTCCAGGCCGTGAGCCTGGCCCTCGTCGAGGACCACATCGGCCACTGCGTCGTCGGCGCCGCCCGCCAGTCCCCCGACGCCGGCGCAGACAAGGTCCGCGAGGCCGCCGAGGCCATCGGCCGGCTCGTGCGCTCCTGAGCCTCCCCCGCAACCAGCCCCCCGAACGCGAGGAACCCATGACCACGCTGACCACCCTCTCCGTCGACGGCATGACCTGCAAGCACTGCGTCTCCGCCGTCACCCGCGAACTCGACGTCGTCGAGGGCGTCGGTCGCGTGAGCGTCGAACTGCGCAAGGGCGAGACCTCCGCCGTCACCGTCTACTCGGCCGCCCCGCTCGACGAGGCCTTGCTCCGGGAGGCGATCGACGAGGCGGGCTACGACGTCGTCGGCGTCGATGTGGTCAAGGAGGCGCTCGCCGCCACCATGACCGCTCGCGCGCCGCAGTACTCGGGCCGCACCGACGAAGGGGCGGCTGTTGCGCTGGCGGACGCCCCGGCCGATGCTCCGGCCGACGGTCCGGCCACCCTGGCCGACGCTCGCGCCGAGGAGCCCGCGACGTCGGCCGCTCCGGCCCCGGACGGCCACGGTCACGCCCACGCTGGCGGCGGTGGCGGCGGCTGCTGCGGCGGCAACTGCGGCTGCGGCGGCAAGGGCCGCCAGGGCCTCGGCATCGGCCTGCCGATCGTCCCCAAGGACTGACACCGCCCGCGAGCGCCGCCGCCCTGCCACTCGTCAGGCCACCTGGGCCGGGCGCGCGGCGCCGTGCACCGCCGGACTGCCCGAGTTCGGCACCCGGGGCACTTGTCGTGCCCCCACGCCCCTTCCTCACCACCTTTGAGGCGACCATGACCACCGACACGCCGAGCACCGACACGCCGACCACCTCCGCCACCCCGCTCCGCGAGGTCGACCTCGCCGTCACCGGCATGACCTGCGCCTCGTGCGTCGCGCGCGTGGAGCGCAAGCTGCAGAAACTGCCCGGCGTCGCCGCCACGGTGAACCTGCCGCTCGAGAGCGCTCATGTGATCCTCAGCGCCGAGCACCCCGACGACGCGCTCGTCCGCGCGGTGGAGTCCGCCGGCTACGGCGCCACCGTGACCGGCGCGCGGTCGCTCATCGCCGCCGACGCCGCACCGGCCGGCGCCCGGGCCTCGGTGCTCGGCAACCCCCCCACGCCCTCGGCGCCGGCGACGACAGACGCGCCAGCGGCGGGCACGACGACGGCGGGCACGACGGCGGCAGACATGACAACGGCGGGCATCACAACGGGCCACGCGCCCGCGCCCGCCTCCGGCCAGCACGACCACGGGCTGCCCGAGGCCGTGCGCCCCCGAGGCCACCGCGGGTACGCCGGCGACATCGACCTCCACGGGCAGGACCTCAAACGGCGGCTCGTCGTCGCGGCCGTCCTGAGCGTCCCTGTCACGGCGATCTCGATGATCATGCCGTGGCACTTCCCGGGCTGGTACTGGGTCGTCGGCATCCTGACCCTGCCGGTCGCGGGATGGGCGGGCTGGCCGTTCCACAAGGCGGCCGTCAGGGCGGCCCGGCACGGCGCCTCGACCATGGACACCCTCGTGTCCCTGGGCGTTATCGCGGCCATGATCTGGTCGTTCGTCGAGGCGGTCCGCGGGCCGAACCGTGGCATGCACGGCGGGCACGGGGGCATGCCGCCGATCTACTTCGAGGTCGCTGCCGTCGTCGTCACCTTCCTCCTGGCCGGACGCTTCGCCGAGCACCGCTCGCGGCGCCGGGCCGGCGACGCCCTGCGCTCCCTGCTCGAGCTCGGCGCCAAGGCCGCGGAGCGCGTGACCCTCGGCGTCGACGGCTCGCCCCGGCGCCGGGCCGACGGCGCCTGGGACACCACCGAGGTCCCGATCGAGGAGCTGCGCGTCGACGAGGTCTTCGTGGTCCGCCCCGGCACGACCGTCGCGACCGACGGCGTGGTGGTCGACGGCGCCTCCGCCGTCGACACCTCCCTGGTGACCGGCGAGCCCGTTCCCGTCGACGTGACCGCGGGCGACGCCGTCGTCGGCGGTACCGTCAACACCTCCGGGCACCTGCTGGTCCGCGCGACCCGCGTCGGCGCCGAGACCACCCTCGCCCGCATCGGCCGCCTGGTCGCCCAGGCGCAGACCGGCAAGGCCCCGATCGCCCGTCTCGGGGATCGCATCTCCGCGGTCTTCGTGCCGATCGTCATCGTCCTCGCCGTGCTCACGCTGGGCGCCTGGCTGCTCTTCACCGGCGACGTCGACCACGCCTTCATGGCCGCCGTCGCGGTGCTGATCATCGCCTGCCCGTGCGCGCTGGGCCTCGCGACGCCGACCGCGATCCTCGTCGGCACCGGGCGTGGCGCCCAGCTCGGCATCCTCATCAAGGGTCCGGAGATCCTCGAGCGCACCCGCACGATCGACACCGTCGTGCTCGACAAGACCGGCACCGTCACCCAGGGCCGGATGGCCCTGGAGCGCGTGACCCCGGCCGAGGGTGTCGACGCCGACGAGGCTTTGCGGTACGCCGGCGCGGTCGAGGCGCTCAGCGAGCACCCCATCGCGCAAGCGATCGCCGCTGCCGCCGCCACGGGCATGACCACGGCTGCCGGCTCCGGCGATCACAGCCTTGCCGGCGCCGGCGATCGCACCCCTGCCGGCTCCGGCGGCGACACGGCCACCGCGGGCAGCACGGTCGGTGGCCTGGAGGTCTCCGACTTCGTGGCCACGTCCGGCGGCGGCGTCGAGGGCGTGGTGCGCGTGGCCCACTCCGGCCTCTCCCCGCTGGGCCTGGGCAACGCCCGCCGCGTCGTCGTCGGCCGGGTGACCTGGCTCAGCGGCCAGGGCGTCGGTGTCCCGGACGACGTCGCCGCCGCCGTGGAGCGTGCGGAGTCCGGCGGCGCGACCACCGTCGTCGTCGCCTGGGACGGCACCGCCCGCGCAGTGCTCGAGCTGCGCGACCCGCCGAAGCCGACGTCGGCGCAGGCCGTCACGGAGCTGCGCGAGCTCGGCCTGCGGCCCGTGCTGCTCACCGGCGACGGCGAGGGTGCGGCACGGGCGGCCGCCGCGGCCGTCGGCATCGACGCCGCCGACGTCGTCGCCCGGGTCCTGCCCGAGGAGAAGGCCGCCGCGGTGGCGCGCCTCCAGGGTGAGGGCCGGGTGGTGGCGATGGTCGGCGACGGCATCAACGACGCCGCCGCCCTGGCGACCGCGGACCTCGGGCTCGCGATGGGCACCGGCACGGACGTGGCGATCGAGGCCGGCGACATCACGCTCGTCCGCGGCGACCTGCGCGCCGCGGCGAGCGCCGTCCGGCTCTCCCGGCGGACGCTGCGGATCATCAAGCAGAACCTCTTCTGGGCGTTCGCGTACAACGTGGCGGCGATCCCGCTGGCCGCCGCGGGCGTGCTGAACCCGATGATCGCAGGCGCCGCCATGGCCGCGAGCTCGGTGCTCGTGGTCGCCAACAGCCTCCGGCTGCGGCGCGCGAGCTGACGTGGGCGCGCCGCGCCGTGCGCCAGCGCTCTCACCGAGCGCGCCAGGCGGCGCCGCACACCCACCCAGGGGGTTCGGCAGGCCCTACTCTGACGCCGTGACCGCCGCACCGACGCCCCGCGCGCTCTCCGACGCCTCCGGGCGTCGCCGGATCCTCGGGGAGATCGTGCTCGTCCTCGGGTTGAGCCTGGGCGCCTCGGCGGTGTACTCACTGGTCAGCATCATCGCGCGGGTGACGTCGGAGGTCGCGCTCGGGGACCAGGTGACCGTGCTCAACCCGAGCCGGTCGCCCCGGCCGTGG
>Ga0136713_1000081_pt1 | contig 9449 bp, 4 predicted proteins | sample JTO22cmmetaG_FD_101393 | JGI IMG/M metagenome (GOLD analysis project Ga0136713, IMG submission 101393) | Freshwater bacterial and archeal communities from Indian Creek, Illinois, USA - JTO22cm metaG | ecosystem: Environmental > Aquatic > Freshwater > Unclassified | place: USA: Indian Creek... | reverse complement strand
CTTCGACGATTACCTGGCCTGCAACGGCGAGCAAGGCGCCAAAGACGCCGGCAAAATGCGCGCCGAAGGCAAAGACTACCTCGTGCGCGACGGCGATGTGATGAATTTTTTGTTCAACGTCTAGCCACCGCAACGGTCTTAGAGGTTGAAGACCAAGGTGGAGGAATGATGGCCGCAATCCGGAGCAGCACATGAGCCAACCTTGGCCTTACCCCGGCGCACGCTGGTGGAAGTTCGATTTCCATACCCACACCCCGGCCTCCAAAGACACGGGCGCCTGGCAGGCTGCCATCGGCACGCCCACTGAGCTGACGCCGCAGACTTGGCTGCTCAAGTACATGGCCGCCGAGATCGACTGCGTGGCGGTCAGCGACCACAACACGGGCGCGTGGATCGACCAGCTCAAAGCGGCCTATGCGCAGATGAAGCGCGAGGCCGACGCAGGCGCACCGCCTGTCGGCTTCCGCGAACTGCACCTGTTCCCCGGTGTGGAAATCTCGGTGCAGGGCGGCCTGCACCTGCTGGCGATCTTCGACCCGTCCGCCACCAGTCAGACCATCAGTGACCTGCTGGCAAGAGTGGACTACCAAGGCACTCGCGGCGACAGCGATGGCGTCACCCGCATCGGTGCCGCCCAGGTGGTGGAGCGCATTCTGGCGGCGGGTGGCCTTGCTATTGCGGCACACGTCGATGGCGACAAGGGCTTGCTGCAGGTCGAGCCCGGTACGCGCAAATGCCTGATGGATACCACTACGGTCAAGCAGGTCTTGCAGGAGCCCGGCATCTTGGCGCTGGAGTGGACCGCCGCCACCAGCCCAATGCCCATGGTGCTGGATGAACTGAAACTGCAATTTGCCAGCTTGGTGGGCAGCGATTGCCACAGCTTCCAAGGGGCGGCTGTGCCGGGTTCGCGCTACACCTGGATCAAGATGGCCACGCCCAGCTTGGAAGGCTTGCGGCTTGCGTTGCTGGATGGGCAGGAAGTCTCGGTTCGGCGCAGCGATGAAAGCAGTGCTTTTGCGCCGTTCAATACGCCCGAGCATTTCATCGAGTCGATTGAGATCCGCGACGCGCGCTATATGGGGCGTGGCAGGCAACCTGCGCGCTTGCCGCTCAATCCCTACTTCAATGCCCTGATCGGTGGCCGCGGCACCGGCAAGTCAACCGTCGTGCATGCCCTGCGCTTGGCCTATCGGCGCGAAAACGAATTGGTGAAAGATTCCGAGGCTGCGCAAACATTTTTTCGTTTCATCCAACCGGCCAAGGGCGAGACAGGAGGGCTGCGCGCTGAGACGGCTATCCAAGCCCAAATCCAGCGCGATGGCACCTCCTATCGCCTGATCTGGCGCCAAGACGCCCAAGGCCATGTGGTGGAGGAATGGGATGCCACCTCGGGCAGTTTCAAGCCCGCGGCCAGCCAAGCCCTCACGGCACAACGCTTTCCGCTGCGCCTGTTCAGCCAAGGGCAGATCGCGGCGCTGGCCGGCGACAGCCAGCAGGCGTTGCTCAAGGTGATCGACGCTGCCGCGGGCACGCAAGCGCAGCAAGCCGCATTCGAGGAGGCCAAGCGCGCCTTCTTGGCCGCACGGGCGCAGCTGCGCGAGCTGGACGGCAAGCTGCAAGGGCGCGAGCCGTTGACCCTTGCCCTGCAAGACATTGGGCGCAAGCTGGCTCGCTTCGAGGGCGCCGACCATGCGGCGCTGCTGAAAAACCACCAACGCACCAGCCGGCAAAGCCGCGAGCTCGAACGCCAGTTCGAAGCTGGCGCCGAACAGGCAACCCGCTTGAAAGCGCTGGCCGCCGACCTGCTGGCAGAAGACTTGCCACCAGGGCTGTTCGATGCCGGCGTAGATGACCCGGCACTGAGTCTGGTGCAGGCGCTGCACGCAGCCATCGCCCAAGCGCGGCAAGAAATCGAGAGCGCGGCCGCCGCGCTGCAGGAACGCGGACAAGCCCTGCGCCACGAATGGGAAACCTCGCCTTGGTTTGCCCGCATCGGCTCCGCCAAGGCGGCTTACGACCAGCTCAAGGCCGACTTGCAGCAACAAGGCTTGAGCGACCCCAGCGAGTACGGCCGCCTCGTGCAAGAGAAGCAGCGCCTAGAAACCGAGTGGAAGAAGCTCGAATCCTGGCACAAGCAGCAGACCGAGTTGCGTGCAAAGGCCAGCGCGCTGCTGGAGCAGGTGCAATCCGCCCGCCGTGCCATCAGTGCCCAGCGCAGCGCGTTTCTGCGCTCCGCACTGCAAGGCAATCCCTTTGTGCGCATCGAACTCATCCCTTACAGCCAGGATGCGCAGGGCATCGAGCGCTCGTTGCGCGCGCTGCTTGGGGCCGCCGACGGCAAGTACGTGGCCGATCTGTATCAGGAGCAAGAGGGGGCGCCCCCCAAGGGGCTGGTGGCCGACCTGCTGGGCGCGGTTGACCAGGCCGAGCAGCAGCCGGGCGCACCGGCTGCGGCGGCCTTCGAGCCGGCGTTGCTGGCACAAAAGCTGCGCCTAGAGCGCGCCTGTCGTGGCCAGGTGGAGTTTGGTGGCCGGTTCAGCAACTTCTTAAAGGCTGAAGCCGACAAGCGCCCGGAGTTCATCGATCACATCCTGTGCTGGTTCCCCGAAGACGGCTTGCAGGTGGAATACAGCCGCAAAGGCGATGGTCGGGACTTTCAGTCCATCGCTCAGGCTTCCGCCGGGCAGCGCGCAGCCGCCATGCTGGCCTTCCTGCTGGCGCACGGCGACGAGCCGCTGGTGCTCGACCAGCCCGAGGACGATCTGGACAACCACCTGATCTATGGGCTGGTGGTGCAGCAGATTCGCAGCAACAAACTGCGCCGCCAGCTCATCATCGTGACCCACAACCCCAACATCGTGGTCAATGGCGACGCAGAACTGATTCACGTGCTGGACTTCAACCACCAGTGCCATGTGAAGCAAAGCGGCTCCTTGCAGGACCATGCCATGCGGCGCGAAGTCTGCCAGGTGATGGAGGGCGGTGCCGAAGCGTTTGAGCGGCGTTACCAGCGCCTAGCTAAAGAGGTTTGACATGTTCGACCACAGCGCCGACTTGCTCGACAAGATTCGCCTAGGCGAGGACTCCTATCTGAAGTTGAAGGAAGTGCGCTTCGCCGGCCCAAAGGTATCCGCACCCCATAAAGACTCCTTGGCCGATGAACTGGCCGCCTTTGCCAACAGCCGTGGCGGTGTGTGCGTGCTGGGCGTGGACGACTCCCGTGAAGTGCTCGGTATAGCGCTAGAGCGTCTGGACTTGGTAGAGGATTTCGTACGGCAGCTTTGCCTAGACCGCATCGCCCCGCCGCTGGCGCCGGTGATCGAGCGTCTGCGCTTGCCCAGCACTGCAGGCGAGCAGTTGCCGGTATTGAAGATCGAGGTCACGCGCAGCCTGTTCGTACACAAAAGCCCCGGTGGCTATTTGCACCGCGTGGGCAGCGCCAAACGCGAGCTGGCGCCGGATTATCTGGCGCGCTTGTTCCAGCAACGCAGCCAAGCCCGCATCATCCGCTTCGACGAGCAGCCGGTGCCCGGCGCTGGGCTCGACGACCTTGCCGACCACCTGTGGCAACGCTTTGCCAGCCCGCGCGTGCCCGACACGCGCGCGGTGCTGCTGGACAAACTTGCCATGGCACGCCCCGATGCCGACGGCGCACTGCGCCCGACCATAGCCGGCGTGCTGATGGCCAGCACCGACCCGCGCCGCTGGCTGCCGAATGCCTTCATTCAGGCCGTGGCGTACCGCGGCACCCAAGTGCGGCCGCAGGGCGACACGGCCTATCAACTCGATGCCCAAGACATCACCGGGCCGCTCGACGCCCAAGTGTTGGCGGCTTGCCACTTTGTGCGCAAAAACATGCAGGTCTATGCCACCAAGGCCGAAGGCCGGCGCGATTGGCCGCAATACGACCTCACGGCCGTTTTCGAGGCGCTGGTCAATGCCGTGGCCCACCGGGATTACTCGATCCACGGCGCCAAAATCCGCTTGCGGATGTTTGCAGATCGGCTGGAGCTGCATACGCCCGGCGGCATCCCCAACACCATGACGGTGGATAGCCTGCCCTACCGCCAGGCCGCGCGCAACGAAGCGCTCACCAGCCTGCTGGCCAAATGCCAAGTGCCCGAAGCCGACAAAGCGCTCACTGGCCGCAGCGCCATGATGGACAAGCGCGGCGAGGGTGTGCAGATCATTCTGGATCAGAGCGAACTGCTATCCGGCAAGCGCCCGCTGTACCGGTTGGTGGATGATTCCGAGTTGCTGCTGGTCATCCCGGCCGCTGCGCCGCCCGAGGCGGATGAATGAGATTGAAGTGATAAGGAGGCACCATGGCCAAGGCCGAAGCCAGCGTTGAAGAACTGGTGTCCATGATCGAGCGCGGCGAGCTGCGCTTGCCGGAAATGCAGCGTCAGTATGTCTGGCGCTCCACGCGCGTGCGTGATTTGCTCGACTCTCTGTATCGGGGCTATCCCTCAGGGGCGATCCTGCTTTGGGAAACCGATGAGGCCGTGCCACTGCAAAGCTTCGCCGTCAGCCAGAGCAACAATCCTTATCAGAGCACGCGCCTCTTGCTCGATGGACAACAGCGCCTGACTTCGCTTTCAGCCGTCATTCGCGGCGAACCGGTGTCGGCGCGTGGCCGCCGCCGTCCTATCGATTTGATCTTCAATCTGGAGCACCCCGACCAACTGGCGGTCGTAACCGAGGTGGATGAGAACGGCGATGACGCCGATTTCAATGAGGATGGGGATCTGGGCGGCGACGAGGCCGACGCAAACGAGGATGAATTGCTCACGCGCTTCAACAAGATGACCTTCGTGGTGGCGACCCGGAAGCTGGAACAGCTGCCGCAATGGGTAAAGGTATCCGAAGTCTTCAAGACCGACAGTGATGCGCCTTTTCTCAAACGTGCGGGCATCAGTAGCTTTGATGATCCGCGTTATGAGAAATACAGCCAGCGCCTGGCTCGACTACGCGGCATTCGCAAGTACGTGTACCGCATGGACGTGCTAGAGCGAACGCTTTCCTACGATGAGGTCACGGAAATTTTCGTGCGGGTCAACTCGCTGGGCGCCAAGTTGCGCAGCTCCGATCTGGCGCTGGCGCAGATCACTGCCAAGTGGCGGCACTCGCTGCAGACTTTCCTAGATTTCCAGAGTGCCTGCACCCAAAACGGTTTCGAACTTGATCTTGGTTTGCACCTGAAGAACTTGATGGCCTTTGCTACAGGACAATCCCGTTTTCTGACCGTAGGCAGCCTGACCCTGGACGTGCTGCAGCAAGCTTGGAAAGAAGCCTGTGAAGGGATGGAGTTTGCACTTAATTTCGCGCGCAGAAACCTGGGCATCGACAGCCCCGCCCTGTTGTCATCGCCCTTCCTGCTGGTCGTGCTGGCCTACTTTGGGCATCGCCGCGACTATGCGCTCAGAACTGAGGAAGCGCACCAGTTGCGCTATTGGGCCTTGGCCGCCAATGCCAAAGGCCGCTTCTCCCGTGGTTCCAGCGAAACCATCTTGGATCAGGATTTGGCGACCATCCGTCACGGCGGTGGCGTCAATGAACTGATCGACCGGCTGCGCCTGCAATTCGGTCGCCTTGACATCACACCGGAAGAGCTGGAGGGTCGCAATCAACGCAGTGCGCTATTCAAGACCATGTTCCTAGCTTTCCGTGCGGCAGGCGCCAAGGATTGGCGCAGCCACCTAGCCATTGCCCTAGACCACTCGGGCAGTCAGCACCGCCTGCAGTTCCATCACATTTTCCCCAAGGCACTGCTGCGAGCTAGCCACACCCCGCGCGAGGCAGATGACATCGCCAACTTGGCGTTCATCGGTGGCAAGACCAATCGCGTCATCAGCGACAAAGCGCCTACGGCCTACCTATTGCCTCTGGTGGCGCAGCACGGCGCAGCGCCGTTTGCAGCACAATGCATACCGGTGGAGGAGGCCCTGCTGGCGCTGGATAACTACAAGGCGTTCTTGCAAGAGCGCCGCAAACGCATCACAGCGGCACTGAATGCTTTCATTCATGCGGCCGTTTGAACAAAAAAGTGCCACCATAATGCTGCGCAGGCATTTTTAACGATCAAGCCTTCGCAACCGGCGCCGCAGACGGCGGCGGCGCGTGGCCGATGCGCAGCCATAGCGCGTACAGCGCGGGCACGTAGAGCAAGGTGATGGCGGTGCCCACCGCCACGCCGCCGATCAGCACGTAGGCCAGCGGGCCCCAGAAGCTGTCGAAGGTCAGGGGCACGAAGGCCAGCGCGGCAGCGAGCGCGGTCAGGATCACCGGGCGCGCGCGCTGCACCGCGGCTTCCACCACCGCCGCCTCGGCCTCGAGTCCGTCGTGGAAGTTGTCCTGCACCTGCTGCGTCAGGATCATGGTGTTGCGCATCAAAATGCCCGCCAGCCCGATCAGCCCCAGCAGCGCCACGAAGCCAAAGGGCTGCGCAAACAGCAGCAGCGCCAGCACCGCCCCCACCAGCCCCAGCGGGGCCGTGGCCACGACCACGAAGGTGCCGGAAAAAGAGCGCATCTGCAGCATGATGAAGATCAGCATCAGCGCCACCATGAGCGGGAACAGTTGCTGGATCGACTGGTTGGCCAGCCCGGCGCGCTCCACCGAACCGCCGATGTCGATGCGGTAGCCCGGCGGCAATTCGGCGCGCAGCGCGGCCATTTGCTGCCACAACTCTTCGGTGACGGTCGGCGGTTGCGCCCCGCGCACGTCGGCCTGCACCGCCAGGAAGGGCTCGCGGTTGAGCCGGCGCAGCAGCGGTTCCTCGTGGCGCAGCTCGAAGCGGCCGATCTGCGCCAGCGGCACCAAGCGGCCGTCGAGGCTGCGGATTTCGATCTGCTCGGGCAACAAGGGGCTGCCGTCGCGGGCGCCGCGGGCCTGCACCTGCACCGTGCGCGTGCCCAGCCGCAGTTCGCTCACCACCACGCCATCGAGCTGGAACTGGAGCTGTTGCTTGAGCTCGCGCGGTGTCAGGCCGAGCAGGCGCAGGCGCTGCGCGTCGAGTTCGAGCTGCAGCACCAAGGCGCGCTCATCCCAGTCGAGCTGGGTGTTGAGGGTGTGCGGGTGCGCCTGCATGATGCCCTGCACCTGCTGTGCGATGGCGCGCAGTTGCTGTGGCTCTGGCCCGACGATGCGAAAGCTCACCGGCCACGGCACCGGGGGGCCAAACAGCAGCCGCGACACGCGCAGCCGCGCCTCGGGAAACTCGCCGGCCTCGATGCGCGCCTGCAGATCGGCCATGATGCGCTCGCGCGCCGCCGCGTCGGCCCCGATGGCCAGCAGCTTGGCAAAGGCCGGGTTGGGCTGCTCGGGGTTGGCGGAGATGAAAAACCGCGGCGCACCGGCCCCCACGTAGGCCGAGAGCGAACGCACGTCGGGGTGGTTGACCAGCAGCGCTTCGAGGCGGCGCACGGTGGCGTCGGTCTGGGCGATCGGGCTGCCTTGGGGCAGTTGCACGCTGATCAGCACCTCGGGCCGGTCGGAGCCGGGAAAAAACTGCTTTTGCACCAGGTTTGCCATGGCCCAGGCGCTGAGCAACAGCAGCAAAAGCGTAACCGCGACCACGCTCTTGCGCCAGCTCACACAGGCCGTGATGAGCGCACGCAGGCGCTGGTAACCGCGGCTCTGGTAGTGCGCGCTGCCGCCGTGGCCGCCGCCCGGGCCACCCGGGCCGCCATGGGGCTGGGCTTGCGCCAACAGCTTGATGCCCAAGTAGGGCGTGAACACCACCGCCACCAGCCACGAAGCCAGCAGCGCGTAGGCCAGCACCCAAAAGATGTTGCCGGCGTACTCGCCCACCCCCGACTGGGCAAAGCCGATCGGCACGAAACCGGCCACCGTCACCAGGGTGCCAAACAGCATCGGGGCGGCGGTGGCGTTCCAGGCGTGGGTGGCGGCGCGCACGCGATCCCAGCCCTGCTCCATTTTGACGATCATCATCTCGATGGCGATGATGGCGTCATCGACCAACAGCCCAAGGGCGATGATGAGCGCGCCCAGGGTGATGCGGTCGAGGTTGATGCCGGTGAACTTCATCAGCATAAAGGTCAGGCCCAGCGTCAGCGGGATCGCAATCCCCACCACCAGCCCGGCGCGCCAGCCGATCGCCAGCATGCTCACCACCATCACCACCGCCATGGCGGCCAGAAATTTTTTCTGGAACAGATCGACCGCCTGCGTGATGGCGTCGGTCTGGTTGGTGAGCACGCGCAGCTCCATGCCCAGCGGCAGCTCGGCCTGCTGCAGGCGCACAAAGTCGGCCAGGCGGGCGCCGAAAGCCAGCCCGTTTTCGCCTTTTTGCATCACCACGCCCAGCAGCACGGCATCCTGCCCGTGGGCGCGCACCAGGTAGCTGGGCGGCTCCTCGTGGCCTAGGCGCACCTGCGCCACGTCCTGCAATTGCAGCAGCCGCCCGCCCACGCGCAGCGGCACGCGTTCGAGCTGCTGCGCATCGGTCAGCTCGGCGGGCAGGCGCAGCAGCACGCGCGCGCCCTGCAGCTCCAGCGCGCCCGCCGGCAGCAACTGCAGCTGGGCGTCGATGGCCTCGAACACCGCCTGCGGCGCCAGGCCGAGTTGGTGCAGGCGCGCGAGGTCGAAATCGATGAACACGCGCTGCGGCCGCTCGCCCAGCAGCAGCGCCTTTTGCAGGCCCGGCAAGGCCTGCAGGCGGTCGCGCAAGGTGTCGGCGCTGCGTGCGAGTTCAGGCAGGGGCAGCCCGGGGGCGCTGAGCGCGATCAGGGCGAAATACACGTCGCCAAAATCGTCGTTGATCAGCGGGCCGACGACCCCGCGCGGCAGCCGGGGCGCTTCGTCGCTCATGCGCTGGCGCACCTCGTCGAACAGCTCGGGCACCCGCGCACTCGGGGTGTAGTCTTGGAACTCGACCTGCAGATCGGCGCGGCCTGGCCGGATGGTGCTCTCGATCCGGTACAGGTTTTGCACCTCTTGAATGCGTTTTTCGAGCCGATCGGCCACTTGCGAGCGCATCTCCTCGGCCGTGGCACCGGGCCAGACCGCCGACACCATCATGGTGCGCACCGTGAACGACGGGTCTTCGGCGCGCCCGAGCGAGAGGAAGGCATAGACGCCGCCCAGCACCGCCAGCAGAATGAAAAACAGCGTCACGGCGCGCTCGTGCACCGCCAGCGCCGACAGGTTGGGAAAGCTCACCGGGGCAGCTCCCGCACCGCCAGCCCGGGGCTGAGGCGGTGCGTGCCCAGCGCCACCACCGCCTCACCAGCGGCCAGCGGGCTGCTGAGGTGGGCGTGGGTGGCGTCGATGCGGTGCAGGCGCACCGGCACCGGCTGCGCCTGGCCCTCGACCACGCGCCACAGTTGCACCCCGCCGCCGCCGAGGCCGCCCTGCAGCGCCACGCGCAGCACCGCCCCCAAGGGCCAAGCCACCGGGTCGAGCGCGCCCACAAGCCGGTAGCG
>Ga0136713_1000080_pt1 | contig 9449 bp, 9 predicted proteins | sample JTO22cmmetaG_FD_101393 | JGI IMG/M metagenome (GOLD analysis project Ga0136713, IMG submission 101393) | Freshwater bacterial and archeal communities from Indian Creek, Illinois, USA - JTO22cm metaG | ecosystem: Environmental > Aquatic > Freshwater > Unclassified | place: USA: Indian Creek... | reverse complement strand
GATGAACGCCATCGACCCAGCCTACCGACCGCCTTGGTGCGTGAACCGACTCCCAGCGAAGAGCATCACCGCAGGTCACAGCCCCGTCCATCCGCAAGAAGCCCTCAACTGAGCAAACTCAGGCCGGAGGGTCGCGAGGTGCTCCGCGCCGGTGACGTGCACCCCGGGGAACACCCTGACGACCACCCGCAGCACCGTGACCGCGAACCGGTACAGACCGGCGTCGAATGCCCTCGTCATGGGTGATGGTCGCCGATCGGATCATGCACGCCGCGACCCTATGAGCGGTGTACGGCCCTGCGGCCGAGGACACGCGGGCACACGCGAGGAGACGCCTGTCCGCCGACCGATGCGCGCGAGCCGGTCCAGTGTCGCAGCGGCGGCGGGTCACAGCGTCGGCAGGCTACAGCGGCGGGGCGCACTAAGATGGCACTCGCCCCGGTCGAGTGCCAGAACCGGGATCCGGAACCGGCCGCCGTGGCCGCCCGTGTCGTGACAAGGGGAGGCACACCATGACCGAGGAACGCCGGCTCGAGGTGCTGCGCGCCATCGTCCAGGACTACGTGGCCACGCAGGAGCCGGTCGGGTCCCGGGTGCTCACCGAGCGGCACCGCCTCGGCGTCAGCCCCGCGACGATCCGCAACGACATGGCGGCCCTCGAGGAGGCCGGGCTCATCGCCCAGCCCCACACCTCGGCCGGCCGCATCCCCACCGACAAGGGCTACCGCCTCTTCGTGGACCGCCTCGCCGAGGTTCGGCCGCTGTCCACACCGCAGAAGCGCGCCATCGAGACGTTCCTCTCCCAGGGCGTCGACCTCGACGACGTCATCAGCCGAGCCGGGCGCCTGATCGCCCAGCTCACCGGCCAGGTCGCCGTCGTCCAGTACCCGTCCCTGCGCCGTTCGGGTCTGCGCCACCTGGAGCTGGTCCCGGTCGGCACCGACCGCCTGCTCGTGGTCGTCATCACGGACACCGGGCGGGTCGAGCAGCGCTTCCTCGAGGTTCCCGCAGCGCCGCCGGGCACGGACCCCGTCACGCTCGACGACGGCGTGCTCACCGAGCTGCGGGCGCGGTTCAACGCCGCGGCCACGGGCAAGCGGCTCACCGAGCTGCCCGGCGCGTTCGCGCGCGTGGCGGCGCAGGTGGCCCCCGGCAGCGAGTCCCTGGCCGAGAGCATCGGCGCCACCGTCCTCGACACCCTCGGCGAGGAGATCGAGGAACGCATCGTGCTCGCCGGCACGGCAAACCTCGCCCGCGCGTCGATGCGTTTCGAGCAGGGCATGCAGCCCGTCCTCGAGGCGCTCGAGGAGCAGGTGGTCCTCCTCGGCCTCCTGACGGCGATGGCCCTGGAGCCCGGCGTCGGCTCGGTCGCGGTGCGCATCGGTCACGAGACCCGCCTCGAGGGCCTCACCGAGGCGTCCGTCGTCACCTCCCCGTACGGCCCCGACGCCGACGACGCGGGCGACGGCGTCGCGATCCTCGGGTCCATCGGGCCCACGCGCATGGACTACCCGGCGACCATCGCCGCGGTACGCGCCGTGGCGCGCTACCTTTCCCGCGTCCTGCCTTCCTGACCCGCCCGCTGACACCCTCACTTCCCGACACCCTCACGTATCGACCCCTCCACGACAACCCCCACCGACAACCTTGAGAAGAGCTGTGGCCGACTACTACGGAATCCTCGGCGTCGAGCGCGATGCCACGCCCGAGCAGATCAAGAAGGCGTACCGCCGACTCGCCCGCGAACTGCACCCCGACGTTGCCGGGGCCGAGGGCGAGGAGAAGTTCAAGACCGTCGCCCGCGCGTACGAGGTGCTGTCCAACCCGGAGAAGCGCCAGCAGTACGACATGGGCGTGGATCCCACGGCCCCCGGCGGAGGTGCGGGTGGCGGCTTCGGGCAGGGCTTCGGGTTCCAGGACATCTTCGAGACGTTCTTCGGCGGCGCACAGAGCGCGCAGGGTCCGATCCCGCGCGCCCGCCGCGGCCAGGACGCCCTGGTGCGCATGGACATCGACCTGGCGGAGGCCACCTTCGGTGCCAAGCGCGAGCTGCACGTCGACACCGCCGTGGCGTGCTCCACCTGCTCCGGCTCGGGTGCCCGCCCGGGCGTCCAGCTCCGCACCTGCGAGGCCTGCCACGGTCGCGGCCACGTCCAGCGGGTCGCCCGCTCGTTCCTCGGCCAGGTCATGACGACGGCCCCCTGCACCGCCTGCCAGGGGCACGGCACCGTGATCCCCGAGGCGTGCCCCGACTGCGCGGGCGAGGGCCGCGTCCGCTCGCGCCGCACCCTGACCGTGAACGTCCCCGCCGGGGTCGACACCGGCACGCGCATCAAGCTCAGCGCGCAGGGCGAGGTCGGCCCCGGCGGCGGCCCCGCCGGAGACCTCTACGTCGAGATCCGCGAGAAGCCGCACGACGTCTTCGTCCGCCGCGGCGACGACCTGCACTGCACGCTGCGCGTCCCGATGACGGCGGCGGCGCTCGGCACCGTCCTCGACCTCGACACCCTCGACGGTTCGCAGCAGATCGACCTGCGCCCCGGCACCCAGCCGAGCCAGATCGTCACCCTGAAGAACCTGGGCGTCGGGCACCTGCACTCGGGGGGACGCGGTGACCTGCACGTCCACATCGAGGTCGAGGTCCCGCAGGCTCTCGACGACGAGCAGGCCGACCTGCTGCGCCGCCTCGCCGCGCTGCGCGGCGAGGAACGTCCGGAGTCGCGCCTCGCGGCCGCGAACCCGGGCGTGTTCGGCCGCCTGCGCGACAAGCTCGCCGGTCGGTGAACCCCGCCGGTCGGTGAACCGCCAGGTGCGGCCCGCTGCGCGCGGCCGCGGGACGGGCCGCGCGCAGCCGGGCTAGCCTGACCGCATGACGAGCACCGACTGCCTGTTCTGCAAGATCGTCGCCGGCGAGATCCCGGCCGACGTCGTCGCCTCGACCGACCGCGTGCTGGCCTTCCGCGACATCGCGCCGCAGGCCCCGGTGCACGTGCTCGTCATCCCCAGGGAGCACCACGGGGACGTCGCGGCGCTCGCGGCGATGAACCCGGAGCTGCTCGCCGATCTGGTCAAGGTCGCCGACGGCGTCGCCACCGAGCTCGCCGACGGCCAGTACCGCCTGATCTTCAACAACGGTCCCACGGCAGGCCAGTCGGTCTTCCACGTGCACGGCCACGTCATCGGCGGCGCGAAGCTCGGCTGGTCTCCGGCCTGACCGCGGTCAGACGCCGTCGGCCTCCGTGACGGGCTCCCAGCGCAGCAGGTCGCCGGGCTGGCAGTCCAACGCCTCGCAGAGCGCCTCGAGGGTGGTGAAGCGCACCGCCTTGGCGCGACCGTTCTTCAGGACTGCAAGGTTCGCGGGGGTGATGCCGATGCGCTCGGCCAGCTCGCCGACGCCCATGCGGCGCCGGGCAAGGATGACATCGATCTCGACGACGATCGGCATCAGATGACCCCCTCGAGCTCGGCGTGCAGCGCGAGGGTCTCGGCGTCGAGCGCGACCGCCCTGACGAGCAGCGCGCGCATCACCGCCATGAGCAGGGCGATGCCGCCGGCGAACATGCCCGTGGCCACCAGCACGAGCAGCGGCCCGGGGTGGCCGGCGCCACCGGCGAAGAGGACCACCGTGGCCATGACGGCGATCGCGACGCCGGCCACGGCGGCCCGGATGATCCCGTCGACGAAGCCGAAGGCCGCGGGGCTGAACACCTTCCCGTCCTCGACGAGGGTCAGCAGGCGCATGATCAGGACGAGCACGACCTGGACGGCGCCGACGCCGAGGATCGCGAGGGTGAGCAGAGGCCACCGCAGCCCCGCGACCTCAGGGTGCATCCGGGCCGCGAGGGCGGCCTCGTTCGGCAGGACCACCACCTGGGCGAGGAGCAGCCCGGCGAGCATGAAGAAGATCAGGACCCGCAGCCCATCGATGACGCGTGAGTTCACCAGTACCTCCGATGGCTATCGTGAAACGATCTGAACATATCGAAAAACGATAGCAGCGCGTCGGGTGGCGGCGCGATCTGCCCCTACGTGGCAACCCCAGCCCCGCCGCCCCGAGGTGCGCGGTCCGGTCCGCGGTGCGCTGTCGCCGCCGGTCCGGTCGTCCCGCCGCCACGCGCCTAGACTGGCGGGAACATGACTGACACCCGAACCGACGAGTGGGCACCCCGCCCCGGACACGAGACCGAGCACCGGATCGTCGTCCCGCAGCACGTCCCGATGGTCGATCTCCTGGGTTCTCGCGACGCGGTGCTGCGCGCGATCGAGGACGGTTTCCCCCAGGTCGACGTGCACGCCCGCGGCAACGAGATCGCCGTCACCGGCCCGGCGGCGGACGTCGTCCTCGTCTCACGGCTCCTCGACGAGCTCATCGAGGTGGTCGAGGGGGGTACGCAACTCACCCCCGATGTCGTCCGCCGCTCCGTGGCGATGCTCTCCTCGGGCCAGGAGCAGCGGCCTGCCGAGGTGCTGACCTACAACATCCTCTCGAGTCGCGGCCGCAGCATCCGTCCCAAGACCGTGGGACAGAAGCGGTACGTCGACGCCATCGATGCCAACACCATCACCTTCGGCATCGGCCCCGCCGGCACGGGCAAGACCTACCTCGCGATGGCCAAGGCCGTGCAGTCCTTCCAGGCCCACCAGGTCAACCGCATCATCCTGTCGCGCCCGGCCGTGGAGGCGGGGGAGAAGCTGGGCTTCCTGCCCGGGTCGCTCTCGGAGAAGATCGACCCCTACCTGCGCCCGCTGTACGACGCGCTGCACGACATGGTCGACCCCGACTCGATCCCGAAGCTCATCGAGGCCGGGACCATCGAGGTCGCCCCGCTCGCCTTCCTGCGTGGCCGCTCCCTCAACGACGCGTTCATCATCCTCGACGAGGCGCAGAACACCACGTCCGAGCAGATGAAGATGTTCCTGACCCGCCTGGGCTTCGGCTCCAAGATGGTCATCACGGGCGACTCGACGCAGATCGACCTGCCCGGCGGGACGCCGTCGGGCCTGCGTGTGGTCCAGGACGTGCTCATGGGAGTCGACGACGTCGAGTTCTGTTCGCTGACCTCTGCGGACGTCGTGCGCCACCGCCTGGTCGGCGACATCATCGACGCCTACGCTCGCTGGGAACCGCGGGTGCGCGGGCACCACCGGAACGACAGGCCGGCACGACAGACGCGGAACACCGACATGAGCGGACGGGAATGAGCGGGCAGTGACGATCGAGGTCAACAACGAGTCGGGCCACGACGTCGAGGGTCTGGACGAGGCCGAGCTCGCCGAGCTGGCCCGGTTCGTGCTGGACGCGATGCACGTCCACCCGCAGGCCGAGCTCTCGATCCTGCTCGTCGACACCGCCGTGATGACGGACCTGCACGTGCGCTGGATGGACGAGCCGGGCCCCACCGACGTCCTCAGCTTCCCGATGGACGAGCTGCGCCCCGGCCGCGAGGGCGCCCTGACCCCGCCCGGCACGCTGGGCGACATCGTGCTGTGCCCTGAGGTGGCCGCCCAGCAGGCCGTCGTCGCCGGGCACTCCACCGTCGAGGAGCTGTTGCTGCTCACCACCCACGGCATCCTCCACCTGCTCGGGTACGACCACGCGGAGCCCGAGGAGGAGAAGGAGATGTTCGGCCTGCAGCGCCGCCTGCTGCTGACCTTCCTCGCCGGGCGATGACCGGCGTCCTGGTCCTCGTCCTTGTCCTTGGGCTGCTCCTGGCCGGGCTGCTCGCCGCGGGCGAGGCGGCAGTCCTGCGCGTGACCCGGACGTCGCTCGCCGAGGTGCTCACCGCGGCGGAGCACGCGCCCGCAGGCCTCCAGGCGGAGACCCGCGCCGACCGCGCGCGAGCCGCCCAGGCCCTCGTGGTCGACCCGACCCGGACGGTGGCCGCGCTCGCGACCGTGCGGGTGGCGGCCGAGCTGGTCGCCGTCGGCGCGCTCGCCTTGCTGCTCGGCAGCGTCGTCGGCGACGACTGGGAGGTGCTGCTGGCGCTGCTCGTGACCGGCCTCTTGGCCGGACTCGTGATGGCCCGCTGGAGCCCGCGCCAGGTGGGTTCGCGCCGCCCGCTGCAGGTGGTGCTCGCGCTGTCCGCGCTGCTGACCGTCGTGCGGCGCCTGACCGGCTGGGCTGCACGCGGGTCGGCGCGCGAGGCCGACAAGGTGCCCACCGGCGAGGAGCTGCGCGAGCTGGTCGACCGGGTCGAGGAGTCGGACGTCCTGGAGGACGACGACGTCGAGCTGTTCCGCTCCGTCTTCGAGCTCGGCGGCACCCTCACCCGTGAGGTCATGGTGCCGCGCACCGACATGGTCGTCGCCGACGCCGAGGACCCGCTCAGCAAGGTCATGCGGCTCTCGCTGCGCTCGGGCTTCTCCCGCCTGCCGGTGGTCGGGGAGTCGGTCGACGACCTCCTCGGCGTCGCCTACCTCAAGGACATCGTCCGCCTGCTCGACGCCGACCCGTCGGCGTCGTCCCGGCCCGTGCGCGACGTGGCCCGCCCGCCCGTCTTCGTGCCCGAGTCCAAGCCCGTCGACGACCTGCTGCGCGACATGCAGCAGGCCGCCACGCACATCGCCGTCGTCATCGACGAGTACGGGGGCGTCGCGGGCCTGGTCACCGTCGAGGACATCCTGGAGGAACTGGTCGGCGAGCTGCACGACGAGCACGACCGCGTCATCGAGGAAGAGCCCGACGAGGTCGCCGACGGCGTGTTCAGGGTCCCCGCCCGCTTCCCCGTCGACGAGCTCGGCAACCTGTTCCGCCTGCGCTTCGACGACGACGAGATCGACACCGCCGCGGGCCTGCTCGCCAAGGCGATCGGCAAGGTGCCGCTCGTCGGCTCTGTCGCCGACGTCGGCGGCCTGCACCTCGAGGCCGAGCGCGTGGAGGGCCGCCGCAAGCAGGTCGCCACGATCCTCGTCAGCCTCACCAACCCCGTCATCCAGACCAGCCCCGTGATCCAGGTGGTCGAACCGGCCACCCCGGCCGATGCCGGCGTCGTCGCGACGGGCTCCACGACCGGCCGATCGGCCACCGAACCCGAGAAGGACTCCTGAGATGAGCCAGACCCCGCACCGCTCGGGCTTCGCCTGCCTGGTGGGCCGCCCCAACGCCGGCAAGTCCACCCTGACGAACGCGCTGGTCGGCGAGAAGGTCGCCATCATGTCGGCCCGCCCGCAGACCACCCGCCACACGATCCGCGGCATCGTGCACCGCGACGACGCCCAGCTCGTCCTCGTCGACACCCCGGGCCTGCACCGCCCGCGCACGCTGCTGGGCCAGCGCCTCAACGACCTCGTCAAGGAGACGCTCGGTCAGGTCGACGTGATCGCGTTCTGCCTGCCCGCGGACCAGAAGGTCGGCCCTGGTGACCGGTTCATCGCGAACCAGCTCGCGGCGCTGATGACCGGCCGCCGTGCGCGCCCCGTCGTCGCCGTCGTCACCAAGGCCGACCTCGTCGACCGGGGCCGCCTGGCCGAGCACCTGATCGCCGTCGACCAGCTCGCCCAGGAGCTCGACCGCGAGTGGGCCGCCATCGTCCCCGTCTCCGCCAAGGACGGCTTCCAGGTCGAGACCCTCGCCGACGTCCTCGTCGGCTTCCTCCCGGAGGGCCCGGAGCTCTACCCGGACGGCGAGCTGACCGACGAGCCCGAGCAGGTCATGGTCGCCGAGCTCGTGCGGGAGGCGGCGCTCGAAGGCGTGCGCGACGAGCTGCCGCACTCGCTGGCCGTCGTCGTCGAGGAGATCGTCGAGCGCGCGGGCTCGGGCGACCCGGACAAGGGCCGCCCGCCGCTGCTCGACGTCCGCGTCAACCTCTTCGTGGAGCGCGACTCCCAGAAGGCGATCGTCATCGGGCGGGGCGGCTCGCGGCTGCGGGACGTGGGCACCCAGGCCCGGCAGGGCATCGAGAAGCTCCTCGGCGCGCGGGTGTACCTGGACCTTCACGTGAAGGTCGCCCGGGACTGGCAGCGCGACCCCAAGCAGCTCCGCCGGCTCGGCTTCTGAGACTTCGCGCCGCATGATGGGCGGCCCGCGGGCCACCCTGCGAGGCGGTCCGCAGGCCCCCAGGTATTGTCCGCAAGGTGGTGATGCGGACGGTCGGGACGACGGCGGCGCTCTTCGTGGGGCTCGCCATCCTCGGTGCACTCGCGGGCCCCGACTGGACGCCCGTGCCGGTGCGCGACCAGATCGAGCCCGCGTCGTCGTACACCCTCATCGGGGGGACCGAGGCGGGGAGGGCCGACGGACGTATCCACCCGCCCGGGACCTTCGACTTCACGACCACCGAGGTCGAGATCCAGCTCGACGGCTACGAGGTGGCCGGTCTGCTGCGCGAACCCGTGGGCGCCGGCGACGGCCTGGCCGGCATGGTCTTCGTCCACGGGGCCGGCACGGGCAAGGCGTACGAGGCCTTTGTGGCGCAGGCCGAGCAGCTCGCCTCGGCCGGCGTCGTCACCCTGGTGCCCGACAAGAGGCTCGACACCCACACGCTGTGGCACCGCGACTACGAGATGATGGCGCTCGACTACCTGCACTCCGTGGACTTCCTCCGGCAGGTGCCGAGCGTGGACCCGGCGCGCGTGGGCGTCTACGGCGAGTCCGAGGGCGCCTGGATCGTGCCGATCATGCAGGTCGAGGACCCGGACATCGCGTTCACCGTGCTGGCCTCCGCCCCCGTGGTCGAACCGCGGCTGCTGGCCGCGTTCGCCGTCGACAACTTCCTGCGCAACACCAACGTGCCTGCCCAGGTCTTCCGCGCGATCCCGCGGGCGGTGGGCATGCAGTTCCCGCAGGGGATCTTCACGTTCGCGGACTTCGACGTCTCCCCGTGGCTCCAGCGCCAGACCGCCCCCGTGCTGGTCGTCTACGGCGCCGCCGACCCGTCTCAACCGATGGTGCAGGCCACCCGGCAGATCATCGCCGACACCGCGCTCGGCAGTCGCGACGCCCCCGTGACGGTGCGCTTCTACGAGGGTGCCGACCACGGCCTGCGTGTCGGCGGGCGCGTTGTCCCGGAACTCTCCCGCGACATCGCCGCCTGGGTGCAGGGCCTGCCCGAGACCGCCGACGCCGACCCGCGCATCGCGGGTGCGCAGCCCGAGCAGCTCTTTCTCGCCTCCCCGATGCCGCAGCCGCGGTGGTGGGGGTCGGGCGAGATCGTCATCGGCACCGTGATCGCCGGGGTCGTGCTGCTCCTGCTCGGCCCCGTGGTGTGGCTCGCGACGGCGCTGCTGCGCCGCCTGGCCGCCGTCGGGCGCGGCTCGCTGGGTACGGTGCCGTCCGCCGCGCTGGCCCGCGGGCTGCCGGCCGACCTCCTCGGGCTGGGCGCCGGGTCCGTGATGACTCTCGTCGCGCTCGTCTGGTACCTGATCGGCATCGCGAACCTCGCCGTCAACTATCAGCGGGCCGACCTCATCGTGCAGGGCGGCTGGCTGGCGGTCCGGCTGCTGGGTGTCGG
>Ga0136713_1000079_pt1 | contig 9489 bp, 7 predicted proteins | sample JTO22cmmetaG_FD_101393 | JGI IMG/M metagenome (GOLD analysis project Ga0136713, IMG submission 101393) | Freshwater bacterial and archeal communities from Indian Creek, Illinois, USA - JTO22cm metaG | ecosystem: Environmental > Aquatic > Freshwater > Unclassified | place: USA: Indian Creek... | reverse complement strand
CTGGACCCAGAGGTGGAAGCAGGCCCTGAACGCCTTCGACATCACCTTCGACGGGCGCCTCAGCGCGCACCGCCGCTAACCATCACAAATCACCCAGATACACCGAAAACTTGACAGACCCTCATCTGGACCAAGACCGCCGACGAAGTCCTCGCGAAAGCCAACCGGAAGCAGACTTCAGACACGCGACACTAGGTCGCGGATCGCTTCCTGCGGGGCGCACTTGGTGACCTCATACATCCAGGCCAGGGTGTCGTTCTTGGCCATGTTCAGGTGCAACCGGGCGCGTGCCTCGGTGGGACGGTCGCAGGAGGTGGGGTCCACCAGCCACTGGTTGTAGGCGTCACGCCACCACGCCAGCGCCCAGTTGTATGCGAACCTCGCCGTCCCGGCCGCCTTCGCCATGTACGTGGCCTGCACATTGTTCAGGTCGAGGGCGACCTTATGCACCCTGTGCATCAGTCACCGCCCTATTCACCCCGTCGATCAGTTTCTTGTTCTTGTGTGAGCGTGCGCCATACATGCGCGCAGAGAACATGGTGACGATTTCGAGCACGTCGGAAGCGAGTTCTTCCTCGAATGAGCGTTCATCGCCAGAGTTCACGATCACGACCTCCACGTGCTTGGCCTCGCACACCGCGAACACGAGTTCGGCGCCGAACCGCAGCAGGCGATCCTTGTGCGTGACCACCAACCGGCCAACCTCTCCGGAGATGATCTGGTCCAGCAGTCGGGTCAGACCCTTCTTCCGATAGTTCATTCCCGAACCAAGATCGGTGATGACCTCGTGGTTCCACCCGCGCGCAGCGCAGTACATTTCCAGCACCTGCGCCTGGCGTTCCAGGTCCGGCTTTTGATCGTGGGATGAGACTCGGGCGTAAGCAATCGTCTTCCGCTCAGGCTCGACAACCTTCCGCGTGAGCGGGTTGTACGAACCAAGATCAGCGACTTTGTAGCGGCGTCGACCAGCCGGAGTGCGCTCAGGAACCAACTTCCCGGTGCGATCCCATCGCTGCAACGTGGACACGGACACGCCCAGCATCTTCGCTCGCTGCCATGGCTCAAATCATATCAGACAGACCGTGAATGAGCATGTTTACACACTTGTGATCGAGCAGTTCCCACCCCCACGTCCGGCACGCGCCGCGAACCCGTGCTCCGCCAGGCACGCGGCGCACGAGGCGGGCAGCATGTGGACATGGCCCTGAACCCGCGCCTCGCGCCCCTCGTCAAGCAGATCAACCCGCATCTGGTCGGGATCGCCCGACGGGTGCCGCCCTTCGTCGCCCTCCGCCATGTCGGACGTGCGACCGGCCGGCGGTTCACCGCGCCAGTCGTCGCCTTCGCGGGGCGCGAGCCCTTGGACCTCTCCGTGACCGCAGCTCCGGGCCTGCCGGTCGAGACCAAGGCCGTGCGCGACATCCTGGTCACCATCCCGATGCCGCATGGCGTCGACACCGACTGGGTGCAGAACGTGCTCCAGGCCGGCCGGTTCGAGTTGACCCGCAAGGGCGTCACGTACCAGGTGACCGAGCCGCGGGTGGTCGACGGCGCCGAGGCCGCCCGGGTCGGCGTCAAGGCCGCGGTGGCCAGCAAGGTGCTCGGCATCGACCAGTTCCTGCTCGGCACGCTCCACCGGATCTCGCTGCCCGACCTCTGAGCAGGCGGGCTCCCTGAACGGCCTCCCCGAACCCTCCCGTGCAGTTCCGCGCGGGCTCAGGCCGAGGAGAACGTCAGCACCGGCCGCCCGTTCACCGGGTGCCGCAGCACCGTGGTGCGTACCCCGTAGACGGGGTCCAAGACCTCCGGCACGAGGACGTCCTCGACCCGGCCGGCTGCGACGACGCCACCGCCGGGCTCACCGGGGAGCCGCGGGGCGAGCAGGACGACGTGGTCGCACGTCTGCGCGGCCAGCGTGAGGTCGTGCAGCGCGGCGACGACAGTGACGCCGTCGTCGGCGAGCCGGCGCACCAGGGCCATGGTGGCGAGCTGCGCCGCGACGTCGAGGTGGTTGGTCGGCTCGTCGAGCAGCAGGACGCGGGGCTCCTGCGCGAGCGCCCGGGCCAGGTGCACGCGCTGGCGCTCGCCGCCCGAGAGCGTCGCGACGAGCCGGTCCGCGAGGTGCGTGGCCCCCGTGCGGGCGAGCGCCGCCTCGGCGACGGCACGGTCGGCGGCCGAGTCCCCGGCCAGGGGTGAGCGGTGCGGGATACGGCCGAGCAGCACGGCGTCCGACGCCGTCAGCGGCAGGTCCGTGACGGCGTCCTGCTCCACGAGCGCGAGGATCCGCGCCCGGCGACGCCGGGGCATGCCGAGCAGGTCGGCGTCGTCGGCACTGGTGGGAGGCACCCTGCTGTCCAGGGGCACCTCCTCGTTGAGGGGCCCCTTGTCGTTGAGGGACCCTCTGTCGTTCAGAGGCCCCCTGTCGTTCAGGGAGCCAGCGCTGGTCAGGGTCACGGTGCCGCCGTCCGGCCGCTGGACGCCCGCGATCACGCGCAGCAGCGTCGACTTGCCGGCGCCGTTGGGGCCGAGCACGCCGGTGACGGTGCCGGGCGGGACGTCGACGGCGACGTCGTCGAGGATCAGCCTGCCGTCCACGCCCCAGGACACCCGGTCGGTCCGCAGGCCGAGCGAGCCGGTGCGGCGGGCGGGGGGTGCCTTGAGCCCGGGGTCCGCCGTCGGAGCCAGCACAGCGCTGGGGAATCGCCCGAGCGGGCTCATGACGTGCTCCTCGAGCGCCACAGCAGCGCCGCGAAGACCGGCGCGCCCAGGGCCGCGGTGATGACGCCGACGGGCAGCTCGCGCGGTGCGAACACCGTGCGGGCCAGGGTGTCCGCCCACACGAGGAACGTCGCGCCGACCAGGGCGGACAGCGGCAGCAGCGCCCGGTGCCGCCCGCCGACGACGAGCCGGACGGCGTGGGGCAGGATCAGGCCGACGAAGCCGATCGACCCGCTCTGCGAGACGAGCGCCCCGGTCAGCAGCGCCACACCGACGAGCAGCGACCAGCGGGTCCGCTGCACGGGGACACCGAGGGCGGCGGCCGCCGTGTCGCCGAAGGTGAAGGCGTCGAGCAAGGAGCCCGTGGCGGCCAGGGCGGAACCGAGCACCAGGACCGCGCCGCCGGCGACGGCGACCGACGTCCACGTCGCCCCGGCCACCGACCCCATGAGCCAGGCGAGGATCTGCCGGTACTGGTCGCCCTGTGCGGACCAGAAGATGACGAACGACGTCGCCGCCGCGGCGAGCTGCCCGACCGCCAGCCCCGCGAGCACGGTGCGCGTGGGAGCGAGCCCGCCCCGGCCGGAGGCGGCCGCGAGGGCGAGCGTCGCGACGAGCGCCGCCGCCGCACCCACGAAGGCGGCGACCGGCAGGAGCACCGCCGCGCCGAGGACCAGCACCGACGCCGCACCGAGCGAGGCGCCCGAGGAGAGGCCCAGGAGGAACGGGTCGGCGAGCGGGTTGCGGGTGAGCGACTGCATGACGACGCCGCACACGGCGAGCCCGGCGCCGACGGCCGCCGCCGTGAGCACCCGGGGGAGGCGCAGCTGCCACACCGTCGCGTCGACCAGGCGGGCGGGGCTCTCGACGCCGAGGACGTCGCCGAGCCCGAGGTTGGTCACGACGGTGCGCCAGACGTCGCCCGCGCCGATGTCCGCCGGGCCGATCGTGACGGCCACGACGACGGTCGCGATGAGCGCGGCGGCGCCGACGGCAGACCACAGGCCGACACGGCCGCCGCCCGCCGGGCGTGCGGGGGCCGGGCGTGCTGGGGTCGGTCGTGTGGGGGCCAGCGGTCGCTGCCGAGCGGCAGGGACGCCGGCGGCGGCCGCGGGGCGTGAGCGCGTCTCAGCCATCGGCGCTCAGCCCCTCGAGCTGGGCGGCCAGGTCCACGACGGCGTCGACATTGCGCACGCCCGCCTCCGTCGCGGGGAACGGGACGGTCAGGAAGCGCTGCTCGCGGACGGCGGTGAGCTCCCGCGTCGCCGGGTTGGACTCGAGCCGCGCCCTCTTCTGCTCCGCGGTGTTCCAGACGGCGTCGACGAGCACGATGACGTCGGGATCGGCGGCGAGGACCTGCTCCCAGCCCATCGAGGTCCAGGTCTCGCGCACGTCGCCGGCCACGTTCTGCAGGCCGAGGGCGTCGAGGATCATCTGCGGTGCGCCGATGCCCGCCCCGACGAACGGGATCTCGTCGCCGGAGGAGAACCAGAGGGCGGTCAGCCCCCGGGAGTCGGGCGAGACGGCGGCCAGCCGCTCCTGCTGCCGGGTGACGAGGTCCTCGGCCCGGTCGGGGACGCCGAAGATGCGCCCCACCTCGCGGATCTCGTCGAAGACGAGGTCGAAGGTCAAGGGGTCGGGCTGATGGGCGGCGCCCTGGCAGGCCGACGGCGACACGAAGGTGTTGACGCCGAGCGCGCGGAGCGTGCCGCGGTCGCCCGCGCCCTCGGCCGTGACGTTCGACTCCCAGCCCGCGTAGACCAGGTCGGGTTCGAGGGTGAGCGTCGCCTCGGTGCCGGGTACCTGCGGGCTGAACGGCTCCGCGACGGGTGTGCCCGCGGCCGCGTCCGCGAGCCAGCCGGGCAGCGGACCGTCGAGGAAGGCGGAGCCGACGATCCGGTCGCCCAGACCAAGGGCCAGCATCATCTCGGCGGTCGACGACTTGATCGTCACCACCCGCTCGGGCGGCGCCTCGAAGGTCACCTCGAACCCGCAGTTGTCGACCGTCAGCGGGAAGCCGACGCCGGACGTCCGGGCCGCCGGGGCGCCGTCCGGTCCGACGGCGGTCCGGCCGCCGTCGTCGGCCCCGGTGCAGGCGGCGAGCGCGGCGACGGAGAGAAGGGCGAGGACGGGCAGGAGGGCAAGGACGGGCTTGGACGAGGCGCGGCGCAGGCGCACGAGAGGACTCCCCAGGGGTGCGGTCGACGACAGGCGCACAGCTCGCGCCGGGCGGAACCGCGGTCCAGGCACGGGCCGCGTGTACGGGCAACGACGAGGCCCGTGATCCGTGCCACGAGCCTAGAGCCTGTGGGGCGACCCGTGGAGAGGGAGTTCGGCGGCGGCCATGGCCGAGGCGCCGGCCGGCAACCGTGCGAGTCGTCGTGCGCCCCCGCGCGCAAGCCAACAACTGGAGGACGGTCAGGACCGGCGTGTGACCACGCACCCCTGCGACGGCCTGCCGGAGCCGCCGGACGGCGGCGTTAGGATGACGCCCGTTGGCGTCGATCCGGCTATCACCGGGGAGTCTCCGGAAGAAAGCGTGTCCGCCCCGGCGGCGCGTGACTAGAACCGGACGGGTGGGCCCGTGACAGCCTGGAACGAGCGGTCGCCCCGGCGGGGCCCGCGTCTCGGGAAGCCCCGGGGTGCGGGCGACGGCGGAGCGGCAAGCGAGGTGGTACCGCGGTGCGTTCCTGCCGGACGGCAGGGGCGTCGTCGTCCTCGCAGCCCTTGCTGACCTTGAGGCTCGTTCGAGGAGTTCGCCCCCATGGCCTACCCGCTGCACCGCACGTCCGACGGCGCCCCCGGCGCCGCGCCGACCGCCCAGGCCGGCGCCGCCTTCGGCATCCCCGCTTCCCCGAACCTGCCCGACGTCGAGCGCGAGGTCCTGGCGTACTGGGCGGCCGACAACACGTTCCAGGCGTCGGTGGAGAAGAACGAGGCGGGGGAGAAGGGCTCGAACGAGTTCGTCTTCTACGACGGCCCGCCCTTCGCCAACGGCCTGCCGCACTACGGCCATCTGCTCACCGGTTACGCCAAGGACGTCGTCCCGCGCTACCAGACCATGCGCGGCAAGCGCGTCGAGCGCCGCTTCGGCTGGGACACCCACGGCCTGCCCGCCGAGCTCGAGGCCATGAGCCAGCTCGGCATCAAGACCAAGGACGAGATCCTCGAGCTGGGCCTCGAGAAGTTCAACGACGCCTGCCGCCAGTCCGTGCTGAAGTACACGGCCGAGTGGCGCGAGTACGTGACCCGGCAGGCCCGCTGGGTCGACTTCGACCACGACTACAAGACCATGGACCTGCCGTTCATGGAGTCGGTCATCTGGGGCTTCAAGCAGCTCTGGGACAAGGGTCTGGTGTACGAGGGCTTCCGCGTCCTGCCGTACTGCTGGAACGACCAGACCCCGCTGTCCAACCACGAGCTGCGCATGGACGACGACGTCTACCAGATGCGCCAGGACCCGTCGGTGACGGTGGGCCTGAAGGTCACCGCAGCCCCGGAGGACGGCCCGGTCCGGCCGGGGGACCTGGTCGTCATCTGGACGACGACGCCGTGGACGCTCCCGTCCAACCTGCTCGTCGCCGTCGGCGCGGACATCGAGTACGTCGTCGTGACCTCCTCGAAGCCCACCGGGACGGAGCAGCGCTACGTGCTCGCCGCCGACCGGCTCGCCGCACACTCCCGCGACCTGCTCGACGCCCCGGCGGAGGGCACCGAGGAGGGCTCCGGGGAGAGCGCGACGATCGAGGACCAGGTCGTCGCGCGCGTCCGGGGCGCGGATCTGGCCGGCACGGCCTACGCGCCGCCGTTCACCTACTACCGGGGTCACCCGAACGCCCACCGCCTCGTCGCCGCCGACTTCGTCACCACCACGGACGGCACCGGTCTGGTCCACATCGCACCGGCCTTCGGTGAGGACGACAAGGAGGTCTCGGACCGCGAGGGCGTCGCGACCGTCATCCCGGTCGGCTCGGACGGCCGTTTCGAGTTCCCGGTGGTCGACTACGAGGGCATGCAGGTCTTCGACGCGAACCCGCTGATCATCGACCACCTCAAGGGGGCAACCCGCGGTGACGGCTCCGCGGCCGTCGGCGCCGTCACCCCCGGCACGGTGCTGGTGCGCCGCGAGACGTACGACCACTCGTACCCGCACTGCTGGCGCTGCCGCGAGCCGCTGATCTACCTGGGCGTCTCGTCGTGGTTCGTCGCGGTCACCGCGATCAAGGAGCGCATGCTCGCGCTCAACGAGGAGATCGCCTGGACGCCGGACCACATCCAGCACGGCATCTTCGGCAAGTGGCTGGAGAACGCCCGCGACTGGTCGATCACCCGGAACCGCTTCTGGGGATCGCCGGTGCCGGTGTGGAAGTCGGACGACCCGCGCTTCCCGCGCATCGACGTCTACGGCTCGCTCGAGGAACTGCAGCGGGACTTCGGCGTCGAGGTCACCGACCTGCACCGTCCGTTCATCGACCGCCTGACCCGCCCCAACCCGGACGACCCGTCGGGCAACTCCACGATGCGCCGGGTCGAGGACGTCATGGACGTGTGGGTGGACTCCGGCTCGATGCCGTACGCCCAGGTGCACTACCCGTTCGAGAACCAGGAGTGGTTCGAGAACCACTACCCGGGCGACTTCATCGTTGAGTACATCGGCCAGACCCGCGGGTGGTTCTACACCCTGCACGTCCTGGCGACGGCGATCATGGACCGCCCGGCGTTCAAGTCGGCGGTCTCGCACGGCATCGTGCTTGGCTCCGACGGCCGCAAGATGTCCAAGTCGCTGCGCAACTACCCGGACGTGCGTGAGGTCTTCGACCGGGACGGCTCGGATGCCATGCGTTGGTTCCTGATGTCCTCGCCGATCCTGCGCGGCGGCAACCTCGTGGTGACCGAGGAGGGCATCCGGGACACGGTGCGCCAGGTGCTGCTGCCGCTGTGGAGCACGTACTACTTCTTCACCCTCTACGCCAACAACACCACGCGCCTCTCCGGTGACGGCACGGGCGCGGGGTACCGGGCCCGCGCGATCAGCGCGGACCGGGTCGTCGGCCTGCCCGCCCTGGACCGCTACATCCTCGCCAAGACGCGCGACCTGGTGGAGCAGACGACGGCGCAGCTCGACGCCTACGACATCGCCGGCGCCTGCGAGTCCGTGCGGGTCTTCCTCGACGTCCTGACCAACTGGTACGTGCGCACCCAGCGCGACCGGTTCTGGCAGGAGGACGCCGACGCCTTCGACACCCTCTTCACGGTCCTCGAGACCCTGTGCCGCGTGGCCGCCCCACTGGCCCCGCTGCTGACGGAGGAGATCTGGCGCGGCCTGACCGGCGGCCGCTCGGTGCACCTGGCCGACTGGCCCACGGTCGGCGGTGCCGACGCCGGTGCCGGGGGCGGGGCGCTGGAGGCGGACGGTGTGGAATGGTCGGCCGTCGCGGCCGACCGTGTGGAATGGTCGGCCGTCGCTGCCGATCCTGCCCTCGTTGCCGCCATGGACGAGGTCCGCGCCGTCGTCTCGACGGCGCTCGGCCTCCGCAAGGCCAACAAGCGGCGCGTGCGCCAGCCGCTCGCCCGGCTCACCGTGGCCGCCGAGGACCCCGCGGCCCTCGCCGACTACGCGGACCTCCTGCGCTCCGAGCTCAACGTCAAGGAGGTCGACCTGGTCGCGGCCGACGCCGGAAGCGCCGAGCGCTTCGGCATCGTCGAGCGCCTCGCCGTCAACGCCCGCGCGGCGGGCCCGCGCCTGGGCCGCGGCGTGCAGGCGGTCATCAAGGCCGCCAAAGCGGGGGCGTGGACGCGCGACGCCGCGGGCGCCGTCGTCGTCACGACGGACGACGGCGAGGTGCCGCTGCTGGAGGCGGAGTACGAGCTGACCACCGTGGTCGGCGGCGACGGCGGCGGCTCGGCCGAGGCGGCGCTGGCCGCGGCCGTGCTCCCAGGCGGCGGTTTCGCCGTCCTCGACCTGGCCCTGACCCCGGAGCTCGAGGCCGAGGGGTACGCCCGCGACGTCGTCCGCGACGTCCAGGAAGCCCGCAAGAACGCCGGGCTCGAGGTGGCCGACCGGATCGACCTCACGCTCGGCGTCCCCGCCGACCGCGTCGCGGCTGTCGAGGCCCACACCGAGCTGATCACCGCGGAGACGCTGGCGGTCAGCCTCACGGTCACCGCGGCCGACGGCCCGGACCGCACCATCCAGGTCGCCAAGGCCGGCTGACGGCACCACCACCGTGGCTCGGCCCGATCCTCCGGGCCGGGCCGGGCCACGGTCATGTCCATCGGCGCGTCGCTGGCCGGCCCGTTCGGGGGCGTAGTGACGCCCGCTCACTCGGCGCCCGCCATCACCCGATTCCTCAGCGCAGGCCTGGGTAGCCTTCTCGCGGCAACTGAGCGAGGGAGTCGGAAGCGTCAAACTGCAGGAACAGCAAATGTCGGAGGCGCCGGAGGAATCCGTTCTGACCGACGCCGATGAGTCACCTGGTTCGAGTCAAGTGCGAGTTCCCTGGTTCTGCCAGCGCAAGATTCTTGTCGCCGCTGTCGGCGCCCTCGCGGCAATCGTTGTTGGAGTGTCACTGGCTTATCAGGCGGCCCTGGCGCGGGTCCCCGATACGACCGGTCTGCCTCCCAGCGAGGCAGAGGCGGCATTGGTCGACCAGGGCCCCGGCAAAGTCGCTGGTCATGCGGCCAGGACCAGGCTGATGGGCCGCGTGATGTCGCGAGCGTGGTGTCGCAGGGCTGCGGCGATGTTGGTGTGTCCCGCGCCGCGTAGGAGTG
>Ga0136713_1000074_pt1 | contig 9870 bp, 7 predicted proteins | sample JTO22cmmetaG_FD_101393 | JGI IMG/M metagenome (GOLD analysis project Ga0136713, IMG submission 101393) | Freshwater bacterial and archeal communities from Indian Creek, Illinois, USA - JTO22cm metaG | ecosystem: Environmental > Aquatic > Freshwater > Unclassified | place: USA: Indian Creek... | reverse complement strand
GCGCCCTTGCGCTTGCCTGGAGAGTCCATCGTGGCGCTGGGTGAGCACGCAGGGGATGTGCGCATGGACATAGGCGGCACGGGCGGCAACATCGCCATCAACTGCGCGGCCCTGGGGGTGCCGGTGCGTTTTTGCACCGCCCTCAACCCCAGCGCACACTCGCGCATCATCGTTGAGCACATGGAGGGCTCGGGTATTGAGCTTGTCGTGAGCCAAGCGCAACTCCCCGCTGCGGTGCAAGTGGTGGAGCTCGACGACGAGGGCTCCCAGGTGCGCTCAATTGCATCCTTGCCCATTGAGGTTGCCAATCTGGATGACGACTGGATTGCCTCTGCGCTGGACGGCGCCTTGATGGTCTATGCCGACTGCTATCTGTGCGCGGCAACGTTGGTGCGCATCGCCTCGGCGGCTGAAGCGGCGCGGATTCCATTCTTTATCGCCTCTGTTTCTCCAGATCGCACGCTGCGCGCAGCCATGGCAATACAAAACGGCGCCTTGTGCGCTGGGTTGTTCATGACGCGGCGCGATGCGAATTTCCTCAAGCAAACCATGGACCAAGCGGAGGACGACGCCAGCCCGGCGCCGGAGTGGCTGCGCAACACCCAGCCGCGCAAGCCCATGTCGGACTCCGACCTGTCGGGTTTCCTGGGTTGCCGCCTGATCATTTCAGACATCAGCAGCGGCGCCGTGCTGGTCGATGAGCATGGAGAGCGCGGTATTCCCGGTGGCAACTCGCGCGAGGCTGTGCGCTCGCTCATGGGTGCCGCCGAGGCGCTGATGGCCGGCGTCATGTGCAGTTCCTTGACGGGCTCAAAATCGGTTGCAAAGTCGCTCGACTCTGCGGTGCGCACCGCCGCCGCCGTGGCTGCGCGCGACAACAGCAACCTCTCGCAGCCGCTGGCGCTGGATCGCGCCATTGACGCCTACCGGGAGGGGGCGCAAAAGGATGGGCTGACCCGCTTACTCAACCGATCTTCGGCCACAGCCATTGGCGAGCGCCATATTGAGCGTGCCATTTTGCGCAACAAGCCGCTTGCGGTGATCGTTCTCGACATCGACCACTTCAAAAGCGTCAACGACACATGGGGGCACGCCAAGGGTGACGAGGTGATCGCAGGGGTCGCCCGTGTGGCCTCCGAGGCCATGCGCGAAACCGACATTTGTGCGCGCTGGGGTGGCGAGGAATTCGTCTGCATCTTGCCCGGCGCCAACCTGGACGTGGCGCACCGCATCGCCGAGCGCATCCGGCAGCAAGTGCAGTCCACGATCAAGGAGCCGCGCGAAATCACCGCCTCACTAGGAGTCGCGCTGCTGCAGCCGGGCGAGCGCCTGCCCTCTCTGGTGGCGCGTGCCGATGCAGCGCTTTACTTTGCCAAGCGCAGCGGACGCAACTGCACCTCTGTCGCCCCACAAAGTTTCGAGCAGACTGAGCGAGAGGCGGTCTAAAGTTGGATAACCTGCTGCGCCCACTGCTGGCCGTCATCGCGCTCTGGTGGGTGATCGGCTACGCCCTCTTTGGCATTTGGACTTGGGATGCCTTGTCGCACTACCTTTCTCGGGTCGGATTGATTCTTTTTTTGGTGCTTCCGGTGGGTATTTTGGCCTCCTACCTGTGGCGCAACCGCCTTGCGGTGTCTGGTGCGGTAAGCAACCTCCAGGGCGCTCGACGCACGCTGGCAAACACCACCATGGGCGCGCTGCCTTCGTTTGCGCAGCCCAAAAAACGCCTCGCTCCTGATAGCAGCAAGTGGGTGCCGCCAGACCTGCAGGCGTGGTGGGAAGGATACGAGCGCGACCACCCGGGTTACGCTCACGCCTTGCGCGAAGCGTGGGAGGTGATGGCGGCCAAGCCCTTGCCCGCCTCGCCCTACAAGGGCGGCCACGGCGGCGCCACCCTGATTGAGCACTCTTGGAACGTCTTGCGCACGCTTTTGCGGCTCAAGGAGAGCGCCTGGCCCAAGTACGAGGGCATGCGCAATTCGCAGGGCAAGGTGGTGTTCGATTTGCTCGACAGCGAACGCCGGCCTTATGTCTTTGATCGCAAAGACCCATTGCCCATGCTCTGCGCTTTTGCGCACGACATTGGCAAGGTGACTTGCTACGAAATGGGCGAAGACGGGCAAGTCAGGCAGTTGTTCGATGACCACGACAGCGAGGGCGCCCGCCTGCTGCGCGGACTGCCTTCCTGGCGTGCGCTGCCCTTTGATGAGTATCAGCGCGCCCTTGTGTGCGTGGGTTGGTATCACAAGCTCATAGGTGTGCCGAAGGCTAAGTGGATAGACGACCGGGCGCGGGCGCTGCTCATGCTGATCGCCACGGTTGATACGCTCACCGGCGAGGCAGAGGGGCGAGGACGTTACGCCAAATTTATCTCCCGTCCCACCCCGGTTGTCGCGGTTGCGCGCAACGCTGGGAAAGCGGCGGTGGTTGCGCAAGCGGTTCCAGACGATGACGACGAAGGGCCGAGCGATCCCGGCGCACAAACCGCCGCCCTACAGCAGCCAGCGGTCGCGGCTGCGTCCGCCTCCGTGTCGGGCACGGGGCGCCAAGCGCAGCCTAGGGTCTTTTCAGCGTTGGCGGCTGTGGAAGATTGGAATCTGCCGCCGCAGGCTGTGACAATACCCGCTCTTGCCGCCCAAGCTCCTGCAGCCGAAGACCTCTCTGCCGCTACCACGAGTCAAAATCCGCTCCCACACATAGACCCCGAAGAACTGATAGACCTCGTGCGCTGTGTGCTCATGTCATCAGCCGCTTTGGCGCACGGACCAGGGCGCGTCGGCTTCAAGTACGGCTCATGGCTGTACCTGAAAGACATCAGGCTCAACGAAAAGGTTTATGAAATGGTCAAGAGTTCCAGCAACACGCAGCTGACGGCCTCAGACTTTGATCGCAAGCCCGGCTCTTCAAGCGACTTCACCAAGGGGCTCATGTACGCTCTCGCCCAAATGGGCGCGCTCAAGCAAGAGCACGAGGGAAAGTATTACGGGCAGGCGACGGCGTTCTACTACATCAACGGCGCAAGCGCTGCGCCTGGCGGCGATGAGAAGCAGGGCGGCTACATCATAATTTGCCGAGCCTTTGCTTTTGGTGAGGCGATTTTTATGGCCAAAGATGCGCCAAGAGAGCCAACGATCAGCAGCGCGGTATATCACAATAATCCCCTGCGCAAAGCCGAGGCCATCGAGCGCGTGAGGGCATGCATGCAGGCGTGGATTGACACGCGAGAGCCCAAGCGCACCACGCTTGACATCAAGGCCGAGCAAATAGCCAAAGTGGCAAACAAAGAAGCGCAGCGCATGAAGGAGGCTGGGGTTGATCGTGCGCCCTTTGACCTCTCGGTGGTTAGCAGTCTCGCGCCAGAAGAATTGGCGGCCGCATTTGTGCGCGACGCACAAGGCCAGCCCTGCTACCGAGCATCGGCCCTGCTGGGGCGCTTTGACCCACCCAACCCAAGGCACTTTGAAACCATTGATATTGATGGTGAACCGCATTGGCGTAAGGTTCCTGCGAGCACAAAAAAATAAGCGCTCGCATTGTTGTTTTTATTGCTGGAACCCGCTATACTTCAGGTGTCACCAATTCAGATGGGCGACAAAAAGCCAGCCGCAGCAAGTGGTTGCGGCGTCAACCAAGAAAACACGCAAAGGACGTAAGCAATATGGAAAACACGGTCAACCCTCTGCCAGAGTCTTCGGCGCCCGATTCGCGCACCGATATTGTTGGTCTTGACATTGGGCACTCGGCGGTCAAGATGACGTTTGACGGGCACCAAGGGGTGCGCCGAGCAATTTTCCCCTCGCTGGCCTGCCCGGCGTTTGAAATCCACAACCCGGTCGAGGCTGTGCGCTCGCGTGCTGAGACGGTGCGCGTGCGCGGGCGCGACTACTTTGTGGGAGAAACCGCGCGGATTCAGGGGCAGGCGGAAGTGCTCAGCGGCTTGACCGAAGCCTGGATTGAGTCGGACGAGCACGCTGCGCTGGTACAAATGGCGCGCATGATCGTCGAGCGTGATGCCCGCCCAGCGGCGAATCGGCTCTGGCTGGTGGGCTTGCCGGTGGGGCAGTTCGCCCGTGACCGCGAGCGCTTGGGCGCCATCCTCAAGGACCTGCTGCCCGTCAACGACCGCGTGAAGGTGCTGCAGCAGCCCGACGCGGCCTACTTTGCCCACGTCTATACGCGCGATGGCATGCCCGCGCCCAACGTTAAGCCTGAAGATGAGTCGTGGGCCATTGTCGACATTGGCTACTACACCACCGACTTCGTGCTCTACGAACAGGGGCGCTACGTGGAGTCGGCTTCTGGGCGTTATACGGGCGTGCGAGAGATCGCTGAGCGCATCAAGCGCGCCTTGGGTGAGCGCGGCATCGAGCGCGGGCTGATCGACATCGAGCGCGCCATGACCCGGCGTGAACTGCTGCATCGCGGCGAGCGCATCGACGTTGCGCCGCTGGTGCAGGAAGCGGTGGCGCTGATGTTTGCCAAGGTGCTCGATGAGTCGGCGCGTCTGCTGGGTCGGCGGCTGGACACCCTCAACGGCATCATGGTCGCTGGCGGCAGCGCCGATTGGCTGGTGGCGGAAATGGTCAAGTCGTGGCCGCATGCGCGCAGTTCGCAAGATGACCACAACGAACAAGACCCCAGCGGCGCCAAGCTCTACGGGCCGCGCTTCGTGATTTCGGAGGGCTATTACCGCTATGGGCGCTCGTCCCTGATCGTCGAACAGTTCGACAAGTTGCGTACCAAGGGATGAGGCGATGGCAGTCGTCTACATCAAGCTGGCAATCGACGAGCGATCGCATCCCGCGCTGCATCGCTACATAAACGCGCTGCCACTGGGCGCGCGTGCAACCATGCTGCGTTTTGCGCTGCGCATGGCGCTGGCCTCCGGTGTCATGCCCAGGCCCGAGGAACTAGCGCAGATCATGGGCGATGAGTCTGCTGGCCTGCCTGATTGGGCGGTCAAGATGATGGCGCAAAAACTGTCAAACGAGACGCCGCAAGGCGAAAGCGCTGGGCTATCCATCGCGCCGCCCCCTGCCGCGCCAGAGCCCGCGACCATCTACCCGCATGCAAGCCCCGAGATGTTGGAGCGCATGAAAACCCTCAACCGATTCGGCTAGAGCCGGGCCAAGGACACGCTAGACACCATGCGCCTCATCATTGCAGAAAAGCCCTCGCTTGGGCGCGCTATCGCGGACGCCCTGCCGCAGCGTTTTAGCGCCGACGGTCGTGGCGACAAGGGCTCAACGGGCTTGCGCAGCGAGTGCGGCACCGTGGTCGTGACGTGGGCCTTTGGGCACATCTTGGAGCTCTCCCAGCCTCAAGCCTACGACCCGGCCTACAAGCGCTGGCGCTACGAGGACTTGCCCATCGTCGTGCCAAACGGCGAATGGCGCTATGAGGAAAAAGTGCCCGCGCAGATCAAGGCCATCGCGGGCTATCTCAAAAACGCTCGCGAGGTCATTCACGCCGGCGACCCGGACCGAGAGGGCCAGCTGCTGATCGACGAAATCTTGGTGTACCTAGGCTATCGGGGCAAGGTGATGCGCTTGCTGCCGCATGCAACCGATCCCGAGAGCCTGCGCAAAGCCTGGGCCAAGCTGGAAGACAACGCCCGCTACCGCCCACTGTACGAGGCCGCGCTGTGCCGACAGCGCGCCGATTGGCTGGTGGGCATGAACGGCTCCAGAGCCGCCACGCTGCGCAGCGCAGAAAACGGTCAAGCCATCAACGTCGGGCGCGTGATGACGCCCACGCTCGCGCTGGTGGTGCGCCGAGATCAGGAGATAGAAGCCTTCAAGGCCAAGACCTTTTACAAGGTGGCGGCGATCTGTCGCACCGAGGATGGTCAAGAAATTGAACTCATCTGCGATCCATCGGCGCGCATTTTTGAGCGCGCTCGCGCTCAGGCGCTGGCCGATTCGGTCAAGGGCAAGCGCGTGCAGTTGGCTGTGAGCAGCGTCAAAACGGTCGAGCGTGCGCCGCTGCCTTGGCACTTGGGCGACTTCCAGCGCAGCATCCAAAAGATGCTCGGACTCGGGCTTGGCGCTTCGTTGCAGTTGCTGCAAGACCTCTACGAAGCGCGCTTGGTGAGCTACCCGCGCACCAGTTGCCGCTACCTGCCGCGCGAGCAAATGCCCGATGCGCTGCCGATTCTGGACGCTCTGATGGATGCCGTATTGACGGAGCAGATGCCCGCTGGCGGGATGACGCAAGCCAAGGCGCTGCGTGCCGTGCGCAACCTGTGCGCGCCCAAGGACTACATCTACGACAACGCCAAGGTGGCCGAGCATCACGGCATTGTGCCCACCAAGGTCGGCGCAAAGGCCCTGCCGCAAAAACGTGAGCACCTGATTGCCTATCAGGCCATCGTGCGCCACTTTGCGCGCACCCTGTTGCCGCACCACGAGTCCATGCAAAGCGCCATCGGCTTTGAGCACGAGGGCGCGTCCTTTGCCCTCAAGGGTCAGCGCAGCCTCAATTGGGAGCGCAGTCACCGCATGTTCGAGGTGCGCCGCGATGCGCTTTTGCCAGAAGTGCGCCACGGCAGCACGGCCCAAGTGGTGGAGGTGCGCTTGGTGGAGGGTAAAACCACGCCACCGGCGCGCTACACGCAGTCCACCTTGGCCTCGGACATGGAGGCGATTGCCAAATTCGTAACCGATGAGCGCGTAGCGGCTCGCCTGAAAGAAAGCTCAGGCATTGGCACGGCAGCGACGCGCTCGGCCATCATTGAAAAGCTCATCGCCAAGGGCATGCTGCAAGAAAAGCGCGCTGCAGCCTCGCGCTCCACCAAGAAGGATGAGTCCGATGAGGGTGGCGACCCGGGGGCGAGCAAAGAGGGCGGCAAGGCGCCGCCACGCGCGGCAGAGTTGCACTCGACCGACTTTGGGCGGGAGATTGTGGCGGCGATGCCGCGCACGCTGGTTGATCCTGGCATCACGGCTGCATGGGAAGATGCGCTCGATGAGATTGCTCAAGGTCGCTATGATGCGGTGCAGTTCATGGATCGGGTCGGCGCGATGGTGGGGCGGCTTGTGCAGGGCATGGGCGCTGCAGACGCCGCTCGTGTGCGCGCCATGCCGCCTGCCGCTGCGCAGCCTTCGACATCCAAAACATCGACAACAGGCACAAGGTCCGCTCCCAAGGCGTTTGCGCCCCGGCGCACGGCGCCGTCTCGCGCCAGCGGTGCCGGAGCGCGTGCTTCTTCTGCACGCAAAAACTAAAAGGAGCGCCCGATGCCCATCAAAAATCTAGTCGCCGCCGTGGTGGCTCCCGGCTTGGTGCTGTGGGCCGGTGCGGTGTTGTGGCCCACCAGCCACTGCGACCGTGTGGCCAATGTCGCCGCGCCGGTGTATTGGGCCGGTCATGTGCTGCGCATGGGGCTGGAGCCCATCGTTCCCGAGTCCTGGCAGGCGGGGGTGCAGGCCATGCCGTTGCAACTTCAGTCTGCCGTGGGCGGCGTGGTGGCGCGCGTGGTTTACAACCGCGAGTCCTTCGCCATGCTGTGCGCGACCGATCCGGTTGAGCAGTACCGCAGGCACGGACTGCTAGACGACCGGGGCTTGATTGCGCTGGACCCCGAGGATCGGGTTGGCCCACAAGCAGCGCCCGGTTCAGAGCCCAGGGCGGCGCCAGCGCCGCAGCAGCCCGCCGTCACGCCAGTCTCGCCCAGCGCGCCAGCATCTTCGTCCATCGCTGCGCCGCCCCACATCCCACAGGAGCAGGGTGGGTTTTTTGCGGGATTGGCGCAGATTGCGGTGCCAGTGGCGGCGGTCGGCGCGCTCGCGGTGCTCTTTATTGCGCCGCTGCGCAAGATGGTTTTCGACGGCATTTTCAGCGGCTCAGCGTTTTCATGGATGCTCGCGCCCTTGCGCAAGGTTGCCAACATCCACACCCGTCTGCTTGAGCACTTCTTGCCGCGTTCGGTCGTGCGCCCCTCCGCAGGCAAGGATAAAACCGATTTAACCTGAGTGCGTGCGCAATAATTGCGCATTGTATGCTACAATAGCCTTGCTTCATTTGCGAAGCGCAACCCCGAATCAAGCTCATGCCAAGTTCCGGTAAGAAATCATCTGGCTTTTTTGCCAAATTCATGACAATGGTGTCGGCGCTGTGCCTCGTCGCCGTTTTGGTGGCGCTGCTGCCCTTGGCTGGTCAGCCCTGCGCCTTCGTGGTGCGTTTTGTGTACATCTTTAACGACCTGCCGGCGCAGATACTGCTGGGCGTGGCACGTCCTTGGGCCGAGGGCTTTAGTGCCTTTTGGAGTGTGCAGGATCACTTTGTTTGGCAGCGCGGCGCGATGGCCGATCTGCTGTCTCGTGGGTTGTTTGGCAGCCCGAATTTCACCTACATGTGTACGCCGCCGCGCGTGCAGTAATTCAAGCAACTGGAGCCGCAGATGAGCAGACAGAAAATCGAAGACGCAATGGACAACTCAAGCAAGTGGGATGCGAGCAACTTGGATGACTCCAGTGTCGTCAATCAGCACATCCGAGGCGGCGGCGAGCCGTACCCGGAGGATGTCACGGCCAAAGGCAGGGATCGCTATCCCGAAGACGTGATTGAGTTCGATGACGAGAGCACCCCCGATGCGGGCAAGCAGGCGGCGACCGCCTCCCATGTAGCCAAGCAGGATGCCGCTCGCAAGCAGTCAAAGAAAAAGCTCAAGCTGATGCTTGTGGGCGGCATGGTCGCAATCGGCGCGCTCGGTGTGGCGATTGCGACCATGATGCGCCCGCCTGCGCCGATGGTGATGCCGTTTGATCCTGCTGCTGGTCTGGCGCCTCCGCCTATGTCGGGTGTCGCGCCGCCGCCCGTGGCCCTGCCGCCCATGCTGCCGACCGATCTGACCGCTGGCGCGCAGCCTGCATTGCCACCCGATGCGTCCATCCTGCCGGTCGATCCGGCTGGTGCGCCTGCTGTCGTTCCTGCCGACTCTGCTGCGACATTGCCGGTGGGTGCTGCGCCCGCGCCCGTGCCGCCGCCTTTGCCGCCCGTCGCCCCTGCCCCTGCCGCCCCGACTCCGACTCCGGCGCCAACTCCAGCCCCGACCTTGGCTGCCGCAGATGCCGCGAAGGCAGAGCAGATGCGCCATCTGCGCGCAGAAAACGAGCGCCTGCAAGAGCAGCTTCGTCGTGCGCAAGCGACTGCGCCAGCCGCCGTGACCCCGCCCCCACGCCCTCCTGTTGCCCGCGCGGCTTTGACCTTCGGCGCCGACGTGCATCGCATCTACGAAGACGGCTTGGTTTTGATCAACCGCCAGGGTGAGCACGTCACAGTTGCAGTTGGCGAAGTGATGCGGCGCTACGGGCGCCTGATCTCCACCGACCCGCAGGCCCGCACCTTCACCACTGATCGCGGTGTCATTCGTCCAAGGAACTAATCATGGCCCTGGTCTACAAATTGAATCAGTACGACAGTTCGCCCGACGGCGCCCATGCGGGCGCAGCGCAAGCTGCTCAGCCCTTGGCGCCATCTGTCGCCTCGCGCCCGCCCTCTGCCTCGCGCTCGGTTGCGCTGGCTTACCGCAGCAACGATTTGGTTGAGCGCGTCTCCCTGACCTCTCTCGGGGTGCGCAGCATCATCGACGCAGAAATGCAGGTGGCTGGCGACATTGCATCGGGTTCGTCTGTCGCCATTAAGGGCGGGCTGGACGGCTCGCTGCAAGTCACGGGCGACTCCGGTTTGGTGGTGATTTTCCCCGGCGCACAGATGCGCGGCAAGATTCGGGCGCGTTTTGTCTGGATCGCCGGGCATCACGAGGGGCGGCTGGAATGCCAGCGCCTGCTGATGCTGCCCGGTGGCGTGTTTCGTGGCGACTGCGTGTTTGAGACCATCGAGGTCAAACACGGCGCGGATTTTCTGCCG
>Ga0136713_1000071_pt1 | contig 10044 bp, 16 predicted proteins | sample JTO22cmmetaG_FD_101393 | JGI IMG/M metagenome (GOLD analysis project Ga0136713, IMG submission 101393) | Freshwater bacterial and archeal communities from Indian Creek, Illinois, USA - JTO22cm metaG | ecosystem: Environmental > Aquatic > Freshwater > Unclassified | place: USA: Indian Creek... | reverse complement strand
CCAACTGTACACAATCCTTGATTCAATAGCTCCGATTTCTTCCAATAACACAATGCCTTGGATGGAAAAGTCCAGGACTGAATGACTGTCTTTCCTGAGTAGTAACTTAGCTTATACATAGCGACACTAATTTAATGATGATTAATACTGCTGCGATACCAAGGCTCAATGCAATTCCAAGCATCGATGCTTCATGGTTTTCTTTTCTTTTGTAGCTCATAATTTTTCGATTTCTTGTTTAACTTCATTCCAATAATATACCATAGATTCAACGCAAGTATGAAGGCACTCATCAACTGCAATTAATGCACATTTTTTAATTGGAGTATAGGTAATAGTATTTACTGTTTTATTGTACTTATCAAATAATTCTTTTGCTTTTTCTTTTGGTGTCATAACGTCTGATTAAATTTTATTTCACATATTCTCTTATACAGTTCCTCATTGAATGTACCTCTGATGTGTTCGTGTGATGACTTGGTTGTCCAAAACCTTTTCATCCTTTGCAGTTTAAATACCATACTCTTCCCAATCTATTTCATCATTATCATTTCCCCAAGTGTATTCACTTAGGAATTCTACCTCATCAATTAGGCATTCAATCATGGAAAGCATCCATTCCTTGTATCCTGGACCGAATTCCATCACCTTATCATTGGTATCATCATCACTCCACCATATGCCACTCACCATGTTGATATCAATATCATATCGAGCAGTTTCAAAATCGTAGTTATTTTTCCACCAATCAATATCAACTTGAAACCATATCTTTCCAATCTTATAATTGGCAACCATTGAACAATGATCTACATCAGTGAAGTCCAATTCAATTCGGTCAATCTCTTTTTTCCAATTCATTTTTGTGTGTGTTTAATTATCAATTCTCCATATCCATCCAATACCTTTGATTGAACGTGCTCAGGTACTTCCTGAATGATTTTATCCTCTTGGATATAGTTTGGTGTGGTTGCTATAAAAAAGCTCATTACAATCAAGAATAATGCAACCGGCATTAATAGGTCAAGTATTTCGTTTCGTGTTCTCATTTGATTTTAAATTTTGCTTTTAAATCATTCATAATTGCCCATCGTGTAACTTTTGACTGTGTAACTTCATCGTCTACACCTAAAAGTTCAATGGCTCTTTGCACTTCATTCCACAATCTTTTCTCCTCCTGGATAATAAAATCAATCATTTCTTGTTTTTTCATAACGTGTTTTTTAAATTTATACTGCGAATATCGGAATAAGTTTCATTTATGCAAAACTTTTTTAACTTTTTTTTCAGTTTTGAACAAAATTAATTGTGAATGCTATACCCGATAAGGTACTTATGTAAATGAAATGAGGTTATTTATACCCGATTGGGGACAAAAAAAGGGATACCATTTCGGATATCCCCTTTAACACACGTTATGAATGAAAAGTGGTACTAAGTTACAAAGGAAATTTGATTGAATCGATACTTTTATGCATTTTTCTTAATCCATTTTTAGTGAATTCTTTTGAATGTATCGTCAAGATTCTTCCACCGGTTGGTTTAATTGGAGCTCCACGTTCAACGTGCCATCCTTTGGAGCCATCACCATACTCCTCTTTATAGGTACCGGTCAACATCAAGTGAATGTTCTTGTGATGATTCACATATCCATATTTCGGTGAATGAACAACCGTATCTCTCACATCATTACGACACGCATTCTCATGGATATGCCCCATGGTAAAGACATCAAAGTCCTCATACATCTCCAATGACCTGGTCAAGTTGATGGCTCCCTTGGTAACGATACCACCACCACCTGATCCATGAAAATATTTCACTTTGGTTGTGGACCATGAGCTTGAGTTGTATTTTTGGCGAATAATCAACCAACCTCCATACCCTCCGGTCATCACATTGCTCCCATTCTTATAATTAAGTAGGTCAACAAATCGCTGAAGGATATCCGTTTCTTGATATTTGATGATGGCGGTTTCATGATTCCCGTATCCAATTACGGTGAGGATATGTGCATATGGTGAAAACCATTCAACTGCGGTTTCAACGATTGAATCCAGGTACTTTGCATTGTTATGCTCCGGCCTGATGTCGGACTTGTTACCTCGCTTATCACCTCTCCCTTGCATCATGCATAGGAGGTCTCCATTTATCATGACGTAGATGTTGTTCTCAAGGCAATAGTCGAGGTCTCTTTTCAATAGGTCCCAATCGCATTTTGGATTGTCCCAGTGAAGGTCGGACATCATTGCAAGTTGTACATTCTCTCCATCAAGGTGAAGCTCGTGAATGTTTTTAGAGTGCTTTTTGAGCATATTTCAATAGGTATCTCGTGAATATTCCGAGTCCAAACCCAATAACAAATAACCAAATATTCGCTTTCGATTTCTTCTCGCTTTTATATTTGGCAATCTCCACCTTTTGAATTTGGCGGATAGTATCTCTCTTTAATTTATATTCGATTTTTTTCTCCCAACGGGTACGGGGAATATAGTGATTCTTAAAAATCACAACGGTATCCTTCTCAGTGATGTACTTGGTCCATTGGATTTCATTGTTCACGATCACCGGAAATGAATCAACTGATGTGATGCGGATGGTATCTGATACCTCCTCACATTTATATCCTTTCTTTATTGCCTTGTTGAGATGGTGCTCTGCTGAACACGATACCAGGATGAAAAGAATCAGTAAGTATCTCATAAATTTTTTAGCATTTCAATCACTCGTGGACAAGGATACATATCTGATTTGTCCTTCCGTACCGAGTTATGTGTGAAAATCCCTCTCATGCCCTTAAATGCATCCTTATCGATACCCCAAATAGAATCATTGTAGTCCTTAGGGATGTCATATGTATCACAAAGGTATACAACCAATTGACGAAGTGACTCGATTTGAGCATCACTGTATTTATAATAGTGTTTGAATCCCTTGAATGGTTGGTCCAATGTGGTAACATTCTCAGCTTTCACCAATCCACCGGCATAGTTATAAAACTTATCACCTCGCTTTGTAAGGTATCCCCAATTGCACACCTCGATTCCAACTGATGTCTTGTTTAGGTTGGTATATTTAGCTCCGTTTGTAGCGAAATCTTGATTGTCAATACCTAAATGCCATGCCCAATGTTTTGAACTGAAGCATTGCACGATTGTTCCATCCTCACCAATAACAAATGCGGTGCCTATTCTTGTTTCATTTGAATTCCAATAGCGACTCACACCCTCAGCATTGCCATTCCCGGCAGTATGGTGAAGATATATTTGTGATTTCGGTGAATCCTCTTTGAAGAATTGATTGTCCTTCAATCGAACCTGCTTGATTTTGCTGATGTCCAACTTCATTTGAATTCGTCTAAGTTGCTTTTTGTCCTGGTGATAAATTTGCGAAGAGCTGCAAGTACATTCTTCCCGGTCACACTCTCATATGATTCGTTGATTGATTTGATTTCAACCATCACACAAAAGAATGCAAATACTTTGGTCATGATTAGCTCAACAGAGATGAATTCAGAAATGATATCACCTGCAATATACTTTTCAATTAAGAATGTGAACATAATTGCACCACCATATAACAATGACTTGCTGATTGTGTGTGATAATCTGCGAGATTGGAACGCTTTCCATCCTCCTTTTTTTACTGATCTCCAAATGCCGAAGCAAGTATCAATGGCAATGGCTAACATGGCAATATATATCATCGGCATAACCGGTGAAAGTACCGCCCAAAAGGATGCAATCATAATCATAACATTCTGCCTCATAATACCAGGATTGAATTGTTGTATCCATTATCAATCGGATATCCACATCTCCACTCTCCATTCATGTAACAATCACCCACACATCTCAAGCATTCAACTTGAGGTCTTAAATCAGTATCTCGATTTGATTGACTGATGAAAATTGGATACAAATTTTTATTCTTTACCAGGTACTTAATTAATCTCATTTCAAAGAATGATGCTTTCTGAGCATAATGCTCCATGCCGAATGCAACATCTGACCGAGATACACTTGATGAGTTATCACCAAATTGCTGCTGAAGTCCTTTATTCTTGAGTTGATACGTCAATCCAAATACTGCATCCTCTGCTGAACGCCATGCAATCACCGGTTGAATGAAGGCAACCAATAGCTCCTCCTCCGGTGTTAATGTTTGATCATTGTATGCCTCAAGTAAGTGATTGTAAAATACAGTCCCAAGTATTGGCATCACTCTCAATTGTGCTTGAGTCGCAATGTATGGAGTGACATCAGTCACATCCACATTTGCAGTGATTGGAGTGTTTGTTTTTAGATAAGTTTCAGTGATAAAATACAACATTATGCTTGAGGTGTTTGTGGTTGATTACTTGCAATAACATCCCCTCCCTCCAATGGAGGTAACGATGCTAATGCTCTCACTTCATTTGGTGTCATGGTTTCAAGTACCTTGGTTGCAACCAATGGACTCATGGCATTCAAAGCATCTTGAGTTTTGGATGCATCACCTTCCACCTCAACAATTGTTTCATTGATGATTTGGAAATTGTTCACCATGAAATCTGCATTGATTTTTGCGATGTGAAGAATCTCATTGAAGATATCAGTAATCATCTCTCTCAATGGCATCACAACATTTTTCTCAAATATTATATATGCTTGTTTGATGTCACTACCTGAGCCAAGGGAACCGGTTGTGCGAACTCCCATCAGTATCGGATCAATAGTGTGAGCAAAACAAATCTGCTCAGTATTCAATCCGGATGCCTCTTGGAACATCTTATCATTTTGATTTGTTGGGATAGCTTCAATCTTTGGCATTTGGTCTTGACCATTTGAAAAAAATGCGACTGCTTTCCCTGAGTTGGCAGCTCCACGCATCTTTTCCATTGTGGATCTCAAGACATTCTTCTCCTCTTCCGATTGCGGTCGCTTAGGGAACATCATTGCGAATGATGGGAATACACTGTTTTGAATATTCGATTTTGCAAAATATGAAAGTTCACCTGACAAATATGCAAAATTTAATGCCGAGGAATATTTCGGCAGCGGATACCACTCTTGACCTAAACACTCAACCTCATACACAAATAATTGGCAACGGTCAGTGCAAGTTGGATGATATCTTTTGATATCTCTCACATCGATTCTTGATGACCAATCATCACAAATAAAATAGTCCTGAGGATTTCTACCTCTTCTCACTTTGTCCGGAGATACATTCTCCATTCGAGTGAGCTTCATCTTATCATCAAAGTACAGTTTAAAGTAAACACGATTGTGCACAATCAATTGCTCGGTTGTAATTCGCACTGTTTTCTTGAGTCGAGATTTCTTCTCGAATGTATATAAATCAAGTAACTCTTGAGGTGTTGCGGTTGTTGCTCTCAATTCAATACCTCCTCCAATTACTGCATTGGTTTTGTAGTCCACAATGGAACCATGGAGTGGTGAGGAATATACTATTTGATTAAGGAGAGAAGGAAATAAATTATCGGATCCAAATGGAATATATCCACTTGTTTGATGTCTGCCATTCACATATGGAAGAGAAAGATTTCCTCCCAATACTTTCAGAAATGGTGTTGAAAAGGATTGATATCCTTCCACCACTTCAGGTGATTGTTGTTTTGTTGTTTTAAATCGGTCAAATAATCCCATTTCTAATCATAAATTGAGTTAACTGTTGCACCACTTACAACCATTCTCCCCTCTTCAATGACCTCACCGGTCGTATCCTGGATTGATGTTGGTGGTATTGTTGATTCATACACTGAATATCGGTATTGTCCTTTGACCAATGTCACATCAACCGGTTCATCCAATAAAAAGAGGTTGAATCTTTCCTTCCAATTGGAGATATCAGCGGTTGTGAATAGGATTGGATCTGGAGCAGTGTTCATTTCATTCTCAAAAACGAACAAATAATACGGATTCGAGAGAGTGCTCACCTCAGTTAAAGTCAGCACGATGGAATTAACCTCACCTTTATCAATGTAAATCATACATATATATTAAGTTGAGCTTGAAAAATGTTTATAAAAAAAGCTCACCCGGATGGATGAGCTCTCTTTATGGAATATTGAAATGATTAAGCAATCAATGCAGGAACAATTGTTGGATCAACCTGATATGCAAGATAGTCATTTTCACAAATGAGTGTAACGGAATATTTGCTACCATCTGCACGAGCTGTACCCGAACCTTCACCAACTGCACTCAATTGCAAGTATGGGAAGTACCAATATTTACCATTCGCATCTTGGATGATTGCGTTCAGGTATTGTTGACCAGCACCAAGAACCTTAATCGCTTGAGATTTCGCTTGATCTCTGCGGTGGAACATTAGGCTGATTGTTGCAGTTACATATGATGAACCATTGACAAGGTCAATCGCTGCATCCTCGGTGTAACTTCCGGTATTTCTGCGGATTTCAAATTCAGTGTATAAATCAGCTCCAACAATTAAATTGATAGTATCGATTGTCCATGTGTTTGGAGCACCTGCGAACTCGATGCCATCGATGTTATCTTGTTGGTTGATATATACCTTGAAAATCCCACCACTGTTATTGTCGCACGACTTAACTATGGATTCTAAATTTTCACAAGCCATTTTTGTTGTTGTTTTAAATATTGAAAAATAGAGGGGAGTATCTCATCCCCTCAGGATATTGAATTCGATTAATCGAAACATACATTGTATGCAACAATCTCAGCAGGATTCACAAGGTAGAAACCAACTTTCATGTTTGCACGAGTACGGATTAATGGCTCAGCAACTGTATCAGCTAAGTTGATAGCTTTCAATGCTTTATCATCTCCTTCAGCATCGAAGGAATAAATAAGATTGTCCTTCAATGTAAGCACCATCGTGTTATCTGACATACCCTCGTTAACTACAAGTTGAATCCCTAAGAACGTCAACCCTAATGGTAAAGTCACATACGTTAATGTGTTACCTTGAGCAGCAGCAAGTTCGTATGCGTTAGCTACGTTAGTAGAAACGTGTAAACGAAGGTCCGCTTTTTTACGAACGATTGATGCTGGAGCATCTCCAATCATTCCTGCCATCTCAGCGATAACATTTGAAGTTGTAATCACACCACCGTATCGACCAATCACTCCCACAGTGTTACACAATTTTTTCTCGTAACCATCACACAAAGCCAATGTTTCATCCAATGACTCTGTATCACCTTGCCAACGAATCAACTCGATATTTTGACCGATAACTTTAGCCATTTCTCCCCAATAGAAGTCCATGAATGAAGCAACAGAGAAATCACCGTTTGATCCTTTTGTCATTTGTAATGATACGAATGATTGCTCAAGGTCAAATTGACAAATTTGTGCCATTGCTGACAATGCACATACATCAATTTCTACTGCTGATAAATCATCAACATCGGCATTGAATGAGCAGTTGGAAGCCTTCAAAATGTTCCCGAATAATACGGTAGCCAATTTCGTTTTTGCCTTCACTCCCGGTACAGTACGGAAGTTGTTAGTGATATCCGCTGAGGATAAATATGCTTTCGAATAGAAAGCCTCTGGATTCGCAGCTAATAAAGCTGAAGCATCCACGTCTAAATCAAATCTTAATTTTCTTGACATTTGTTTGTTTTTTATTGGTTGTTAAATTTATTGAATCGAGCAAATTTTTCTTGCATCGACATTTCCTCTCTTTTCATTTCGACTTCATCCTCTGTTTCAGGAATCATCATTTCTTCAATTTGGTTGCGAAGGTCAGCGATCAATGCGATGATTGCTCTTTCTCTCTCCTCAAGTAATGGTGTAACGATTGCAAGGATAGCCTCTGAATCCATTGCAGGATCAATTGCCATTTCTTCCTCAACAACTTCATCAGTCACTTCGGGACCTCCATCTTCAGTTGGAATCTCTTCCTCCTCAACAACGGTTTCCTCCATTGCTACCTCTTCGGTAACCGGTGCATCTTTAATCTCAACAACCTCTCCATCAACAACGATGTAAATTTTGCCCTCTATTAGATGCTCTCCATCAGGTAATTTCATACTATATTTATTTAATTGATTACTAAGTTTCAAACCAAGGAATCCCTCGATTGAGAATCCCACCTGGTCATTGGCAACCAATTCAGCATAATACTCTTTATCAGTTATCTGAGCAGTCACCATTAATGTCCCTTTTGGAACTTCAATGCCAAATGTTGAGAATGCTTTGTCTTTTGTTGGTTGGTCCACAACCCAAGTTTCTAAAATATATGCCGGAACTGTTTTGGATGTATCATGCTCCAGGTTGAAAAGGTCACGATTGCGAAGGTCACTCATGAACTTCTCGTGAATTTTTGCGATTGTTTCCTCAGAAAACTGAACATAGTAATCTCCATCCTCATTGTCCTTGCGATATATCTCCATTGGTATCATGGCAGGAGCAGTGATGCGGTACTTCAAATCATCTGCAAAAACCATTCTCTCAGCTTGGTTGAATGCCATTCCTTTGACCTTGATTGCAGGTTTAGATGTGAAAGCAATTTGCTCAATCCCTAAATCCTCCCCATCAGAATACTCCGGATCAATTGTGATTTTGTAAATAGGTAGGTCTTTGGTCATGTATATATTAAAAAAAATGTAAATTTGTTCATAAATTACACATATGATAAAAATATTTGAAAGGGAGATTCCCAACAAGATGGATGAATTGACCATTGAACAATTCGAGAAAGTAACCGAAATCACCAACAACCAAGAGCTTGATAATATCGAGAGATACATCAAGATTTTTGAATACTTTGGTGTGAAGGAATCCGAGTGGGATGATAATGATGTTGACCTATCCGAGTTTATTGATAAGGTGAAGGAATTCAATTCCAATAATTTTGAAGCGAAGGATGCAGTTGAGTCATTTGAATTGGAAGGATATACCTACGCTGCACAAATGAAGATATCAGTGAAGGATACCAAGATGATTGAGAAGATTGTTGGAAGAAAGTCATCCAATTGGATCAGTGATTTGATGGCATTGATGTTCAAACGAACTGACTTATCAAGTACCGAGCATTACACTGAAGCTCACCTCAAGCATAAATCAAAACTATTCAATCAATTGAAGGCTGAAATCGCAGTGCCTTATTTAGTATTCGTAACAAATAAAATATCAAGCCATGCTCAATCTCAATCTCCCGAAGCATTGGAGCCAAGTAACGATTGAGCAATTCATTGAGATAAGGTCACTCAACATTGAGGATGGTACACTTCAATATAACACTGATGTGCTTTCCATCCTCTCTGACCTTCCCATTGAGGAATTTGATGAGATTGAATTGGATGAACTCCAGGAACTGACCAAGCAACTTGCATGGATGACTTCAGAACCATCCAAGAGATATCAACATCAGCTCGATGAATTGAAGCTCAAGCCATTTGTTGACATCACTCTTGGTGAGTTTATTACATTGGAGGCATTCGTCACTGATGACTATATCAAGAATCTGAGAAACATATGTGCGATACTTTACCGGAAGACATCAACCGATGAATGGGGGAATGTAATCACTGAGCCATACAAATTCAAATCAACTGAGAGAGTACATCTATTCAATGACTATCCCATCACCTCAGTATTTGGATTGATACCGGAGTATCTTCAATTTCGTCAATCGTTCCTGGATAGCCATGCCAATCTGATGACTGAATCCTTTGAGGATGATGAAGTGATTGATGATCCCGAGGAATTGAAAGAAAAAGAACAAGAGAAGAAAGCATCCAAATGGGGATGGGAGCAGTTGATATGGATGATGTGTGATGGTGACCTTTCAAAATTTGATGCAATCACCGATACAAAACTTGTATTGATATTCAACTTCCTTGCAATGAGGAAGGAGCTTGAAATCTAATAATCAAGAGCATCCCAAAACTCCCCATATAAAGGTTGGAAGTCATATATAACTTTCACTTTTTTACGAAGCAATCCACCAAGCTCCAGGATAGGGAATGTCTGAGCCAATTTGCTCACATACTGCCCATACATTTCTGATATCAATCCACTTTGCTCAAGTGCAGTGTTGAATTTT
>Ga0136713_1000067_pt1 | contig 10298 bp, 12 predicted proteins | sample JTO22cmmetaG_FD_101393 | JGI IMG/M metagenome (GOLD analysis project Ga0136713, IMG submission 101393) | Freshwater bacterial and archeal communities from Indian Creek, Illinois, USA - JTO22cm metaG | ecosystem: Environmental > Aquatic > Freshwater > Unclassified | place: USA: Indian Creek... | reverse complement strand
GCAGCACCGCCTGGTCGCGCGGCGCCGAGCCGGGAGACGGCGGCACGAACCACGACGCGAGCTCGTACCCGTCGGAGGTGGTGAGGGTGATGTCCTCAGCCCACGACAGGACGCTGGACGCCGGTGGAAGGGCCGAGCGCCCAGGGTGGAAGGCGATCGTGTGCTGCATCGCTCGTCCGCAGAAGGCGACGCCGACCCCGATGGCGAGGCACAGGGCGCACGCGACGAGGGCGCGCCGGAGCCGGCCGCCGAGGCGGTCGACGCTACGTCCGGCGGTCACTGGCCTCTCCTCGCTGCTCGCCTGTGTTGCCAGGGTCCATCGCAGCACGCGGGCGATGCCGGACCCCGCGGCAGGGCGGAGGCTGATCGAGAGAGCGGGCCGGTAAGGCGTCAGCGGATCCCGAGCACGAACGGGAACACCTGTGCAGCCCCCGCCTGGCGCAGCAGGCGCGCCGCGACCGTGAGCGTCCAGCCGGATTCGGTCCAGTCGTCGACGATCAGCACGGAGCGTCCGGGCAGCCCGCGCAGCGCCCCTTCCGAGAGCTGGAGCTCGAGCCGTCGTGCCACCCCCGCGAGCCGCATCGCCGAGTTCACGTCGTGCCGCCCCGGTTGCTCGAGTCCGGCGGACGGACCGACCGCGCCGATGAGCGGGACACCGAGGTACCGGGCCAGCCCGTCCGCCAGGTGGTACGTCAGATGCGGACGTGTCACCGACCGCACGGCGACGACCCCCTCGATCAGCAGCCGGGCGGGGGCAGGCCCGGCGCTGCCCTCCAGGGAGGCGGCCGCACCGTCCGGGTCCTCCGGCGTAGCCTCCGGGCTCGCCTCCCGGATCGCCGCCCAGTCGTCGAGCACCCGGGCGGCCGCGCGCCGCAGCGGCACCGGCAGCTCGCCGTCGGGCGCGCCGGGGGTGAACAGCTCGCGCAGCGGCCCGGACCAGCCGAGGCCGTCGAGCCGGGCCACCGCCCGCCCCGGCTCGGCCAGCTCGTGGGGGGGCAGCTTGCCCCGGACGTCGAGCCCGAGCGCGGCGAGCCCGGACGGCCACATCTTGCGTGGTTCGACCTCGACGCCCTGCCGGTCCATCTCCTGCCGGGCGGCGGCGACGGCCTCGGCTTCCGGAGCGGCCGGCAGGTCCACGCCGCCGCACCGGTCGCAGCGGCCGCAGCGCCAGCCGTCGGCGGCGGTGCCCACGAGCTCAGGGTCGTCGAGCTGCCTTCGCAGGAACGCCATCCGGCACCCCGACGTCCGTACGTACTCGACCATCGCCTGCTGCTCCGCATCGCGCGTCGCGGCCACCCGCGCGTAGCGCTGGGCGTCGTACTGCCACGGCTGCCCGGTCGCCGTCCAGCCTCCCTGGACGCGGCGCACGGCGCCGTCGACGTCGAGGACCTTGAGCATCGTCTCGAGCCGCGAGCGCTTGAGGTCCACGAGCGGTTCGAGAGCCGCCGTCGACAGCGGTCCGTCCGACGACCCGAGCGCCGCCAGCGTGGCCCGCACCTGACCCTCGGCGGGAAAGGCCTGGGACCCGAACCAGTCCCAGATCGCCCTGTCCTCCTGCCCGGGCAGCAGCACGACGACGGCCGAGTCCACGCCACGACCAGCACGGCCCACCTGCTGGTAGTACGCGATGGGGGACGACGGCGCCCCCAGATGCACGACGAAGGCGAGGTCGGGCTTGTCGAAGCCCATACCGAGGGCGGACGTCGCCACGAGGGCCTTGACGCGGTTCTCCTTGAGGTCCTCCTCGAGGGCTTCGCGCTGCGTGGGGTCCGTGCGGCCGGTGTACGCCGCCACGCCGAGGCCGGCGGCGCGCAGCTGCTCGGCGACCTGTTCGGCTGCGGAGACCGTCAGGCAGTAGACGATGCCGGACCCCTCGACGTCCTGGAGGGTCTCCGCCAGCCACGCGATCCGGGTCGGCTGGTCCGGGAGCTCGAGCACGGCGAGGTGTAGCGACTCGCGGTCCAGGCCGCCGCGCAGCACCAGGACGTTCTCGGCAGGCGAGCCGTCGGCGTGGCGGGCGAGCTGCTCGGCGACGTCACGGGTCACCCGCTCGTTCGCCGTCGCCGTCGTCGCCAGCACGGGGATGCCCGGCGGGAGGTCGGTCAGCAGTGTGCGGATGCGCCGGTAGTCCGGGCGGAAGTCGTGCCCCCAGTCCGAGATGCAATGCGCCTCGTCGACCACCACGAGGCCGGCGTCGGCGGCGAGCCGTGGCAGTACCTCGTCGCGGAAGCCGGGGTTGTTGAGTCGCTCGGGGGAGCACAGCAGCACGTCGACCTCCCCGCGGGCGATCGCGGCGTGCACCTCGTTCCACTCGGTCACGTTGGCAGAGTTGATCGTCACGGCCTTGATGCCGGCGCGGGCCGCCGCGGCGATCTGGTCGCGCATGAGCGCCAGCAGCGGGGAGACGATGACGGTCGGCCCGGCCCCGCGGGAGCGAAGCAGCGACGTGGCCACGAAGTAGACGGCCGACTTGCCCCAGCCGGTCCGCTGGACGACCAGGGCGCGCCGGTGGAACGCGACCAGCGCCTCGATCGCCGTCCACTGGTCCTCACGCAGCACGGCGTCCTCGCGGCCGACGAGCGCCCGCAGCGCTTCCTCGGCCTGCTCACGCAACGTGCTGGGGCCGCCGTCGGCGCCGCTCGCGGAGTCCATCAGGCCACGCAGCATCGCCAGCTTTGCGCGGCGCGCGGCGTCGTCGGGGCCAGGGACCTGCGGCAGAGTCTCGGTCACCCCGCGATCGTAGGCTCCACCACCCACGCAGCCGCGCCCGGGGCGCAAGGATGTTGACGGCCTACGCATCCACAGAGCCGGATCGCGCCCAGCGCCCGCAGCGCACCGCCCGCACGGCACGCGTCATGATGGCCCTCATGACCGACCTCACGCGTCGCCAGGCCCTCGGGCTCGCCGGGACCACGGTCGCCGGCGCCTACCTCCTCGCCGGCTGCGTCACACCCCGCCCCAGCCCCTCCGACGACGCCTCCGCCGTCGCGGGCTTGGGCGCCGGGACCCGCGTGGCGGCGCTCGCCGACGTCGAGGTGGGCGGTGCGGTCGCCATCGAGCTCGACGGCCGCGCGCTGCTCCTGACCCGGCCGACCGCGGACGAGGTCCACCTGTTCAGCGCCACGTGCACGCACGCGGGCTGCAAGGTGGCCCCGCAGGGCGACCTGCTCGAGTGCCCGTGCCACGACTCACGCTTCGCGCTCGCCGACGGCGCCGTCCTGGGCGGCCCCGCGCGCGAGCCTCTCGCAGAGGTGCCGGTCCGGGTCGAGGGAGGCGAGGTCGTCCTCGCGTGAGCGTGCACCGGTTCACGCTGTGGACCAGCGTCCCGGGTCGCGGACGGGCTTCCGTAGACTGACCGGGTGACGACCTCCTCCGCTCCGGCTGCCTCTGCCTCGGGTGCCGTGGCCACGGCTCTGCCCCTGCGGCCCGAGCTCGCGCACGAGAAGCCGTACGGCGCCCCGCAGCTCGACGCCCCGGTCCTCCTCAACGTGAACGAGAACCCGTACGCGCCGTCGGAAGAGGTCGTCGCGACCATCGCGGCCGACGTCGCCGCGGCTGCTCGCCAGCTCAACCGCTACCCGGACCGCGACTTCCTGGGCCTGCGTGCCGACCTGGCCACCTACCTGCGCCGTGAGTCCGGCGTCGAGCTCGCCGCCGAGCAGATCTGGGCCGCCAACGGCTCGAACGAGGTCATGCTGCACCTGCTCCAGGCCTTCGGCGGTCCCGGACGCACGGCCATCTCCTTCGCTCCCACGTACTCGATGTACCCGGAGTACGCGCGCGACACTCACACACGCTGGGTCGCCGGCCGCCGCGCCGACGACTTCACGCTCGACGTCGCGACCGCCGTCGCCACGATCGAGGGCGAGCGTCCCTCCGTGATCCTCCTGGCGAGCCCCAACAACCCCACGGGCACGGCGCTTCCGCTGGATGTCGTCCGCGCCGTGCTGGAGGCCGCCGCCCGCGTCGAGGTGCCGGACGCGCCCGCGGGCGCCGGGGCCGTCGTCGTCGTCGACGAGGCGTACGCCGAGTTCCGCCACGCGGACACGCCATCCGCGCTCGAGCTCTTGGCCGACCACCCGAACCTCGCGGTCACGCGCACCATGTCCAAGGCCTTCACCGCCGCCGGCCTGCGCCTCGGCTACCTCGCCGCGAGCACCGACCTGGTCGACGCGCTGCGCGTGGTGCGCCTGCCGTACCACCTGTCGGCCGTGACCCAGGCCGCCGCGCGGGCCGCGCTGAAGCACACCGATTCCCTCCTCGCGCAAGTCGACTCGCTGCGGGCGGAGCGCGACGCGTTGCTCGCGTGGCTGCGGGCCCGGAGGCTGCCCGGTGGCCGGTCGTTCGACGTCGCAGACTCGGACGCGAACTTCGTCCTCTTCGGCACCTTCCCGGACCGCGGCGCCGTCTGGCGGGGGCTCCTCGACCGCGGCGTGCTGATCCGCGAGGTCGGTCCCTATGGCTGGCTGCGTGTCTCTGTCGGTACCCCGCAGGAGACTGCACGCTTCAAGGAGGCCCTCACCGAGGTCCTCGCCGAGATCCCTGCGGCCGTTCCCGGCCCGCAGATCCCCACCGAGCAGGAGGCCCGAGCATGAGCCGCACCGCCCGCATCGAGCGCTCGACCAGCGAGTCGAGCGTCGTCGTCGAGCTGAACCTCGACGGGACGGGTCGCACCGACATCTCGACGACGGTGCCGTTCTTCGACCACATGCTCACCGCGCTCGGCAAGCACTCCCTGATCGACCTCACCGTCAAGGCGACCGGGGACACGCACATCGACGCCCACCACACGGTCGAGGACACCGCCATCGTGCTCGGCCAGGCCCTCAGGCAGGCGCTCGGCGACAAGTCGGGCATCGGCCGGTACGGCGACGCGACGGTGCCGCTCGACGAGGCACTCGCCCTCGCCGTCGTCGACGTGTCGGGCCGCCCGTATCTGGTGCACGAGGGCGAGCCGGCCGGGCAGGAGTACCACCTGATCGGCGGCCACTTCACGGGCTCCCTCACCCGCCACGTCTTCGAGTCGATCGCGCACCACGCCAGCATCTGCCTGCACGTGCGCGTCCTCGCCGGCCGCGACCCGCACCACATCGTCGAGGCCCAGTTCAAGGCGCTCGCCCGCGCGCTGCGCTCCGCCGTCGCCCTCGACCCCCGCGTCGAGGGCATCCCGTCCACCAAGGGTGCCCTATGAGCACCGCGCACCCCGAGGACCGCGACGACCTCGGCGACTTCGAGGTCCCGGACGACCTGTCGGCGCTGCTCGGGGACGCCGCGCCGGGCTCCGCGGCCGGCACGACCGACCCGCCGGTGGTCCCGGACGACCTGTCCGCGCTCGACGACGCCGCCGCGGCGTCGCCCGGGCACGGGGACGCCGCGCCCGCCGGCGACGCCGTCCCCGACGACCTCTCCGAGCTGACGTCACCGCGCCACCGCGAGCTCGCGGTCCTGCTGACCCAGGTGGCCGACGCCGAGGCGCTGGCGGCGGCGTGCGCGCTCGCCGAGCTGGACGTCGACGTCGCGCCGACGCCCGTGGGCGCGCTCGCCGTGCTCCGCGACCCGTCAGGAGACGCCCCGGAGCAGGCCGCCGCGGCGATCTCAAAGGTGATCGCCGGGGTGCCGCTGGTGCTCGTGACCCGCGCCAAGGGCCAGCTCATCGCGGTGCGCTACCAGGACGCCCAGGCTGAGGGGACCCTGCCCCCGGGGCTCGTGCTCTCGGGGGCACCGGAGGCCCTCGAGGACCTCCTCACCGGCCAGATCACGGTCGCCGACCTCCCCGGCGGGATCGGCACCCAGGGCATCGGCCGCCTCAAGGCCATGCGCATGCTTGCGTCGATCGCCCGCCGGGCGAGGAAGTCCAAGTGAGCGCACCCCGGGTGGTCGTGCTCGACTACGGCTTCGGCAACGTCCGGTCCGCGGTGCGCGCGCTCGAGCGGGTCGGCGCCGCCGTCGAGCTCACCGCCGACTTCGACAGGGCGTTCGCGGCCGACGGCCTCGTCGTGCCCGGCGTGGGCGCCTTTGCCGCCTGCATGGAGGGGCTGCGCAAGGTCCGCGGTGACGTCGTCGTCGGCCGTCGCCTGGCCGGTGGGCTGCCCGTTCTCGGCATCTGCGTCGGCATGCAGGTGATGTTCGAGCACGGCGTCGAGCACGGCATCGACACCGCCGGCATCGGCGAGTGGCCGGGCGTCGTCGAACGGCTCGACGCGCCCGTCGTCCCGCACATGGGCTGGTCCACCGTCGACGCACCCATGGGGTCGCGGCTCTTCGACGGCATCGACGCCGAGCGCTTCTACTTCGTCCACTCCTACGCTGCCCAGACCTTCACCAAGGGTCACGACGACGCCGCAAACCCGCTGTTCACCCCGCCGCTCGTGACATGGGCGCACCACGGCACCCCCGAGCGCGGCGCACGCTTTGTCGCGGCCGTCGAGGACGGCCCACTCTCCGCCACCCAGTTCCACCCCGAGAAGTCGGGCGACGCGGGAGCCGCGCTCCTCGAGAACTGGACCACGTCCCTCTGACCTGCCTGCAGCGCCCACCGATCGGAGCCCACCCATGACCGACCGCCTCATCCTCCTTCCCGCCGTCGACGTCGCCGACGGTCAGGCCGTCCGCCTCGTCCAGGGCAAGGCCGGCTCCGAAACGTCCTACGGCGACCCGCTGTCGGCGGCCCTCGACTGGCAGACGGGCGGTGCCGAGTGGATCCATCTGGTCGACCTCGACGCCGCCTTCGGGCGCGGCTCCAACGCCGAGCTGCTCGCCGACGTCGTGGCCCGTCTGGACGTCCATGTCGAGCTGTCGGGCGGCATCCGTGACGACGCCTCACTCGAGCGCGCGCTGGCGACCGGCGCCCGTCGCATCAACCTCGGCACGGCCGCCCTCGAGAACCCCGAGTGGACCGCGCGCGTCATCGCCGAGCACGGTGACAAGGTCGCGGTCGGGCTCGACGTCCGCGGCACCACGCTCGCCGCGCGGGGCTGGACCCAGGAGGGCGGTGACCTCTGGGAGGTCCTGGACCGCCTCGACGAGGCGGGTTGCGTGCGCTACGTCGTCACGGACGTCACGAAGGACGGCACGCTGCGCGGCCCGAACGTCGATCTGCTGCGCGACGTCGCCGCCCGTACGGACGCCGCCGTGGTGGCCTCCGGCGGCATCTCCTCGCTGGACGACCTGCGCGTCCTGCGCGAGCTCGTACCTGCGGGCGTCGAGGGCGCCGTCGTCGGCAAGGCCCTCTACGCGGGCGCGTTCACGCTGCCCGAGGCCCTGGACGTCGCGGGCCGGCCGCGACCGGCATGACCCCGGGCCAGGGCAAAGCCCTGCCCGGTCACCTGCGCTCCATCCAGCCCACCTCGCAGTTCGCGAGCGACGACGGTTCCGCCGACGCCGAGCTCGCCGCACTGCTCACCGGGTACGCGGCCGCGACGGTCGCACTGCGCGAGATCGTCGCTCGCCTCGCCGTCACGCGCGTCCTCGTGCCGGTGCTGGCAGAGCTCGAGGTCGCGGAGAGCGTCGACGTCGGTGGCCAGGAACTCCCTGTCGACAAGGAGGCCTCCTCGGGGGTCGTCGCCCTCGAGGCGCCGGACGGTCGCCGTGCGCTCCCGGTCTTCACCAGCGTCGAAAGCATGAAGGCGTGGCGGCCGGGCGCTCGGCCCGTCCCGGTCGAGGCGTCCCGTGCCGCGCTGTCGGCGGTGAGGGAGGACTGGGCGCTCCTCGTCGTCGACCCGGCCGGACCGGTGACGGTGACCGTGCCGCGCCCGGCCGTGTGGGCCCTCGCCCAGGGGAAGGACTGGCGTCCCGCGCTCATCCCTGGCCCCGACGGGAGCGCCGTGGTCGACGACGAGATCCTCGCCGCCGTCCGCCTCGCCGCCGAGCCGGTGCAGCACGTGGTGCGCGTTGGCGCCCAGCCCGGGCGCACCGCCGAGGTCGCCGTCGTGCTCGGCATCAACGCGGGCCTCGACCGCCCGGGCCTCGACTCGGTGCTGCGTCAGGTCAACGCCAGGCTGGGTGCCTCCGACGTCATCGCCGAGCGCGTCGACTCGCTCGAGCTGCGCATCGCCGCGGCCCGCTGACCGTCCCCACGCACCTCAGCGCGCGGTGTCGAGGAGCCGGTAGGGCACCCAGCCTTCGCGGCCCCGCTCGTCGGCGCACCAGGCCCAGCCGGAGTCGCGGTCCTCGGCAAGGAGAGTGAGGACCTGGCCGGCCGTCACATGGAGCACCGTGGTGTCGTAGGCGGTGACCACGGTCGCGAGAGGACGATCGGGGCTCAGGTGCCGGCTCGGCACCCAGCCGGAGCCGCCGCCGGCGGTCCTGACCGGGACGAACGCGGGGAAGTCGCTCTCGGAGTCGCCGGTGACGGTGAGCGCCTCACCGGGGCGGATGGTGATCGGCGAGTCGTCGTGGTACTCGGTAGGCAGCTCGGCGACGGCGCGCACGAGCCGGGGGTCGGTCGTCATGCCCCGATCCTGTCAGGTGGCGGTGACACGGCCGGCCGGCTCAGGAGCAGGGCGTGATCGGCGTGAACGCCGAAGCGTCGTCGAGCAGCTTGCGGAGGGTGGACACGGGGACGAGCAGCGACCGACCGTCGTCGGCCCGCGCATACACGACGCCGACCACGCGGCCCGCCTCGTCGAGCGCCGCCGACCCCGAGGAACCGGGCTCGACGCGCGCATCGGTGACCAGCACCTGTCCCAGGTTCTCGTTGAGGGGGTCGTCCGCCGGGCCCAGCACGCGGCCCTGCGTGATGGTCAGCGCGCCGCCCTCCGGGTAGCCGGCGATCGTGACCGGGTCACCGGTCGCCGGGTCCACCTCGGACAGCTCGGGCGCCCACGGCAAGGGGTCGCGTGTGCGCACGACGGCGAGGTCGGCCAGGGCGGCGCTGCTCGCCGTCTCCACCTCGACGTCGCGGCCGTCGTAGGTGCTCACCTGCAGCTTCTGCGCGTCGGCGACCACATGACGGTTGGTGATCAGCGTGTGGGAGTCGATGGCGAAGCCGGAGCCGGTCGAGATGCGTCCGCATCCCACGTTGCGGATCCGCACCGCCATCCGCTGGACGGCGTTGAAGCCGTCGGCGGAGAGGTCCGCCGCGTCCGCCGGATCGATCGACGGGGCGATGGCCGGCAGGTCGGTCGGCACGAGGTCCAGCGCGCCGACCTCAGAGGCCGACATCTCGGGCAGCGCAGGGAACGGCGGCACGGCGGAGCACGCGGACAACGCGGCGGTGAGCGCGACGGCGACGGCGAGCAAGCCCGCCCGGCGGGCGACCGGCGCCCTCATCGCTCGAGCTCCGCCTGGAGGCGGGCGTTCGCGTCCGTCGCCTGCTGGCACAGGGCGGCGACCTGGTCACCGAACTGATGCAGGCTGTCGGGGTCGAACGCCTCCGGCGTCCTCAGGTACCCGATCAGCCGGCCCTGCCCGTCGGTGCAGCGGCCGAGCGCCTGGGCCACTGCACCCGCCGCCTCGCTGATCCGCTGCTGGTAGTCGATGAGGGCCTGGTTGACGGCATTCGCATCGCCGAGCTGAGCCTTCTCGTTGGCGAGCTCGAGGATCCGCGACGTCGCGGTCGAGAGCTGCTCCCGCGCACCCGACAGCTCGCGGGTCGCGGCCTCGAGCTCGGCCTCGAGCACTGCCACGCGCTGCCCCTGGCTGCGGGCCTGGTCCTCCCAGGCGGCAGCGTCCGCCGACCAGCGGCCGGCCGCGTACCAGAGGTAGCCGCCGACGCCGAGCGCGGCGACGAGCAGCAGGCTCAGCAGCACCATTGCGACGACGGCACCCCGGCCGCGCCGGCGTGCCGGGACCGGCGGCGCCGAGTATTCGCCACCCACGACAACCCTCCTTGACCTGCCGCGAACCTGCGGCTCAGATGACCGAACCGGTGTACGTCTCGCCGGGGCCCTCACCCGGCGGGTCGGGGATGACCGACGCCTCGCGGAACGCGAGCTGCAAGGACCGCAGCCCGTCGCGCAGGGAGCGTGCGTGGACGGTGCCGATGTCGGGAGCCGAGGCGGTGACCAGAGCGGCCAGGGCGGTGATCAGCTTGCGCGCCTCGTCGAGGTCCAGGTGCCCCTGCTCCTGGGCGTCCTCCGCGAGCCCGCACTTGACCGCTGCGGCGCTCATGAGGTGCACCGCGGCGGCGGTGATGACCTCGACGGCGGCGACATCGGCGATGTCCCGGACGGCCTGGTCAGCCTCGTGGTGCTCGGTAGCCATGCGAGGATCTTAGGTGTCGTCACTCACCCCACCGGCTTTCGCCGCACCGGCGTGGCCGTGCTAGCCTTGGCGGCTGACCGACCCGTATCGACTCT
>Ga0136713_1000066_pt1 | contig 10311 bp, 6 predicted proteins | sample JTO22cmmetaG_FD_101393 | JGI IMG/M metagenome (GOLD analysis project Ga0136713, IMG submission 101393) | Freshwater bacterial and archeal communities from Indian Creek, Illinois, USA - JTO22cm metaG | ecosystem: Environmental > Aquatic > Freshwater > Unclassified | place: USA: Indian Creek... | reverse complement strand
TGAGCATGCTCAACCCTTCGATGATCGTGGTGGGCGGGATCCTCGCCGGCGCGGGGGACCACCTCCTCGCGGGCATCCGGGAGGTCGTCTACCGCCGGTCGCTCCCGCTGGCGACGCAGCACCTGCGCATCGTCGTCGCCCGCACCGGCGCCCAGGCAGGCGTGCTCGGCGCCGCGGCGATGGTCGCGGACCATCTGCTGTCGCCGCGGGCGATCGACGCCCTCGCCGCCGTCGAGGCCGGGGCCGCCCCGCTCAGGCTACTGACTCCACCGGCCACGACAGCGAGGCACCCGGGCCCTCGTGTCCCTGGCGCGCCCGCCACTCGTTGAAGCCGCGCGCCCACGCGTGGTGTGCGCCGACCTGCGCGCGGTGCAGGTCCTCCAAGGAGAGGGAGCCCAGGGCGGGGAAGGCGCGCACCAGTGCGGCCAGCACGTCGAGGGTGGCCAGCACGTCGACGTCGGCGCTGTGCAGGTCGTCCGCCGCCTCGACGCCGTAGTGCAGCACGAGGTCCCCGAGGCGCCGCTTGCCCCGCCGGTAGCGGTCCTGCCAGCGGTCGATGACGAGCGGGTCCAGGACGGGGGTCACGGCGCGACCGAGTCGCTCGGGCAGCGTGGCAAGACCATGGCGCGCCAGCTCGGCGTCGAGCAACGAGAGGTCGAAGGCCGCGTTGTAGGCCACGACCGGGATGCCCTCGCGCAGGTGGGCGGTCAGCTCGGCCGCGATCTCCTCGAGCGCGACGCCGGGGGACATGCCGTGCGCGCGGGCGTGCTCGGTGGTGACGCCGTGGATGGCCGCTGCCTCGGCGGGGATCTCGACGCCAGGATCGATGAGCCACGTGCGCACCTCGGTGCTCACGCCGGGGATGCGCAGCACCACGGCCGCCGTCACGATGCGGTCCCGGGCCACGTCCACCCCCGTGGTCTCGGTGTCGAACCCCACCAGCGGGCCCTCGGCCCAGCGCGAGCTGAACGTGCGGTACGACTGCTCACCCATCGTCTGCCCCTCCGTCGTCGTCTCATCTGTCCCGTCGTGCCCCGGGCTCGTGCCCGGGTCTGGTGCCCGGTGCCCGGTGCCCGGTGCCACAGACCTTGCCACCGGGCACCGACACGCCCGGGTCCGCGCCCCGACCCGACACCCGCGGGCCGCCGGAGGGGCGGCGCCGGTACGCTGGCCGGGTGAGCAACGAGATCGAGATCGGGCGCGGCAAGCGCGGACGCCGGGCGTACTCCTTCGACGACATCGCCGTCGTCCCGTCGCGCCGGACACGCGACCCCAAGGACGTGTCGGTCGGCTGGCAGATCGACGCCTACCACTTCGAGCTCCCGATCGTGGCCGCGCCCATGGACTCGGTCATGAGCCCCGACACCGCCGTGGCGCTCGGTCGCCTGGGCGGCCTCGGCGTGCTGGACCTCGAGGGCCTGTGGACGCGCTACGACTCCCCCGAGCCGCTGCTTGACGAGATCGCGCAGCTGCCCGCCGAGCAGGCCACCCGCCGCATGCAGGAGATCTACTCCGAGCCCATCAAGGAGGAGCTCATCACGCAGCGCCTCAAGGAGATCCGCGCGGCGGGCGTGACCGTGGCGGGAGCCCTGAGCCCGCAGCGCACGCAGGAGCACGTCAAGTCGGTCGTCGACGCCGGCGTGGACCTCTTCGTCATCCGCGGCACCACCGTGTCGGCCGAGCACGTCTCCGGCAACGCGGAGCCGCTGAACCTCAAGCGCTTCATCTACGAGCTCGACGTCCCCGTCGTCGTCGGCGGTGCGTCGACCTACACCGCGGCGCTGCACCTCATGCGCACCGGTGCCGCCGGCGTGCTGGTCGGTTTCGGCGGCGGCGCGGCGCACACGACGCGCGTCGGCCTCGGGATCCACGCGCCCATGGCCACGGCGGTGTCCGACGTCGCCGCCGCGCGCCGTGACTACCTCGACGAGTCCGGCGGCCGGTACGTGCACGTCATCGCCGACGGCGGCGTGGGCCGCTCGGGCGACATCGTCAAGGCCGTCGCCATGGGCGCCGACGCCGTTATGCTGGGCGCCGCGCTGGCCCGCTCGACCGAGGCGCCGGGCCGGGGCTGGCACTGGGGGCCGGAGGCTCACCATTCGCAGCTGCCGCGTGGCGAACGCGTCGAGGTCGGTCAGGTCGGCACGCTCGACGAGGTGCTCTTCGGGCCGGGCCGCCAGGCCGACGGCACGCTCAACCTCGTCGGCGCGCTGAAGCGCGCGATGGCCACGACGGGCTACTCCGACCTCAAGGAGTTCCAGCGGGTCGAGGTCGTGGTCTCGCCCTACCAGCCGCACTGACGTCGTTCTTCCCGGGCCCCGTCGACGGTTGTCGACGGGGCCCCCGTGATGTCAGGGAGCGCTTGTAGGGTGGCGAGCATGGCCATCAACGAGGGCGACGACGCGCTGCCCGACGCACTGGACGAGGCGCTGGGTGAGGCATTCGGTGAGGCGCTGCGCGAGGTCGTGGACCCCGATCTGCCCGCCGGCACGTACGTGCTCGAGCCCGACGTCGTGGCACCGCTGCTGGCCCGGGTCGTCACGACGTTCGGAGCGGGGGAGCACCGCGCCGTCATGCCGTTCACCGGTGCTCCACTGGTCTCCCTGCCGCTCTCCTCCCCGGACGACGTCGCCGCGGCGGCCGCACGGGCCAGGAGGGCGCAGGCGGGGTGGGCCGCGACCCCGGTGCCCGTGCGCGCGGAGGTGCTGATGGCGTTCGCGGGCGCGGTCCTGGACCGCCAGTCCGAGGTGCTGGACATGGTCCAGCTCGAGGGCGGCAAGGCGCGCGCGCACGCCTTCGAGGAGGTCGCCTACGCCTCACAGCTCGCGCGGCACTTCGCCGTCGCGGGCCCCGGCTATCTGGCTTCCCGCCGGGTGCGGGGCATGATCCCGGTGCTCACCGGCGCCACGGTGCACCTCCACCCGGTCGGCGTCGTCGGCGTCATCGCGCCGTGGAACTACCCGCTCGTCATGGCGGTCGCGGAGGCGCTCCCGTCGCTCCTGGCCGGCAACGCCGTGGTCTTCAAGCCCGACCCCCAGACCACGTTGACCGCCCTGTGGGTGGCCGAGCTGCTCGAGGCCTGCGGGCTGCCCACGGACCTCTTCCTGGTCGTCGCGGGCGACGCCGAGGCGGGCGCCGCCCTGATCGACGCCGTCGACCACGTCGCCTTCACCGGGTCCACCGAGGTCGGGCGGCTCGTGGCCGAGGCGGCTGGTCGCCGCCTCATCGGCGCCACCCTCGAGCTGGGCGGGAAGAACGCCATGTACGTCGCGGCCGACGCGGACGTCGATGCCGCCGTCGCCGGGGCCCTGCGGGCGTGCTTCGCCAACGCCGGGCAGCTCTGCGTCGGGATCGAGCGGCTCCTGGTCCACGAGGCCGTGGCGGACGAGTTCCTCGACAAGCTGGTGGCCGGCACGCGTGCGCTGCGGCTCGGTGCCGGGCTGGACTACACCGCCGACGTCGGCTCGCTGGTGTCGGCGACGCAGCTCGCCCGGGTGATCCGGCACGTCGAGGACGCGCTGAGCCGCGGGGCCCGGGCCCTCGCCGGCGCCGTGCACCGCCCTGACGTCGGGCCCTACTTCTACGCGCCCACGGTGCTGACCCACGTGCCCGACGACGCGCTCTGCGCGCGCGAGGAGACCTTCGGTCCGGTGGTCTCCGTGCGGACGGTCGCCTCCGACGACGAGGCCGTCCAGGTCATCAACGACTCTGCGTACGGGCTGAACGCCTCCGTGTGGTCGAGGGACGTGCGCCGCGCCCAGCAGGTCGCGCTGCGGCTCCGCGCCGGCACGGTCAATGTCAACGACGGGTTCACCGCCGCGATCGGTTCCGTCGCCGCGCCCTTCGGTGGTTTCGGGGACTCCGGCCTGGGCCGCCGCCACGGCCGCGAGATCATCGAGGCGGTCAGCGACCACCAGACGGTGGCCACACAGCGCGGCGCGAGCCTCGGGCTGTCGATCGACAAGCTCTACGAGCTCGGCGGTGACAAGGCCGCTGCGGTCCTCACCGCCGGGATGCGCGCGCTGCGGGCGCTTCGCCAGCGCTGACCGGCGCCGGGCGCTCGGCCCCGGCCGAAGACGCCGACAGGCTCAGACCCGGGGGGCTGAGCCTGTCGGAACCGTCGATCAGGAGATGGCCGCGACCGACTGGCGGGCGATCTCCAGCTCCTCGTTGGTCGGGACGACCATGACCAGCGGACCCTCGTGGCCGTCGGGGGAGATGACCCGCGGCTCCTTGGAACGGACGGCGTTCTTCTCGGGGTCGATCGCCAGGCCGAGGAAGGACAGCGCGCTCACGATGTCCTCGCGCAGCCACGGCGAGTTCTCGCCGACGCCCGCGGTGAAGGTGAGGACGTCGAGGCCGCCCAGCACGGCGGCGTAGGCGCCCACGTACTTCACCAGGCGGTGGCGGTAGACGTCGAGGGCCAGCACGGCCTCGCGCTCGCCGGCCTCGCAGGCAGAGCGGACCTCGCGCATGTCGCCCATGCCCGACAGGCCGCGCAGGCCGGACCGCTTGTTGAGCAGGTCGTCGATCGCGTTGATCGACAGGCCGCCGACGCGGTTCAGGTGGAAGACGATCGCCGGGTCGATGTCGCCCGAGCGGGTGCCCATCACCAGACCCTCGAGCGGGGTCAGTCCCATCGACGTGTCGACGGCCTTGCCGCCCTTGACGGCCGACGCCGACGCCCCGTTGCCCAGGTGCAGCACGACCTGGCGCAGGTCGTCGCGGCCGAGCGTCTGGGCGACCGTCTCCGAGACGTACTGGTGCGACGTGCCGTGGAAGCCGTAGCGGCGGATCTGGTGCTCCTGGGCCACCGCGGCGTCGATCGCGTAGGTGTACGCGGCCTCGGGCAGGGTGGAGAAGAACGCCGTGTCGAAGACCGCGATGTGCGGGACGTCGAGCATCTTGCGGGCCGCGCGGATGCCGGTGACGTTGGCCGGGTTGTGCAGGGGGGCCAGCGGGCTGAGCGCCTTGATACCCTCGACCACCTCGTCGGTGATGACGGTGGGCGCCGAGTAGGCGGTTCCGCCGTGGACCACGCGATGACCGACGGCCACGATCCCCGCCTCCTCGAGCGAGGGGCCGACCTCGGCAAAGAGGCCCATGACGACCTCGAGGGCGTCGCCGTGGTCGTCGATCGGCAGCTCGCGCTCCGTGGTCACGTCACCGACCTCGTGCTTGACGCGGCCTGATGGCTCACCGATGCGCTCGACGAGGCCGACGGCGAAGACCTCGCCCGACGCGGGGTCGAGCAGTTGGTACTTCAGCGACGACGAACCGCTGTTGAGGACGAGGACGGTGCTCACGACGCTGCTCCCTGTGCCTGGATCGCCGTGATGGCGACGGTGTTGACGATGTCCTGGACGAGCGCGCCACGCGAGAGGTCGTTGACGGGCTTGTTCAGACCCTGGAGCACCGGGCCGACGGCGATGGCGCCGGCCGAGCGCTGCACGGCCTTGTAGGTGTTGTTGCCCGTGTTGAGGTCGGGGAACACGAAGACGGTGGCGCGGCCGGCGACGTCGGACCCGGGCAGCTTGGAGGCGGCGACGGCGACGTCCACCGCGGCGTCGTACTGGATCGGGCCCTCGACCGACAGGTCGGGGCGGCGCTCCTTGACGATGGCGGTGGCGGAACGCACCTTGTCGACGTCGGCGCCGGTGCCCGACTCCCCGGTCGAGTACGAGAGCATCGCGATGCGCGGCGAGACGCCGAACTGCGCGGCCGTGGCGGCCGAGGAGATGGCGACGTCGGCGAGCTGCTCGGAGGTGGGGTCGGGGATGACGGCGCAGTCGCCGTAGACCAGGACCCGGTCCTCGAGGCACATGAGGAAGACCGACGACACCGACGAGATGCCGGGGGCGGTCTTGATGATCTCGAAGGACGGGCGGATGGTGTGCGCCGTGGTGTGCGCGGCCCCCGAGACCATGCCGTCGGCATCTCCGACGTGGACCATCATCGTGCCGAAGTACGAGACGTCGATGATGATCTCGCGGGCACGCTCGATGGTCATGCCCTTGTGGGCACGCAGCCGGGTGTACTCGGCGGCGTAGCGCTCCAGGTGCTCGGGGTCGGAGGTGGACAGCACGCGGGCGGCCGAGATGTCGAGGCCGAGCTCGGCGGCGCGCGCCCGGACCGTGGCCTCGTCGCCGAGGATCGTCAGGTCGGCGATGCCGCGGGCCAGCACGGTCGAGGCGGCGCGCAGGATGCGGTCGTCGCTGCCCTCGGGCAGGACGACGTGACGACGGTCGGCGCGAGCGCGCTCGATGAGCAGGTGCTCGAACATCAGCGGCGTCACGGTCTGGGAGCGGGGCACCGCGAGGCGGGCGAGCAGCTCTTGGCCGTCGACGTTCTGCTCGAAGAGCGTCCGGGCGACGTCGATCTTGCGGGTCGAGCCGACGGTGACACGGCCGCGGGTGGCACCGGCGGCGTTCGCCACGTGGAAGGTGTCGTGCTTGGTGGTGATGACCGGCATGTGCGGGCTGAGCGCACGCACCAGCTCGCCGACGGAGCCCTCCGGCGTCATGCCGCCGGTGAGGATGAGCCCGGCCAGCGAGGGGAACGACGGCGCCGAGGCCGCGGCCACCAGCGTCAGGATGACGTTTGCACGGTCACCCGGGGTGATCACCACGCAACCCTCGGTGAGGTGGTCGAGCAGGTGCTCGACCGACATCGCGCCGACCAGGACGCCCAGCGCCTCGCGCGTCAGGAGCTGGCTGTCGCCGAGCCACAGCTCGCCGTCCACGGCGTCGAGGAGCTGCTGGACCGTGGGGGCCTGGAGGAACGGGTTCTCGGGGATGACCCACAGCGGCAGCGACGAGTCGGCGGACAGGGGGCCGAGGTCGGCGGGCACCTCACCCCCGTAGTGGTTGACGACCACACCGATCGGCTGGGCGTGGTTGACCCGCAGCTCGCCGAGCCCGATGCCCGCGAGGGCCTGGACGTCCTCGTCCGTGCGGTTGCGGCCCGAGACGACGAAGAGCACCGGAGCGCCCAGGTTCGCCGCGATCTTGGTGTTGAAGGCCAGCTCGGTCGGGCCCGACACGTCGGTGTAGTCGCTGCCGATCACCACGACCGCGTCGCACTTCGCCGCGATCTCGTGGTAGCGCGCGACGATGCGGCTCATCGCGTCGCCGAAGTCGTGGTGGATGTCGTGGTACGTGATGCCGACGGACTCCTCATAGGTGAGGTCGACGGCGTCGTGCTCCAGCAGCATCTCGAGGACGTGGTCGCGCTCGTCCTGGCGGCCCGCGGTCGACCCGGAGGTCACCCGCGACACGGGGCGGAAGACCCCGACACGCTGGCCCTGGCGGACCAGGAGGTCGATGACGCCTAGGGCGATGGTGGACTTTCCCGAGTCTCCCTCGGGTGCGGCGATGAAGATGCTGCTCGTGGCAGGCATGGGTTGGTTGCTCCTCGATCGTGTTGAGCAGAACCCGGCCAGGGATGGTCCCTGGCCGGGCTCTGCGTGGTGTTACTCGTTGTCTCCACCGGTGTGGAGGGTGGCCGCCACCTCGGCGTTGCTGGCGGCGTCACCAGCGTCGGGCCACACCCAGTCGCGCACCTCGGGGATGTCGTCCCCGTGCTCGCGGGTGTAGGCGCGGGCGCGGATCCGGGCGTCCTGCATACGCTGGCGCAGGCCGGCGTACTTGGAGGCCATGCCCGGCACCCGGTCGATGACGTCCATGACCAGGTGGTAGCGGTCCATGTCGTTCAGCATGACCATGTCGAACGGCGTGGTGGTGGTGCCCTCCTCCTTGTAGCCGCGCACGTGGATGTTGTCGTGCCCGTTGCGGCGGTACGTGAGGCGGTGGATCAGCCACGGGTATCCGTGGTAGGCGAAGACGATCGGCTTGTCCGTGGTGAAGTAGCCGTCGAACTCCGTGTCGGTGAGGCCGTGCGGGTGCTCCTTGGGGTCCTGGAGGCGCATCAGGTCGACGACGTTGATGACGCGGATCTTCAGGTCGGGCACCTCACGGCGCAGGATGTCAGCGGCGGCGAGGACCTCGAGCGTCGGGACGTCGCCTGCGGCCGCGAGGACCACGTCGGGCTCCACCCCGTCCTCCTCGCTGCCGGCCCACTCCCAGATGCCGAGGCCCCGGGTGCAGTGCTCGATCGCCTGGTCCATGGTCAGCCAGTTGGGGTTCGGCTGCTTGCCCGCGACGACCACGTTGACGAGCTGGCGCGAGCGCAGGCAGTGGTCGTAGGTGCTGAGCAGCGTGTTGGCGTCGGCCGGCAGGTAGACGCGGACGATCTCGGCCTTCTTGTTCACGACGTGGTCGATGAAGCCGGGGTCCTGGTGGCTGAAACCGTTGTGGTCCTGGCGCCACACGTGGCTGGACAGCAGGTAGTTGAGCGAGGCGATGGGGCGACGCCACGGGATGTCGTTCGTGACCTTGAGCCACTTGGCGTGCTGGTTGAACATCGACGAGATGATGTGGATGAACGCCTCGTACGAGGACATCATCCCGTGGCGGCCGGTGAGCAGGTAGCCCTCGAGCCAGCCCTGGACCTGGTGTTCCGAGAGCATCTCGACGACGCGGCCGGCGCGAGCCATGTGCTCGTCGACGTCCTTGCCGTAGAACTCCGCGTTCCACTGCTTGTCGGTGACGTCGTACACCGCCTGGAGGCGGTTCGACGCCGTCTCGTCCGGCCCGAAGATCCGGAAGTTGTCGGGGTTCAGCCGCATGATCTCGGTGAAGAACTTGCCGAGCTCGCGCGGGGCCTCGGACATCGAGCCGCCCGGGCTGGGGACGTCGACGGCGAAGTCGCGGAAGTCGGGCATCCGCAGGTCCTTGAGCAGCAGCCCGCCGTTGGCGTGCGGGTTGTCGCTCATGCGCAGCGGGCCTGCGGGGGCGAGGCCGGTGATCTCGGGCAGCACCGCGCCCTCGTCGTCGAACAGCTCCTCCGGGCGGTACGAGCGCAGCCACGACTCGAGGTCCTGCAGGTGCTCGTCGGTGTCGCGGGCGCTGGCCAGGGGGACCTGGTGGGCGCGCCACGAGCCGGTCGTCTTCTTGCCGTCGATCGTCGCGGGACCGGTCCAGCCCTTGGGGGTGCGCATGACGATCATGGGCCACTGCGGGCGCGAGTCGTCCCCGGCCGCCGCACGGGCCTTGATCTCGGCGATCTCGTCGAGGACCTCGTCGATCACGCCGGCCATGCGGCGGTGGAACGAGATCGGGTCCTCGGTGGACTCGTCCTCGACCTCGAAGAAGTGCGGCTTGTGTCCGTAGCCGACGAGCAGGGCCTCGAGCTCCTCCTGCGGGATGCGGGCGAGCACCGTCGGGTTGGCGATCTTGTAGCCGTTGAGGTGCAGGATCGGCAGGACGGCGCCGTCCTTGGCGGGGTTGGCGAACTTGTTCGCGTGCCACGAGGTGGCCAGCGGCCCGGTCTCGGCCTCGCCGTCGCCGACGACCGCGGCGACCAGCAGATCCGGGTTGTCGAACGCGGCGCCGTAGGCGTGGCTCAGCGCGTAGCCGAGCTCGCCGCCCTCGTGGATCGAGCCCGGCGTCTCGGGGGCGACGTGCGACGGGATGCCGCCCGGGAAGGAGAACTGCTTGAAGAGCCGGCGCACGCCCTCGTCGTCGTGCGTGATGTCCGGGTACACCTCGGTGTAGGTGCCGTCGAGGTAGGCGGCCGCCACGAGGCCGGGGCCGCCGTGACCCGGGCCCGTGATGTAGATGGTGGACTGCTGCCGTTCCTTGATCGCGCGGTTGAGGTGCGCGTAGATGAAGGTCAGTCCCGGGGTGGTGCCCCAGTGGCCGAGCAGGCGTGGCTTGACGTCGTCGCGCTCCAGCGGCTTGCGGAGCAGGGGGTTGCCCAGGAGGTAGATCTGTCCGACGGACAGGTAGTTGGCAGCACGCCACCACTTGTCGATCAGGCGAAGGGTCTCGTCAGGCAGGTCTGCGACGCCGGTGGCTCGCCACGTGCTGGTGGCGGTCGTGTCTGTCATCACTCTCGCTCCCTCTCGGGCCTCGCAGGGGGTGGGCCCAGCGTTCATTCCACCGCAGAAACCCTGGGACCGCAGATGGGAGAGGGTGCCTGGCGCACCGGCATGGTCCGGGGCGTCGCGCCCTGTGGACACGGTCAATTCAACACCCCTGACCGGGCGTCTGACGCTCTCCTGGCGTGCTCGTCGGGGTGAGGCTCGGCACACCCGCCGGGTGACAGCGGCGTTCGCCCCGGTCCGGGCCGCTAGATGAGTGATTCCAAGGGGTCAGTGGTCGTAGGCGGTGAGGCTGCGGCGGATGTTGGCTCCGATGGTGTCGTTGTGCCAGATCGCGGACAAGAACTACTTCGGGCGCGAGTTCGAAG
>Ga0136713_1000061_pt1 | contig 10514 bp, 11 predicted proteins | sample JTO22cmmetaG_FD_101393 | JGI IMG/M metagenome (GOLD analysis project Ga0136713, IMG submission 101393) | Freshwater bacterial and archeal communities from Indian Creek, Illinois, USA - JTO22cm metaG | ecosystem: Environmental > Aquatic > Freshwater > Unclassified | place: USA: Indian Creek... | reverse complement strand
GTCGGTGCGTAGCGCCTCGAGCACCGAGTTGCGACCGGCGATCACCTCGGGGCCGCCGGTCGGCTTCCGGGTGCCGCGCACGACGCCGCGGGCGGCGCCGGACTGGCGCTGCGTGGCCGTCTTCTTCAGGGCCTCCTGCTTGCGCTTGTACGCCGGGTGGTACGTCCGCTCCTCGGCCTTCGGGGTCGGCCCGCGCCCCTGGAGCGCCTTGCGCCCGTGCCCGCCGGTGCCGACCTGGGCACCCTTCTTGGACCCGGCCTTGCGGGTAGCCCCCGGCCTGCGCTGGTTTCCAGCCATGTCTGCGTTTCCTTCGTCGTGTCACCGAGGGTGGCCCTCGGCGGGGTGTCGCCGGTGTGCCCCGCCGGGGGCACGTGCGGCGCAGGGTCTAGGTCGTGAGGGTCCAGCGGGCGCCGTCGGCGCCGTCCTGGATCTCGATGCCGGCCGCCTTGAGGCGATCACGGACGGCGTCCGCCGCCGGCCAGTCCTTGGCCGCGCGGGCGTCGGCACGGGCCTGGAGCTCGGCGGTCACCAGCGCGTCGAGGGCGTCGCGCGCCGCCGACGTCGCCGCGTCCCTCGCCGCCCAGTGCGGGTGGGCCGGGTCGAGGCCCAGCACGTCGAGCATGCCGCGCACGGCCAGGAGCTCCGCGCGCACGGCGGCGTCGGCACGGGCCGACGACGGCGCCGCGAGCGCCGTGTTCCCTGCCCGCAGGCGCTCGTGCACGACGGCGAGGGCGGCCGGCACGTTGAGGTCGTCGTCCATGGCCGCACCGAACTCCTGGGGCAGCTCGGCCGCGGCCACCTCCTCGATCGAGGGCGCGCCGCCGCCGAGGCGCTCGGCGGCCCGGGCGGCGAAGCCGGCGAGCCGCTCCCAGGTGCTGTGGGCCTCGGCGAGGGTGTCGGGGGCCCACTCGAGCATCGAGCGGTACTGCGCCGAGACGATCGCCAGCCTGACGACCGCTGCGGGTGCCTCCCGCAGCAGCTCCGAGACCAGCAGCCCGTTGCCCAGCGACTTGCTCATCTTGACGCCGGACTGGGTGATCCAGGCGCTGTGCATCCAGCGGCGGGCGAAGCCGTAGCCCGCGGCACGGGACTGGGCCTGCTCGTTCTCGTGGTGCGGGAAGCGCAGGTCGAGCCCGCCGCCGTGGATGTCGAACTCCGCGCCGAGGTAGTGCTGGGCCATGGCCGAGCACTCGAGGTGCCAGCCGGGGCGGCCGCGGCCCCACGGGGTGGGCCACGACGCCGTCGCCGGCTCGCCGGGCTTGGGCGCCTTCCACAGGGCGAAGTCGTGCGGCGAGCGCTTGGCGTGCCCGGGATCGGCGACGTCGTCGGCCGACTGCGGCTCCGGCGCGAGGTCGTCGACCCGCTGGTTGGTCAGGGCGCCGTACTCGGGGAAGCTCGCGACGTCGAACCAGACGTTGCCCTCGCCGGTGGTGTACGCGTGGCCGCGCTCGACCAGCCGCTCCATGAGCTCGACCATCTGGGTGACGTGCTGCGTGGCCCGCGGCTCGTAGGTGGGCGGCAGGATGCCGAGAGTGTCGTATGCGGCGGTGAACTCCCGCTCGAAGCGGGCAGCGTGGGCCCACCACGGGATCCCGGCCGCGGCGGCCTTGGTGAGGATCTTGTCCTCGATGTCGGTGACGTTCCGGATCAGGGTGACCTGGTAGCCGGAGCGGGTGAGCCAGCGGCGCAGGACGTCGAAGGCGGCGGAGGGCCGCAGGTGCCCGACGTGCGGGGCCGACTGCACGGTGGCACCACAGACGTAGATGCCGACCCGACCGGGGATCCGGGGCACGAAGTCGGACACCTGCCGCGTGGCGGTGTCGTACAGGCGAAGGCTCACCGCAACAGGGTACCGGCCGGGACCAGCACGCCCGAGATCCCAGCGCCCTGGGCGCCATGGTTCGAGGCCGCCGCCCGCGCAGGACGGTGCGCCCGGATGTCGGTCGACCGGCTCTTGTGGCAGGCTCCGGCTCGTGACCGACAGCGGAGCCGCGACCCTCGCCCTCCCCGTCTGGCAGAACTGGGCCAGGACCGTGCGCGCGACCCCTGCCCGGATCTGCCGGCCCAGGGACGAGGCGTCGCTCGCCGCGCTCGTGGGGCGCACGGCCGCCGCGGGAACGAGGATCCGGGCCGCCGGTGCGGGCCATTCGTTCACGCCCGTCGCCGTGACCGACGGGATCCTGCTCGACCTCGAGCACCTCACGGGCATCGAGTCCGTCGAGCGCCGGCCCGACGGCGCCGCGCGTGTGACCGTCCGCGCCGGCACGCGGCTGTACCACCTGCACCACCTGCTCGCGGCGCACGGGCTTGCCATGCCGAACCTTGGGGACATCGACCGGCAGACCCTCGCCGGCTCGATCGCGACGGGAACCCACGGCACCGGCCTCTCCCACGGCGGGATCGCCACCCAGGTGTGCGGCGTGCGGGTGGTGACCGCCGACGGCGCCGTCCGCAGCGTCTCGGTCGACGACGCCGCCGGCTCCCCCGAGCGGGACCTCTTCGAGCTGGCGCGGCTGGGGCTCGGCGCGGCGGGCGTGCTGACGGCGGTCACCCTCGAGGTCGTGCCCGCCTTCTGGCTGCGTGTCGCCGACCGGCCGGAGCCGCTCGGACCGCTGCTCGAGGACCTCCGGTCCTTCGCGCGGTCCGCCGACCACGCGGAGCTCTACTGGTTTCCCGGCACCCACCGAGCGCTCACCCTCCGCCGGGACCGGCTCAGCCCCGACGACGCGGGCCGGTGGGCCACCGGCCTTTCGGGCGTGGGCGGCCGCCTGCGCGCGGTCGGCCAGGAAGCGCGCAACCTCGTGGACGGCGAGCTGCTCAGCAACGGCGCGCTCGAGCTGATCGGCCGCCTGGCGACGGCCGCCCCCGGCCTCACCGGGGGCCTCAACCGGCTCTCCGCCCGGGCGCTCGCGCCGCGGACGTACGTCGCGCCGTCGTACGCGATCTTCTGCTCCAGGCGCCGGGTGCGCTTCCGCGAGCTGGAGTTCGCAGTGCCGAGCGCAGCGGCCGGCGACGTGATCAGGGAGCTCGACGCGTGGCAGCGCCGCACCGGTGAGCCGGTCCCTCTCCCGGTCGAGGTCCGCTTCGGTGGACCGGAGGAGCCCTGGCTGTCCACGGCGCGCGGCCGGGAGACGGCGTGGATCTCGGTGCACCAGTACGCCCGCATGCCCCACCGGCGCTGGTTCGAGGCCGCCGAGCGGATCATGGTCGCCGCGGACGGACGCCCCCACTGGGGCAAGCTGCACACCCGCACCGCGCAGGACCTGGCACCGCACTACCCGCTCGAGGACGTGGCCCGCGTGCGCGCCGCGGTGGACCCGGGCGGTGCGTTCTCGAACCCCTACACGGACGCGGTGCTGGGGGCGGCGAGCCAGGTGGTGCAGCGCGCTGCCGGCTCCCCGTCGACGTAGCCGACCGGCAGGTCGGCGATGCGCAGTGCCGCCTCCGCCCGCTCGAGGCGGCGCTCGGCGGGAGCCTGGCGGCTCATCCGGCGCGGCCGTCCTCGGCGTGGCCCGTGCCGTCCTTCTCGACCGGCACGACGAGCGCGGTCGCGATCGCTGCCACGCCCTCGCCTCGTCCGGTGAGCCCGAGGCCGTCGGTCGTGGTCGCGCCGAGCGAGACCGGCGCCCCGGCGGCGGCGCTCAGCGCCTCGATCGCCTCTTGGCGGCGCGGTCCGATCTTGGGCCGGTTGCCGATCACCTGAACGGCGACGTTCCCGATCTCGAAGCCGGCCTCGCGGACTCTCCGGGCCGCCTCGGCGAGCAGCACGACCCCGGCGGCCCCCGCCCACCGCGGCTCGCTGGTGCCGAAGTGCTGACCCAGGTCGCCGATGCCGGCCGCGGAGAACAACGCGTCGGCAGCGGCATGCGCGGCGACGTCGGCGTCGGAGTGCCCCGCGAGCCCCCGCTCCCCCGGCCAGTGCAGGCCCGCGACCCACAGCTCGCGTTCCTCGCCGTCGGCGGCGAAGGCGTGCACGTCGACGCCGACGCCGGTGCGTGGCACGGGGGTCACGGTGTCACCCCGGCCTCGCGGGCATAGAAGGCGGCGAGCAGCAGGTCCCGCTCGGTGGTGATCTTCAGCGCCGCGTCCTCCCCAGGGACGACGACGACCGTCTCCCCCAGTGCCTCAACGAGCCCGGCGTCGTCGGTCGCGTGCGCATCCGCAGCCCGGGCCGCTCCCGCGGCATGGGCCCGCTCGAGCACGGAGCGGTCGAAAGCCTGCGGCGTCTGCACCGCCCGGAGCGTCGAGCGCTCGGGCGTCCCCGTCACCGGCTCAGCGACCGGCTCAGCGACCGGCTCGGCGACCGGCTCGGCGACCCAGCCGACGCTCTGACCTGCGGCGGCGTCCACGATCTTGATCGTATCGACGACCGGGAGGCCCGGCACCACGGCGCCGTGGCCGGCCCGCACCGCGCTGACGACGCGCCGCACCAGCGCGGGCGACGCGAACGGCCGGGCGGCGTCGTGCACGAGGACGACGTCGTCCTCCGGAGTGGCCTGTGCGAGGCCGGCCGCTACGGAACCCTGCCGTGTGGCGGCGCCCTGCACCACTCGCACGGGGACGACGACCGCCCGGTCGGCGGCAGCGACGCCGGATACGGCGGCGACGCCGGATACGGCAGCGACGCCGGACATGGCGGCAGCGACGACGTCGGACATGATGGCTGTGAGGCCGGCGGGCGCGGTGACGACGATGGCGTCCACCACGCCCGAAGCGGCGAGGTTGCGGGCCGCGTGCACCACCATCGGGGCGCCCTCGACCTCGACGAGCGCCTTCGGCACCGACCGGCCGAGACGCGTGCCGGAGCCGGCGGCGGTGAGGATGGCCAGCGTTGTCATGTTCCCTACCCTGGACGAAATCCTGGACGAACGACGACGCCCCCGCCGGTCGGCGGGGGCGTCGTTCACGAGCTGATCGGGTCCGAGGCGCTCAGGAGGCGAGGACCTCGTCGAGGATCGCCTCGGCCTTCTCCTCCTCCGTGTGCTCGGCCAGCGCGAGCTCGGAGACGAGGATCTGACGGGCCTTGGCAAGCATCCGCTTCTCACCGGCCGACAGGCCGCGGTCGGCGTCGCGGCGCGAGAGGTCACGGACGACCTCGGCAACCTTGATGACGTCACCCGAGGCCAGCTTCTCGAGGTTGGCCTTGTAGCGGCGCGACCAGTTGGTCGGCTCCTCCGTGTACGGCGCGCGCAGCACCTCGAAGACGCGGTCGAGGCCCTGCTGGTCCACCACGTCACGCACACCCACGAGATCGACGTTCTCCGCCGGGACCTCGATGGTCAGGTCGCCCTGGGCGACCTTCAGCTTGAGGTACATCTTCTCTTCGCCCCGGATCTTGCGAACCTTGATCTCCTCGATCAGCGCCGCTCCGTGATGCGGGTAGACAACAGTCTCGCCTACTTCGAAAGTCATCTGCAGATGTCCCCTTTCCCAGAGGCCTAGCCTACCACGGGGGCTGCCGCATCCTCCCGGCCCGATCTCGTCCCTCCTGCGGCGCGAACGGCATTCATCCTGGTCGGGGGCGTAGCACCGTGGTCTCTCGACGTCAAGACTCCGCCACTACGATGCTGCCGGGATCCGCTCGCCCACGACCCGGAACGGACCCCGCTCGTCCATGCCCAAGTCCACGACCGAGTCCACGACCGAGGAGAGCCCATGTCCCCCACCTCCCGTTCCCGCTCGGCAGGCGCCCTGCTCGCGGCCGTCACCCTCGGGCTCGCCGCATGCTCGCCGACGATGACCAACGTCCCGTACTCCGCCTCGGACGGCACCCGCGTCGACGTCACGGGCGACCTGCGTGCGGTGAACCTGCTGGTGGTGGCCGCGGAGAAGGGCGCCGAGGGCGCCGTCCAGGGCGCGCTGGTCAACCACACGACCGAGCAGCAGGACTTCACCCTCGCGGTCGAGGGTGCCTCCCCCATCACCATGAACGTCGACCCCGGCGCCACCGTCTACCTCGGCACCGAAGGCGGCGAGGAGGTCCTCCTGGACACCGTGGCCGAGGCGCCCGGCTCGTACCTCCCGGCCACGCTCGAGGTGGCCGGCGAGTCGGCCGAGCTCCAGATCCCGGTGCTGGACGGCACGCTGCCCGAGTACGAGGACGCCGTCCCGCGGTCCTGACGGTCCACGAACGACGAACGGGCTCGACCACCGGCGCGGTGGTCGAGCGCGTTCTGCGTCATGGGGTTCACCCGAGCCGTCTGCAGGTCAAGCCCGTCGGCCGAGCCTGCTGGCTCAGCCGAAGCGGCCGGAGACGTAGTCCTCGGTCGACTTCTCCCGCGGGGCGCTGAAGATCGTGGCGGTGTCGTCCATCTCGATGAGCCGACCCGGCTTGCCCGTGCCCGCGATGTTGAAGAACGCGGTCTTCTCCGACACGCGCGCGGCCTGCTGCATGTTGTGGGTGACGATGACGATCGTGTAGTCGTCCTTGAGCTGCTGGATCAGGTCTTCGATCGCGAGCATCGAGATCGGGTCGAGGGCCGAGCACGGCTCGTCCATCAGCAGCACCTGCGGCTTGACGGCGATCGCGCGGGCGATGCACAGGCGCTGCTGCTGACCACCCGAGAGCCCGGAGCCGGGCTTGTCGAGACGGTCCTTGACCTCGTTCCACAGGTTCGCCCCGCGCAGCGAGGACTCGACCAGCTCGTCGGCGTCGGGCTTCGTGATGCGCTTGTTGTTGAGCTTGACCCCGGCGAGCACGTTGTCGCGGATCGACATCGTGGGGAACGGGTTGGGGCGCTGGAAGACCATGCCGATGCTGCGGCGCACCGCCACCGGGTCGACCCCCGGACCGTAGAGGTCCACGCCCTCCATGAGGATCTTGCCCTCGACGTAGGCGCCGGGGATGACCTCGTGCATGCGGTTGATGCTGCGCAGGAAGGTCGACTTCCCGCAGCCGGACGGGCCGATGAAGGCCGTGACCGACTTCGGGGCGATCGTCATGGAGACGTCCTCGACGGCCTTGAAGGCGCCGTAGTAGATGTTGAGGTCTTCGACGTCGATACGTTGTGACATTCCAGGTCCTAGGCTCAGTGGATCTTCGGGGCGAACAGTCGGGTGACGAGTCTCCCGAGACCGTTGAGCGCCATGATGACGACGACGAGGGTGAGCGCCGCGGCCCACGCCCGCATGAAGTTGATGTCGGCGATGCAGTCTGCCTGGTCGGGCCGGCACGGCACGATACCCATCTGGTACTGACGGTAGATGAACACCGGCAGGGTCATCATGCGCCCCGAGAACGGGTTCCAGTTCAGGGAGCCGGCGACGCCCGCGGTGATCATGATCGGGGCCGTCTCACCGATGACGCGGGCGATGGCGAGCAGCACCCCGGTGGTCAGGCCCGCCACGGAGGTGCGCAGCACCACCTTGATGACGGTGAGCCACTTAGGCACCCCGAGCGCGTAGGAGGCTTCGCGCAGCTCGTTGGGCACGAGGCGCAGCATCTCCTCGCAGGAGCGCACCACGACCGGGATCATCAGGACCGAGAGTGCGACGCCGGCTGCGATGCCGAGGCGGACGCCCGGCCCGAAGAAGATCGAGAAGACCGCGAAGGAGAAGAGGCCGGCGACGATCGAGGGGATGCCGGTCATGACGTCGACGAAGAAGGTGACGGCCCGGGCGAGAGGTCCCTTGCCGTACTCGACGAGGTAGATCGCGGTGAACAGGCCGATCGGCACCGAGATGATCGCGGCAAGGCCGGTGATGATGAGGGTTCCGGCGATGGCGTGGTAGATGCCGCCGGAGTCCATACCGCCGAAGACGCCGCGCATCGAGACGGTGAAGAAGTACGGGAAGCGGTGCGAGACCCGGTCGATGCCGTTGGCGACGACGGTCCACAGCAGCGAGACCAGCGGCAGCATCGCCAGCGCGAAGGCGCCGACGACCAGGGAGCGCATGAACACGTCCTTGCGCTTGCGCCCCTTGTCGGCAGAGGTGAGCAGATCGCGGACGGCCTGCGAACCGTCGGCCGGAGGGAGGGTCGTGGCGGTCATGTCAGTTGGCTCCCGAGAACTCGGCACGACGGTTGGCGATCCAGCGGGCCGACATGTTCACACCCATCGAGATCACGAAGAGCGCCAGACCGCAGGCGATCAGGACGTTGATCGTCAGACCGGCCGACTCGGGGAACATGGCGGCGACGAAGGCGGCGATGGTCTGCACCTGGCCGGCGTCGAAGATTTGCAGCGAGACCAGGAAGCCGGGCGAGAGGATCATGAGCACGGCCATCGTCTCGCCCAGGGCCCGGCCGAGGCCCAGCATCGCGGCGGAGATCACGCCGGAGCGACCGAAGGGCAGCACCGCCGTCCTGATGACCTCCCACTGCGTCGCACCGAGGGCGAGGGCCGCCTCCTCGTGCAGGCGGGGGGTCTGGCGGAAGACCTCGCGGGAGACGGCGGAGATGATCGGCAGGATCATCACGGCGAGCACGATCGAGGCGGTGGCGACCGACCGGCCGGTCGCGGAGTTGTTCACCGTCAGGCCGGGGATGAGCGAGAGCACCTCGGTGAGCCAGCCGAAGAAGTCACGGATGTTCGGCGCGAGCACCAGCGCGCCCCACAGGCCGAAGACCACCGAGGGGATCGCGGCGAGCAGGTCGACGACGTAGGAGATGATCCCCGCGATGCGCTTGGGGGCGTAGTGCGAGATGAACAGGGCGATGCCCACGGCGATCGGCGTCGCGATGATGAGCGCCAGGAGGGCGGCCAGCAGCGTGCCGAAGAACAGTGTGCCCATGAGGGACCACAGGTCACGCATCCGGGGCAGGTGGGTCCGCACCTCGTCGAGCTGGGCGTCCGTGGCCGTCAGGGCAGGCATCGCGCGGTACACCAGGAAGACGGCGACCGCGGCCAGCACCACGAGGATCAGAATCGCCGCTCCGGTCGAGAACCACCTGAAGCCCCGGTTGATCCCCCGGTCGGTGGCTGTGGTCCGGCGCCTTGCTCTCGCCCGGGGCGGGCTGGCAACACTCGTCACGATGACTTTCCCATCCAAGTCGGACATTCGTTCTCGCACACGGCTGTGACGGGCCACCCATCATCGCGTGATGAGTGGCCCGTCACGACGTCAGGCTGAGCTCACGGCCTCGGGGCCATGGTCACACCCAAACATGTTCTCGGTCAGGAACCGAAGGTGATGGCGGCCAGGGAGTCGGCGATCTGGTCGCGGAGCGTCGCGGTGATCGGCGCCGAGTCGGCGACCTGCGCCGAGGTGGCCTGGGCGGAGTCCGAGGTGATGTAGGTCATGAAGGCCTTGATGAACTGCCCGTCCATCTCGTTCTCGTAGTGCAGGCAGACGACGGCGTACGAGACGAGAACCAGCGGGTAGGCGCCGGCCTCGGTGGTGGTGCGGTCGAGCTGCACGGCCATGTCGTGCTCGTGACGGCCCTCGATCAGCGGGGAGACCTCGACGGCGAGGGCGGCGCCCTCGGCCGACGGAGCCTGCCAGGTGTCGCCGACCTGGATGGAGGCGCGGCCCAGGGCACCGATGGCGCCGAGGTCCGAGTAGGTGACGGCGCCGGGGGTGTTGGTGACGGCGTTGACGACACCGGAGGTGCCGGCGGCCGACTCACCGCCCTCGAGCGGCCAGGTGGAGGAGGCGGGGTGCGGGAACGCCTCCGGGGCGGTCGCGTGCAGCCAGTCGATGAAGTTGTTCGTGGTGCCCGACGAGTCCGAGCGGTGGACCGGCGTGACGGCCAGGTCGGGGAGGTCGACACCCGGGTTGTCCGCGACGATGGCCGGGTCGTTCCAGCGGGTGATCTCGCCCGTGAAGAGCTTCGCGATGTTGTCCGAGGACAGGTTCAGCGAGTCGATGCCCTCGAGGTTGAAGGCGACGGCGATGGCCGCGATGTAGACCGGGAGGTCGATGGAGCCCTCGGGGCCGCAGACCTCGACCGACTGGGCGACCTCGTCCTCGGTCAGGACGAGGTCGGTACCGGCCCACAGGATGCCGCCGGCGAGGAACTGGGTACGGCCGGCGCCGGAGCCCGACGGGTCGTAGTTGACGCGCACGCCGGGGTGCTGGTCCTGGAAGGAGGCGATCCAGGCCTGCATCGACCGCTCCTGGGTGGAGGCACCGGCGCCGGAGAACTCACCCGAGAGGGCGGAGCCGTTGCCGGTGTCGGCGTCACCGTTCCCGGCGGCACCGTTGTCGCCCGCCAGCGGGTCGGGCGGGGCGCAGGCGGCGAGGGAGAGAGCAAGGGCACCGGCGACGGCGGCCATACCGGCACGGGAAAAGCGGCTGAGCTTCACGGGGATCCATCCTGTTGCACGTGTGGTGGACGTCGGGGATCTCGACGCTTGCCCGAAGTTAGGACCCGAGGGAAGCCGGAGCGAACCTTGAGGTGAACGGCAGGTGAACGAGGCCACCTTGGAGGGCTGGTAAACGCGCCTGAACCAGGAAGAACAGTCGTTTCGAGAGAACAGTCACAGTTTTGTTACGGTGCAGTCGCACGCCATGCGGGCGAACGTTACACGCCAGCACGGCGTCACCCGGTTGGCGGCGACGCGTCGATCTGC
>Ga0136713_1000059_pt1 | contig 10647 bp, 9 predicted proteins | sample JTO22cmmetaG_FD_101393 | JGI IMG/M metagenome (GOLD analysis project Ga0136713, IMG submission 101393) | Freshwater bacterial and archeal communities from Indian Creek, Illinois, USA - JTO22cm metaG | ecosystem: Environmental > Aquatic > Freshwater > Unclassified | place: USA: Indian Creek... | reverse complement strand
GCCAACGGCGTCGTCGTCATCGTGTCCTGCTCCTGCCCGGCCGCCCCCGCGGCCGTCTCAACCTGCGTGCTCAACAGTGTTCCTCCTGGTCAGGAGATACACCGATCACCGTACAGACCCGTGCCTGCGGACGGGACGGCCTCCTTCGTCCTGGACACCCGCAACGTCGAGGGCGGTGCCCAGCCTTTCACCTTCAAGGCGGCCGTGACGGCTGCTGGACAGACATCGCCCACCGACTGGTGATTCTCCTTCAACCACATCGTGCCCGGCAACGGCCCGCAGCCGACGATCACCGTCACCGGTCCGACGACGGTGCCGCAGGGCGGTTCCACCACGGTCACGGGCACCAACTTCTCCGGCCCCTCGTCGGTCGAGGTGTTCCTCTGCGCAGCCACCGGAACGGTGAGCGCTTCGGGCGCCCTCTACGACTCGACCAAGGTGAGCACCCCGACCGACCTGAGAGGGGCGTGGTCCGCCGGCCTGAAGGCCCCCGAGGGAACGACCCCGGGGACCTACGGGGTCTGTACCAAGGACGTCGAGTCCGGCTTCATCGGCCGTTCGGCCACCACCGTGACGGTCCAGGCGAAGCCATCGTTCGCGCTCAGCCCGCAGACCGCCAATCTGGGCACCACCCTGACCGCGTCTGCCTTCACCAGGTACGGAACCGGCACGGGCTACGCCCAGGCCTATAGGGCCGACGGTCAACCCATCGGCACGCCCTACGCCGTCACCATCGTCGCGGGCGGTTCGGCCACCTTCACGCCGACGGATCTGGGGATCACCTCGTCGAACGCCAGTCAGGTGACCACGTTGCGGATCACCGGCCCCACCGGAGCCTGGTACGAGCAGCCCCTGAAGGTCACGCCGACAACGCTGACTCCGGACGCCGCAAGCATCGTCCGGTCTGCCACCACGACCCTGAACGGGGCCGGCTTCAGCCCGAATGCGTCCCTGACCGCCTACACCTGCACCGTCGACGTGAGCACCGGCGTCGGGACTCCCGTCACCGGGACCGGAGCCTGGACCTCGGCCCCGGTCACCTCGACCGGCACGGGGACCGTGGCTTTCACCTTCCCGACAACGGCCGGCCAGCTCCCGGTCGGCGTCTACAGCATCTGCGTCACCGACCCCACCGGGCTGCAGGCCTACACCCAGGTGACCATTGCGGACCCCGGCGTGGTCACCAACACCGACGCGGTGCCGCAGACCGGGTCCTTCACGGCCACCGTCACGGGGTACCCGATCGGTACCGTGCTCACGATCTCGGCCAATGCCGCGGGCGTGTCGATCAGCCCGACCACCGTGACGATCGGGGCAAACGGGAGCGCCACCGCGAGAATCACCGTGCCCAGCACGGTGCCGCCCGCCACCTTGATCACCGTCACGGCCACACCCCCGTCCGGGTCGGGCCTGGCCGCCGCCAACGACGCGACCCCGGTGGAGGTGACGGCAGAACCGGTGCTGCAGACCGCCGACGTGACCGTTCCGGAGACCGGCACGGTCACCATCAACGGATCGGGGTGGATCCCGAGCGAGCAGGTCACCCTGGTCGACTGCGCCGATCTCACGGCACCGCCCCGGATGATCGCCGTCGCCACGGCGCAGGAGAACGGGACCGTCAGCTTCACCTTCTCCCCGACGCCGGAGCAGTCGGGCGTCACCCTCTGCGGCATCGGCAGCGAGACCGGGGCACGGTCGCCGTCCGATCCCGCCCGAGCGCCCGACCTCACGGTGACGACGAAACCGGCCTTCACTCTGGATCAGGACGTCGTCCCGGCCGGCGGTGCGCTCTCCGTCCTCAACCCCACCGGGTTCACCCCGGGACCGGTGACCGTGCAGGCGATCGACGCGGGCGGCAACCCGATCGGTGACCCGATCACGCTGACCGACGCGAGCCTCGACGACGCCCCCCTCCCGATGGCCGTCCTGGGCGTCGGCGGAACCTCCGGCGTGACCGCCTTGCGGGTGACCGACAGCCAGGGCGCCTCCGCCGAACAGCCCGTGCAGGTCATCCCCGACCCCTCGGTGTCGGCAACGCCTGCGACCACCCAGGTGACCGGCGACACCGACGTCACCCTGACGGGGTTCCCCACGGGCTGCCAGGTCACCCTGACCGGCCTGCGAGGCGACGGGACCCCCACGGCCGGCACCACGACGGTCACCATGGGTGCGGACCCGACGACGGTGACGCTGCCGATCATCGACTCGTGGGTGGACACCGCCACGTTGCGGGCCGAGTGCCCGGCGTCGGCCGCGCCCGGCTCGCGGTATCTGGCGCTGACGGCCACCACACCGCTGGCGGTGCGGAACACCCCGACCGCGGCGCTGTCGACCTCGTCCGTGCCCATCGGCGGCACCGTGACGGTGACCGGCGCGGACTTCATCCCGTCACCCGCGCACGCGACCGGGGACCCGGAGACGGGTTCCGTCAACCTCTTCATCTGTGATGCAAGCGGGACCCAGGTTGCCGGGACGGAGACTCGGGTGGCCGCTGCGGCCGAGGATGGTGCGCTGACTTTGAGGTTCACCGTCTCGAGCGACTGGGGGCTGCCTGCCGGCCCGGCGTACCTCTGCGTGGTCGATGCTGCTTCTGGCGTCAAGGCCGTCCAGTCGCCCCTGCCGTTGACGCTGACCGAGGCGGCGGTCGCTCCCACGCCGGCGTCGGTCCCGGTGACGGGCACGTCGGTGATCCAGCTCTCGGGGTTCGCGCCGGGAGAGAGGGTCGACGTCGCCTTCGGCGCCGGCCTGGACAGGACCACGGCCCAGGTGGTGATGGACGGTTCCGGCGCCGGATCGGTGGAGGTCATCGGCGCGTCAGTGGCGACGGTCACCATCGGAGCAACGGGTTCCGTCTCGGGCGTGACGGCGACGAGTCAGCTGACGGTCACGGCCGCGCCCACGGCCGATCTGGCGATCGACAGCATCGGTGAGGGCGACACCACCGTCCTCAACCTGGCAGGTTTCCCGCCGAGCACCTCCGTCACCCTGACCTCCTCGAATCCTGCGGTGGCTTCCGTCCCCGGCACGGCGACCACCGACGCTTCCGGAAACGCCATCGTCATGGTGACCGGCATCATCCCGGGGACCGGCGTGACCTTCACCGCCACGGACACGGCCACGGCCACGGGGTCACGTGCCACCTCGGACCCCCTGGAGGTCACGACGCCGACGGCGCTGGTCGATCCGATCCGGGTGGCAGCCGGAACACCGGCCACCTTGCGACTCATCGGGTTCACGCCCGGCTCAGCGGTCACGTTGACCTCCTCCAACCCGAACGTCGTCGTCCAGGGCACGGTCACCGTGAACGCGGACGGGGAGGCCGAGGTACCGGTCACCACGGCCCCAGGAACGGCTGCCGGCAACCACCTCATCACCGCGACCCACGAGGGCGAGACCGCGACGGCCACCGTGGCCGTGACCACGCCCACGGTGGCGATCGACCCGGCCAGGGTTGCGGCCGGTACGCCCGTGTCCATGACGCTCGGCGGCTTCAACCCCGGCTCGACGGTCGAGCTGACCTTCCCGGCCGGCATCTCCGGACCGGCAACGGCCACGGTCGGGCCCGACGGCTCGGCGACGGTCACGGTGACCACATCGGCGCAGGGTGCCTTCACGGTCACCGCCGCCGACTCGGCGGTGCCCGCTGTCACGGCGACGTCCAACGAGCTGACGGTGACCGCACCGACGGCCTCGATCGCACCCGTTCAGGTGGCGGTCGGTGCTGCGGCGACCATGTCTCTGAGCGGGTTCACGCCGGGATCGGACGGTCGACCTGACGTACCCGGCCGGCCTGTCCGGACCGGCGTCGGCGACGGTCGACGCCGAGGGAGCGGCCACCGTGACGGTGACCGGTACGGCACCGGGAGCCTTCACGGTGACCGCCGCCGACGCGACGGTGCCCGCGGTCACCGCGACCCCGAACGAGGTGACGGTCACCACCCCAGCGGCGGCCCTTGCGCCCAGCCCGGTCGCCGCTGGCACGCCAGTCACCCTGACGTTGAGCGGGTTCACCCCTGGATCGACGGTCGACCTGACGTACCCGGACGGCGTGTCGGGGCCGGCCACGGCGGTCATCGGGACGGGCGGTGGAGCGACGGTCCCTGTCACCACCACCGCAGGCATGACGGCGGGCACCTCCACGGTGACGGCGACCGACGCGGGCAGCTCCGCCGTGACCGCGTCGGCCCCGTTGACCGTGACCACGCCTGCCGCCGCCATCTCCCCGAGCCAGGTGGCCGGTGGCGCCCCCGCCACGGTGACCCTGAGCGGGTTCACGCCGGGCTCGACGGTCGACCTGGCGTACCCGGACGGCGTGTCGGGGCCGGCCACGGCGACCATCGGCGCCGACGGCACCGCCACCGTGCTCATCAGCACGACGGCGGGTATCGGTGCAGGTGGCTACACCGTCACCGCGCGCGACGCGGACACCCCGGACGTGACGGCGTCCGCTCCGCTGACGGTCACCACCCCGGCGATCGTCGCCATCGACGGTCAGGCGCTGCCCGTCGCACCAGGAACGCCGGCCCCCGGAACCGCAACGCCGGTCGACGGCACCGGCTTCACCCCGGACGGATCGGTCACTGCCACCCTGCTGACGCCGGCCGGCGGCGAGGCTCCCACGGCCCCCGGCCCGTTGGGCAGCGCCACCGCCGGCTCCAACGGCACGGTCTCGGTGCCGGCAACCCTGCCGGTCGACGTGGCGCCAGGCGACTACCAGCTGTGCCTCACCGACACGGCCTCCGGCGCGCGTACCTGCACCGACATCACGGTGCCGGCCAACCCGGTCGTCACACCGCCGCCCACCGACGCCATCGCCGGCGGCACCTCGCCGGTGGACGTCGCCGGCCTGACCCCGGGTGGCGGTGTGACCACCGAGATCCGGGACGCCAACGGCAACGTCATCCCTCCGCCAACAACCGGCACGGCCGACGGCGACGGCAAGTACACGGCTGACGTCGCCATCCCGCCGGGCACCCCACCCGGTGAGTACCAGGTCTGCGCGATCGACGAGACCACGGGCGCCGAAAGCTGCTCGACCATCACCATTGATCCAGCGCCCACCACGGACCCGCCGACCGGCAACCCCACGCCCGGTGGCGAACCGGTGACCGCGCCCGGTGGCGGCTTTACCCCCGGCGGTGAAGTCACCGCCGAGATCACCCTGCCCGACGGCAGCAAGGTCGACGTCGGCTCCGCGACAGCGGACGCCGACGGCAACGCCAAGGTGCCGGTGAGGATCCCGGATACGGTGCCACCGGGCGAGTACCCGCTGTGCATGGTCGACGAGACCACGGGTGCCCCGTCCGACTGCACCACCATCACCGTGATTGCCGACCCGAAGGTCACCGCCCCACCGCCGGACGTCGACCTGGGGGACAGCACGCCCATCACGGCCGGCCTCTTCAAGCCCGGCGGGCAGGTCACCGTGCAGTTGTGCAACGCCGCCGGTCAACCGGTTCCGGGCGTCGCCCCCACGACCGTGACCGCGGACCCCGACGGCCAGGTCACGACGTCGGTGCTGGTCCCGGACTACCTGCCCGAAGGTCAGTACACGATCTGCCTGCGCGACGTGTGGTCCGACGGCGTCGAACCCGGCTCCGGAACGGTCGTCAGCCCGCCGTTCACCGTCACCCGCGACCCCAGCACGGCGCCACCCGACGTCACCCTGCCCGGCGGCACCGACGGGTCCAACGTGACCCCCGGCCAGTCGCTGCCGGTCACCGGCGGCGGGTTCACCCCCGGTGCCACCATCCCGATCACCGTGGTGGACGAGGACGGCAACGTCGTCGCCGTCGGAGAGGTGGTGGCAGACGAGAACGGCACCATCAACGGGTCCGTCACCATCCCGCCCGGCACCCCGCCCGGTGACTACACGGTGATCGTCGGCCCCGACCCGGGCTCCGGGCTGTCCGGGTCGCAGCCGATCACTGTCGTCGACCCCGCGGACACCACGACGCCGTCGGTCACCTCACCGGGCCTGCCCGGCACCGGTGGCGTCAACGACGTGACGCCCGGCTCCACCATCCCGGTGGTCGGCGACGGGTTCACCCCCGACGCCACCATCCCCGGCGTCATCTACGACGCCGCCGGCAACCCGGTGGGGACCGCATCGGTGCACACCGACGCCAACGGCCGGATCGTCGACGCCTTCCAGGTGCCGCCCGGCCTGCCGCCGGGTGACTACACGGTGGTGTTCACCGACCCGGGGACGGGCAAGGAAGTCACCTTGAACTTCACCGTCAACGACAACACGCTGCCCATCCCGAACACCCCGCCCCGGGTGACCACACCGGGCTCGACGACGGATGTCAGGGCACCTTCCGAGATCCCCATCACCGGCGGCGGCTTCACCCCCGGAGCTACCGTGCCCGGACACCTCGTGGACACCGGCGGCAACCCGGTGCTGGGCCCGGACGGACAGCCGATCCCGCCCCTGCAGATCGAGGTGGACGCGAACGGGAACTTCACCGGCAAGATCGTCATCCCGCCGAACCTGCCGCCCGGTGACTACTACATCGTGATCAGAGATCCGTCCGGGGTCGAGGTGTGGTTCCCCATCCACGTGACCGGGCCGCGGGTGCTCTACTCCACCGTGAACGAGGCGCCGGCCGGCACCGTCGTCGCCCAGGGCACCACGGTCACGTACTGCGCGTACGGGTTCATGCCAGGTGAACTGGTGACCGCCGTCATCTACTCCGACCCCATCCGCCTGCCCCCCGTGGCGGCTGACGAGGACGGCTGTGGGTGCTGGGACGTGACGCTGCCGGCGGACTTCGCCCTCGGCGCACACCGGGCCGTGGCGACCTCGGTGCTCTACGGCGACTCGACCGAGGCCACCTTCACGGTCGTCGCGCCGCTGCCCGCACCGGATCCGACGGAGCCGCCGCCCGGCACGGGAGACGGACCCGATGGACCCGGGCCTGACAGCGGAGCGGGACCGGGCTCCAGCGGAGACCTCGGCGCCAGTGCCGACCGCAGTGCCGACCGCCGCCGCCTGGCCCAGACCGGCTCGTGGGCGATGGCGCTGTTGCCGCTCGCCGGGGCCTTGGCCGTGGGTGGCCTCGTGATCCTCGGCGTTCGCCCGAAGCGCTCGAGAAGCCGCGGGTGAGCCTGCGTGGGACGCCGCGGTGCCGCGCTCGGCATCTGTGCAGCGCCCCGCCTACGACTGCGGGCTTGGGGCCGGGATCGGCTCGAGCTGGTCCGCGGGGCGGCAGCCCTCGGCGTTGCGCAGCGGGGCGTCGGCCGAGATCGTGACCTGGTCCTCGTCGAGTGGGCGGTCGTAGCGCTCGCCCACCAGCAGGTCGACTGTCGCGTCCTCGCGGGTGTCGAGCACGAGGTTCACGCGCGGGAAGTGCGCGGCGAGCGTGTACGCCGCGACGATGCCGTTCGTGCCGAAGCGCAGCTCGGAGTGCCGCAGCGTGGTGGTGTGGTCGCCCACCCCGGCGACCGAGAAGCCGCGGCGCTCGAGCACCGTCCGGTTCGCACCAGCGACGCCGGCGGTGCCGGACGCGTTGTAGATCCGTAGGTGCACGTCGGAGTGGGGAATGGGCAGCGCACCGTCCGGTTGGCCCTCGACCGCGGGCAGGCACGGCGGGACCACCACCTCGTCGTCCACCTGGTGGGGGTTGGTGAACTCGCGCGCGAAGGGCGCCTCGACGGCGCCGGTGTAGATGGCCAGCGCGCCGAGGCCCACGAGCAGGAGCACGGCGACGAGGATGCCGAAGATGACCGCCTGGCGTTCGTGTTCCCGGCGGCGGCGGGCGACACGGGCCGGGTCCTGGACGGGGGTGCTCACGCGTCGAAACTACCGGAGCGTCAGGACGCGGGCGTGCAGGACTGGCCGCTGCTGGAGCGCGGCGCGCACGGCGCGGTGCAGCCCGTCCTCCAGGTAGAGCACGCCCTGGTACTCCACGACGTGCGCGAACAGGTCGCCGTAGAAGGTGGAGTCCTCGGCGAGCAGAACATCCAGGTCGAGGGTGCGTTTGGTGGTGACCAGCTCGTCCAGGCGGACCTGGCGTGGCGGGACGTCCGCCCAGTCCTTCGGCGACACCAACCCGTGCTCCGGGTACGGGCGCCCTTCCCCCACGGACTTGAAGATCATTGGTCCATCGTAGGGCTGACCTCTTGACGGTCCGCAGGCCGGGGGGCAAGAGTGGTCCTCGGCGCAACCTGAGAGCGCTCCCAGTCGCCATGACCCAGTTCGAGCGATGGACCGCCGACCCGGCGGCCGCGCCCGAGATCAGCACGGCCGGCGTGGACTCGCGCTACGCGCAGCAGCTCGGAGACGTCGAGCCCACCACGCATTTCTTCGTCGACACCTCGCGCAACGGCGTCGGCCCCTGGGACCCGGCGACCTCGACGTACGAGGGCTACCCGGAGGGCGCCGACAAGCAGGCGTGGTGCAACCCGCCGGACCGCGGCCTCGGCCTGCGTCCGACCTTCGACACGGGTGAGCCGCTGATCGACGCCTACCTGTGGATCAAGGTCCCCGGGGAGTCCGACGGCTCCTGCCAGCGCGGCGTGCCTGGGACGATCGACCCTGAGCGCGGCATGGTCGACCCGGCCGCCGGCGCGTGGTTCGTCGAGCAGGCTCGCGAACTCATCGCCCACGCGGTGCCGCCGCTGGACTGACCCTGGCGCGCGCAGGACGATGCTGGACGGTCGGTCCGCCTGGGCCCGGCTACGGTCGGTCCGTGACCGACCTGCCGACGACGCTGCTCGCCTACGCCGCACGCGGGCCCGAGTGGGCCGACTGGCTCGACCGGCTGCCCCGCCTGCTGCGCGAGCTCGTCGCCGAGTGGGATCTCGTGCCGGACGGCCCCGCGGTCCACGGGCGCACCGCCGTCGTTCTGCCCGTGCGGACGGCCGACGACGAGGCGGCGGTGCTGAAGGTCGGCTGGCCCCACTGGGAGGCCGAGCACGAGGCGCTTGCGCTCCAGACCTGGCACGGGAACGGCGCCGTGCGGCTCCTGCGGGCCGACCCGCACCGGTGGGCGCTGCTCCTCGAGCGACTCGACCGGCGCGACCTGACGGAGGAGTGGGACGTCCAGGCCTGCGAGGTCGTGGGCGGGCTGTATGGCAGGCTGCACGTGCCAGCGCCGCCGCAGCTCCGCCTCCTCTCCGACCAGGCGAGGCGGTGGGACGAGGAGCTGGGGCGGCTCGAGCGCGGCGCCCCGGTCCCGCGCCGGCTCGTCGAGCAGGCGCGCAGTCTCTGCCGAGACTTCGCAGCCGACCCCGCGACCGACGGGACGCTGCTCCACACGGACCTGCACTTCGAGAACGTCCTGTGTTCGGGCGGCGCGGGGCGCTGCTGGCTCGCCATCGACCCCAAGCCGTTGTCGGGCGACCGGCACTACGAGCTCGCCCCCATGCTGTGGAACGAGCTGGACGCCTACGCGGGCCGGTTCCGCGACGGCGTCCGGCAGCGGTTCGGGACGATCGTCGAGGCTGCCGGTCTCGACGAGCATCGAGCGCGCGCCTGGGTCGTCGTGCGCATGCTGGTCAACGTCAAGGAGGAGCTGCTCGGTGCGCCCGAGCACGGCCAGCAGTGGATCACCACGATGATCTCGATCGCCAAGGCCGTCCAGGACTGACCTCGCGGAGAGTGGGGTGCGCGACCTCAGTGTGGGGGTACTCGGCGCGGGCTGCTCGGTGCGCGGCTACTCCGTCGGAGCCGGGGCGGCCGGCGCCGGCAGCATCAGCTGCGGGACGCCGCCGTCGCCCGACGTCACCTGCGGCATGATGCCGTCCCAGCGCTCGATCCACAGGCGGGTGAGCAGCTCCGGGGTGATCTCCTCGTTGAGGATGCGCATGGCGTCCGCCTCGGCCTGGGCGGCGACGATCTCCTGCTCCGCGCGGACGCGTGCCTGCTCGAGCTCCTGGCGAGCCGTGAGCACTTCCTGCTCGGCGATCTGCCGGGCTTCGATGGCCTGGTTGAACTCGGCGCTGAAGCCCAGGTCCAGAATGTTCAGGCTCAGGATGCGGATGCCGTGGTGGTCCACCCGGCTGGAGAGCTCCTCGACCACCTTGGCGCTCACCTCGGCGCGGCGCGTGACGATCTCCTCCGAGGAGAACAGCGCGGCGGTGGCCTTGAGGCTCTCCTGGATGGCGGGGTACAGGATGATCGTCTCGAAGTCGCTGCCGACCCTGCGGTGGAGCGTGGTGACGTACTGCGGATCCACCTGGTAGTTCACCGCGAAGTGCATGGCGACGTCCTGCAGGTCGCGGCTCGCGGCGGACGACTCGATCTCCGCGATGCGCACCCGCACGTTCTCCACCTGGACCGTGTCGAGGAACGGCACGACGAAGTTCAGGCCCTCGGTGAGCACGGTCGGGCGGATCTCGCCGAAGCGGCGCACGACGCCGACCTCACCGGCCCCGATCGGTGTCCACGACAGGGCGATGCCGGCCAGGAGGGCGACGACCGCCACGGCCGCGGCGGCCAGCCCGACGTTCTTCTTGGTGTCCGTGCTCAACGACGTCTCCTCGGTTCGAGCGCGCGGAGGGGCGCGACGCTCGCCCACGCTAGGCGGGCCACCTGGCCGGTAGGGCGCTGCGGCTGCAGCCCTCGCTCCTGCTGGCGCCGCGCCGCGTCATGTGACACGGGAGGGTTCCAGGCCGCCGGATCCAGGCCCCACAGGGATCACG
>Ga0136713_1000056_pt1 | contig 10801 bp, 12 predicted proteins | sample JTO22cmmetaG_FD_101393 | JGI IMG/M metagenome (GOLD analysis project Ga0136713, IMG submission 101393) | Freshwater bacterial and archeal communities from Indian Creek, Illinois, USA - JTO22cm metaG | ecosystem: Environmental > Aquatic > Freshwater > Unclassified | place: USA: Indian Creek... | reverse complement strand
CGCGACACCACCGCGAGAGCACGACCCCTTGGAATCACTCATCTAGGCTGCCGCCCGTGCTGCGTCGACTCAACCCTGTGATCGGTGCCGTCGCCGTGCTCGCGCTGATCGTTGTCGCCGCGGGGCTCGGGTCCCCGTTCCGCCTGGTCGAGACGAGAGACGGCCTGAACATCACCGTTCCGCAGCCCGTCGCGCCGAGCCCGCTGCCGATGCCGATCCCCGAGGCCGCGCCGATTCCGACCGGAGAGCCGGGCTTCCCCTTGGGCCAGGTCGTGATCGTGGTGGCGCTCCTCGTGCTCCTCCTCCTGGTGCTGTACACGCTGTGGCAGCTGTGGCAGAACCGGCGCCGCCGCCAGGAGGAGCTTTTCCGGGTGGAGGACGTCACCGCCGACACCGGAGTCGATCCCCCGGGCGGCGTGGTGAACCTGCCCGCGCTGGCCGACGCCGTCGAGGAGGCGCTGCGCCGCCTCGACGAGGTGCGCGAACCGCGGGACGCCGTCGTCGCGGCATGGGTCGAGCTGGAGAACGCGGCGGCGCGCCACGGCTGGGAGCGGGACCCCGCACAGACGCCGACGGAGTTCACCGCGCACCTGCTCGCCGTCTCTCCGGCCCCGCCGTCGGACACGGCGACTCTGCGCCGCCTCTACCAGCAGGCACGCTTCGCCGAGCAGCCCGTCACCACGGGCCAGGTGGGGCAGGCACGCACCGCGCTCGAGTCGATCGCGCGGGAGCTGGAGAAGAGCCGCCGCCAGGAGCGTGCCGCGGATCAGGCCCCGGAGCCGGAGCTCGGGCCGGGCGACTCCGCGACGGGCAACTCCGCGACGGGCAAGGCGACCTCATGAAGCGTTCCCTCGTCATCGGCACCGCCTGCCTGATCGCGGTGCTGGCGGGCGTCGCGGTCGCCTCGCGGGCCGTGAGCCTCTGGAACGGCCTCGCCCTCGCCGTCGTCGCGTTCACGGTCTGGTTCGCGACCCGCCCGTACCTCCGCACGGACGTGCCCTGGCCCCAGGAGCCGCGGAACGAGCGCGCGGGCGGGCGCACCGACGTCGCCGAGCTGAGCTGGACGGCGTTCACCCGCAACGGCATGGTGACCGAGCGGGTGCTGCGGCGCGTGCACGCCATCGCCGCCCGCCGCCTCGCCGCCCACGGCGTGCTGTGGGACGGCACGCTGCGGGACGGCAGGGTGGCGGGTCGCACACCGGACCTGCACGGCTGGGGCACGGGGCCCGCCGACGCGGCCGAGCACAAGCAGCGTGCCCACGACCTGCTGGGAGCGGCGATGCTCGACGAGCTCAGCACCGCCCACGCGGCCACCCCCCGGACCCTGGACCACTGGCTCAGCGCCCTCGACGCACTGGTCGCGGCGCCCGACGACAGCAGGAGCACCCCATGACGACCGACTCCACCGCCCCTTCGACCGAGGCTGCGGCCCTGGCCGTCGAGGACGTCTCCCGCCTCGGCGCGGCCGTGCTCGACGAGGTCGGCACCGCCGTCGTCGGCATGCGCGACCCCCTCGAGATCGCGCTCGCGACGATCCTCGCCGGCGGCCACGTGCTGTTCGAGGACGTGCCCGGCCTGGGTAAGACGCTGGCGGCCCGCTCGCTCGCGACGGCGCTGGGGCTGGACTTCGCGCGCCTCCAGTGCACGCCGGACCTGCTGCCCTCCGACATCACGGGCTCGTCGGTCTTCGACCCCGCGAGGCGCGAGTTCGAGTTCCGGCCCGGGCCGGTGTTCACCGGCCTGTTCCTGGCGGACGAGATCAACCGCACCGCACCGAAGACCCAGTCCGCGCTGCTCGAGGCGATGGCCGAGCGCCAGGTCTCCGTCGACGGCGTGACCCGCCCCCTGCCGCACCCGTTCCACGTGCTCGCGACCTCGAACCCGGTGGAGTACGAGGGCACCTACCCGCTGCCGGAGGCGCAGCTCGACCGCTTCATGGTGCGCCTGGCCGTCGGCTACCCCGACCGCGAGCAGGAGGCGGACGTGCTGCTGCGCCGCGTCGCTCGCCGCACCGAGCGCGCCACGGTGCGTCGCGTGGTCGACGCCCCGACGGTGCTCGCCATGCAGGCCGGTGTGGAGGCGGTGCGGGTCGACAGCGACGTGGTCCGTTACTGCGTCGACCTCGCGGCCGCGACCCGCCGCCTGCCCCAGCTCGAGGTCGGCGCCTCGCCGCGAGGCTCGCAGAACCTCCTCCTCCTGGCACGTGCCGTTGCCGTGCTGGACGGCCGCGACTTCGTGCTGCCAGAGGACGTCAAGCGCGTCGCGGTGCCCGTGCTCGCCCACCGCCTCACGCTCTCCCCGACCGCGTGGGCCGCCGGCCTGAGCGCCGAGTCGCTCGTGCGCGAGCTGCTGACCACGGTCGCGGGCCCCGCCACCGTGGGCCGCCGGTGACCGCTAGCCAGCCGTGGCACCCGACGCGCGCGGGCGCCCTGGCCTGCGCCGCGGGGGTCGTCGTCCTCGCGGTCGGTGTGCTGCTCGGCCGCGCGGACGCCGCGCTGATGGGCGTCCCGCTGGTCCTCGGCGGGCTGCTGGGCCACCGGTCGCTTCCGAGCGGCAGCACCGACGTGTCCTTCGACGACGTCGGACCGGATGCGGACCCCGGCACGATCGCCGAGACGCTCCGGGTCCGGGCCGCCGACGGCGCCGCGTCCGTTCAGGTGCGGGTGTACGCGCCCGGCCACCGCCCCGCCGTCGTCGTCGTTCCCGCCGGAGAGCCGCGTGCCCTCGAGGTCCGGCTCGACTCCGTGCGGACCGGCCCGAACCACACATTCGAGGTCTACGCGCGCGGCTACGGGGATCTCGGCGCACACGCCGAGGACACCCGGGTGCTCGGGGCGCGCGAGCGCCTCGTGCTGCCCGAGGCGTCGCGCCTCCAGCGCGTGCCCCTGCCGACCCGCCTGCGCGGCCTGACCGGCCCCCGCCGCTCGCGCCGCCAGGGCGACGGGACCGAGCTGCGGGGCATCCACCCGATGGGCCCGGGCGACCGGATGCGTCGCGTCGACTGGCGGGCCACCGCACGGATGTCGCCGCAGCTCGACCAGCTCTTCGTCCGGCGCACCCTGGCCACGGCCGAGGCCGGTGCCGTGCTGGTCATGGACTCGCGCGACGACGTCGGCCCGGACCTGCACACGTGGCGCGGCTCGGAGCCGCTGCGGGTCGACGAGGCCACCTCGCTCGACCTCGCCCGCCACGCCGCCGCGTCGATCGCCGCGGCCCTCGTGGCGAACGGCGACCGGGTCGGCCTCGAGGACCTCGCGCGACGACGTCGTCCGCTCGCCCCCGCCGCCGGGCAGCGGCACCTGCGCCGCATCTTGCACGCGCTCGCGCTCTCCGCCCCCGTCGGCGAGCCCGCCGCGCGCCTGCGCCCCCCGCAGCTGTCGAACGACGTCATCGTCTACCTCTTCACGACCCTCCTCGACGACGCCCCGCTCACCCTGGTGCGGCGCTGGTGCGAGCAGGGCGTGCCGGTGGTCGTCGTCGACACGCTGCCCGGCCTGCACCCGGTGGCCGAGCGGCATCTGCGGCTCGCGTGGCGGATCACGTCCATGGAACGCGCGGACCGCACGCGCGAGCTGGAGGCCCTAGGCGTGCCCGTGGTGCGCTGGACCGGGCAGGAACGGGTCAGGACGGCCCGGCGGTTCGAAGAGCTGGTGCGCGGGGCCGAGCGCCACCGCCCCGTGGTGGGAGGCCGCCGATGAGCGGGAGAAGGCAGACCCTGCGCCGACGGCTCCCGCGCGTCCACGTCGAGGTCGGCCCCGCCCTGCCCGGGTGGGTGCTCCGCGTCACCGCTGCACTGCTGCCCACGCTCCTGGTGGTCGGCGCGTTCGTCCGCACACCGGCGATGGCGTCGCCGCGCTCCACGCCGTTCGTCGCGGTCGGCCTGGCCGCTGCCGCCGCGCTCGCACTCTCGACGCTCCGCTGGCCCGGTGTCTGGCAGCCGATCCTCGCCGTCCTCGCGAGCGTCGTGATGGTGATCCTCACGCCGGACGACCGGTGGTGGGTCCTCGTGCTTGCCCCCCTCGGTTACCTGGGCTTGCGGACCGCGGTGCTCGCGGCCGCCGTGCCCTGGACCGCCCGGGTCGAGTGGGGCGTGCTGGCCCGCGCCGCGCGGACCGACCTCCTCGTCGTCGCGGTGACGTTCGTCATCGGCTGCCTCGGCCTGGTGCTGGACGGCGACCAGCCGGCGGGCTTGGTGCTGGGCTCCCTCGCGGTCCTCGGACTGGCGTGGTGGGTGCGGCGACCCTGAGCGGGACGGCGTCGTCGGTACCTGCCTGCCAGCGCGGTGGCGCGGTGCTCGGTGCCTGCCCCAAGATGAGGGGTCCGACAGAGCCACCACCGGAGGTCGCCATGCCCGTGCCCCGCTACACCGTCCCGTCCCTGACCCCTGAGGTCGGCGGCAAGGTCGCGGCAATCCTGCAGCAACGCCTGAACTCTCTCAACGACCTGGCGCTCACGCTCAAGCACGTCCACTGGAACGTCGTCGGACCGCACTTCATCGCGGTCCACGAGATGCTCGACCCGCAGGTCGACGCCGTGCGCCTCATGGTGGACGCGACCGCCGAGCGCATCGCCACCCTCGGAGTCTCGCCCGTCGGGACGCCCGGTGCGCTGGTGAAGGCCCGTTCGTGGGACGACTACTCGCTCGGCCGTGCCGGAGCGATCGAGCACCTCGGCGCCCTCGACGAGGTCTACATCGGCGTCATCGAGGACCACCGCAAGGCCGCCGACGAGACCGAGAGCCTCGACGCCGTCACGAACGACATGCTGATCGGCCAGGCTGCCGAGCTCGAGCAGTTCCACTGGTTCGTGCGTGCTCACCTCGAGAGCTCCGCCGGCGAGCTCTCCACGGCGGACGCCCGCACCGAGCAGGGCGCCGCCAGGAGCGCGGCCAAGGGTGCGACGAAGTCTGCGAAGAAGGCGAAGTGATTCGAGGGGGCGCGTGACCGCGTCGCTGCGCCCCTATGTCCCGGCCGACCGAGCCGCGGTCGCGGCGGTGTGCGTACGCACCGCCGCGGCCGGCGGCGACGCCCGCGGGCTCTACTCCGACGACCAGGTGCTCCGCGTGCCCGGCGGATACCTGGGTGGCTACGTGGTCGCGACGGCCGACACCGGCCGGTTCGTGCAGCGGTGGGCCCACCGCGGGACGCCCGGCTTCCGCGAGCGGCATCCGGCTCCCGTACCGACGCCGCCCGGCGGCCCGCGGTACACCGAGTTCTACGCCCACCTGGGCTTCGAGCCGCTTCCCGGGCACACCGAGCGGGCTCCGCTCGTGGGGTTGCGCACCGGGGCCTGATAGCGGCACGCGTTCTCCCCCGCGTCGGAGCGGACATGCAGCCCGTGCTGCGCACCGTCGATCCGGCGCCTCCACGTGCAGTGGACCCTGAGCGCACCTGCGCCGGACACGCCGAGGTCCCTCGACGTCGGGGCTTGCTTTCGGTGGCTCCGCCGCGGCGACTGCGCTGCTTGGCACACTATTTTGGGGCCGATGGAGAACCGTCGTCGTCGGCGCTGATCTCGCTGCCCAGATCGGGCAGGCCCGCGTCCGCCCACGCCCGACGCACCTGCTCGAAGCGCGTCGGCAGCGGCGGTCGCAGCGCACCGTAACGGGCGTTGTTCCGGTGCACGAACCGTCGCCACGACAGCACCAGCCCCTGCTTGGTGATGGGCAGCCCGCTCGAGACGGTGGTGCCGTTGTCGTGCGTGTGGTGCACGGTCAGCAGCAGCGCGCGTGGCACCGAGCCCTCGAGGTCGGCGGCCAGCTCGAGGCGCACGGCCATCCAGTGCCGCAGGACCAGCACCACCTCGGGCGGGATCCGGTGCACACGGGCGGTGCGGTGCTTGCCGTGCCGCACGACGACGCTCCCCTCCCCCACGTGCGCGCCGAACCCGCCAAGGTCCAGGTCCTCGGCCCGAACCCGCAGGAGGTCCCCGTACCGCGCACCGGTCGCCCGCGTCAGCCCGGCGATGACGGCGAGCCGCACCACCTCGTCCTTCGCGCCGGGGCGCAGCGCCTCGACCCCCAGGTGCCGCCACACCCACTCGGCCTCCTCCAGGGTGACGGCGGGGCGCGGGTACCGGCCAGGGCCGGTCGCCGATGGACGGAGGGTCGAAGCTGCGTCGTCGACGTCGGCGCTGGTCATGATCCGATCCTTGCCGCTTGGCACACTTTTTCGCGGACCTGCTGCGGCGTGTCGCCGACCGACGGACCGCGCCAACCCCGGACGCCGCGCCGTACGCTCAGGACGTGTCCTCGCTGCCCTCGACGATCGCCGACGCCGTCGAGCACGAGCTCGTCATCAAGAAGTCGCGCTTCATCGCGCACCTCGTCCCGGTGCGCAGCGTCGCCGAGGCCGACGCCGTCGTCGCCCGCGTGCGCAAGGAGCACTGGAGCGCCAACCACCACTGCGTCGCCCTCGTCGTCGGGCCGCACGCCGACCAGCAGCGCTCGTCCGATGACGGCGAGCCGTCGGGCACGGCCGGCGTGCCGATGCTCGAGGTGCTGCGGCACCGGCAGGTCACCGACGTGGTCGCCGTCGTGACCCGGTACTTCGGCGGCGTGATGCTCGGCGCGGGCGGGCTGGTCCGCGCCTACGGCTCCGCCGTCTCGCAGGCCCTGGACCGGGCGCGCCCCGTGCACCGGCGAGTGCTCACCCAGGTCAGCGTCTGCGTGCCGCACGCGGACGCCGGTCGGCTCGACAACCTGCTGCGCGAGTGGGCGACGACACACGGCGCCGCCCTCGACAGCCCCGAGTACGGGGAGGTGGCCCGCCTCCGGCTGCTGGTGCCGCCCGCTGAGCTGGGCAGGCTCGCCGACGACGTCGCCGCCGCCTCGGCGGGGAGGTTCGTCCCCCTGGTGGGCGAGGAGCGCACCGTCGACGTGCCCGCCTGACCGCCTCCGGCGCCGTCAGGCGGGCACGTCGACGGGTGTCAGGCGACGCCGTCGGACGTCACGCGCGCATCGTCGGGCACGACGCCGGAGCCGCCGTCGTTCGCCGGGAGCCGGGCGTCACCCTCCACGACGACGTCCTTGCCGAAGGTCCAGTCCCCCTCGACCGTCAGCGAGGTGGCCCCGCGCAGCGACGGGGCACCGACCGGGAAGCGGGCGTCGAAGGCCGCGATCGTCTTGTACGCCCCGGGGAGCGTGACCAGCGGCGCCTCGACCTGCGCGACCACCCGGTAGTCGTCGGTCAGGTCGTACACGTCCGAACGCAGCACCAGCAGGTCGCTCGTGGTCTTGACAGGCAGGAACCGCTCACGGCCCACCTCGATCGCCGTCGCACCCTCGAAGACCGCCACCGCGGCGCCCATGGCCGACTCGATCTGGATCACCGGGGTCGAGGACGGGTCCGACGGGTCGACGGTCTTCTCGTTGCGGATCAGCGGCAGCTCGAGCACCCCGCCCGTGCGGTCCAGCTCCGCGGCCAGCGCCTCGAGGTCGAACCACAGGTTGTTCGTGTGGAAGTAGCGGTGCCGCGCCGGGTCGAGCGAGACGTCCAGGTCGTCCGGGTGGGTCTGCGCCGTCTCGCGCTGGACGATCCGACCGTCGGCCTTGCGCACCACGAGCTGGCCGCCCTTGACGTCCGCCGGGGTCTTCAAGCACATCTCCGCCGCGTACGGGGCACCCGAGGCAGCGAACCAGCCCGCGATCCGCGCATCCGGCGCAGCACCGAGGTTGTCCGAGTTCGACACCGACGCGTACCGGAAGCCGGCGTCCAACAGCGCCCGCACCAGCCCGGCCGCGTGCAGCGCGGGGTACAGGTCACCGTGCCCGGGCGGACACCACTCCAGGGACGGGTCGGCCGGCCACGACACAGGCTCGAGCGTCGCCGCGTCGAGCTTCGGCTCCCGGTTCTGCAAGAAGTCCAGCGGCAGCCCCTCGACCCCCAGGTCGGCGTACCGTCCGAGCAGCGCGAGCGAGTCGTCCCGCGTGCGGAACGAGTTCATCAGGACCAGCGGAAGCCGCGCCCCCGTCGCCTCCCGCGCCGCGCGCACCTGACCCACGATCACGTCAAGGAACGTCAGCTCCTCGCCGTCGGCGGTCCGGCGCACCGGCAGCAGCGACTTCGCCCGGTCCATCCCCATCGACGTGCCCAGCCCGCCGTTGAGCTTGATGATCGCCGTGCGGGCCAGGGCGGCCGCGGCGTCCTCGTCCGAGAGGTCGATGTCCGCGGCACGCTGCAGCTGCGGCAGCGGCTCGACGTCGTCCTCACGCACCAGGCCCGTGGCCCCCGACTCCAGCAACCGGTAGAAGCGCGAGAAGGTCTCGATCGCGGCGGGAGCCACCCCCGCCTCGGCCATCTTGTCGCGCGCGTGCTGCAACCCTGCGTCTGTCATGGCCGCACCTTAACGGGGCGGCCGGGTCCCCCTGGGTCACTCCCAGCGCGAGGTGTCTCCTGCTCCGACGCGCAGCACCTCGGCGTACCCCTCGGACAGGTCGACGACGGTCGTGGGCCGCGGCGCCACCTCTCCCCCGTCGACGACGGCGTCGAGCACGTGGTCCAGCTCCTCCTTGACGGTCCAGCCGTCGGTGAGGGCTTCGTCGCGCCCGGGCAGGATCAGCGTCGAGGACAGCAGTGGCTCGCCGAGCTCGTGCAGCAGGGCCTGGGCCACCGCGTTGTCGGTGATGCGCACGCCGACCGTCTTCTTCTTCGGGTGCGCGAGCCGGCGCGGCACCTCGGGCATCGCCCGCAGGACGAACGTGTACGGCCCCGGCGTCGTCGCCTTGATCGCACGGAAGGCGCTGTTGTCCAGGTGCACCAGGTGACCGAGCTGCGCGAAGTCGGCGCAGACGAGGGTGAAGTGGTGCTTGTCGCTCAGGCGCCGCACCTGCCGGATGCGGTCGGCGCCGTCGTGGTAGTCCATGCGGCAGCCCAGCGCATATCCGGAGTCCGTGGGGTAGGCGATCAGGGCACCCTCGCGCAGCATCGCGGTGACCTGGCCGATCGCCCGCGGCTGCGGGTTGGCGGGATGCACATCGAAGTACCGGGCCATGACGCGCACAGTACGCCGGAACCGGCGGCGGACGGCGTAGTCTGGGCCGGTGCCCGCCGACCTCGACCTCCAGCGCCTGAGGGTGCTCGCCGCCGTGGCGCGTGACGGCTCGCTCACGGCGGCCGCCCGCACCCTCGGCATGGCGCAGCCCTCCGTCAGCCACCACCTGTCTCGCCTCGAGGCCGAGGCGGGCCTGTCGCTGCTCGAGCGCGTCGGGCGCGGCGTGCAGCTCACGGAGGCCGGCCGCCTCCTCGCGGACCGCGCGGAGGAGATCCTCGGCCGCGTCGAGGGCGTGCGCCGCGAGCTCGACGCCCTCGCCGGCCTGCGCGCCGGCCGCGCGCGCCTCGCCGCGTTCCCGTCCGCCCTCGCGACGATCGTGCCCCAGGCCATCGCGGCGCTCGTCGCCGACCACCCCGGCCTCGGCGTCGGCCTGGTGGAGGCAGAACCGCCCGAGGCGGTCCTCGCGCTCGTGTCCGGTGAGGTCGACCTGGCGCTGATCTTCGAGCACGACGACGTCCGGCACACCAACAGCATCGAGGACCTCTCGCGCTACGTGGTCACGCCCATCCTCGACGAGCCGGTCCACCTCGTCCGCCCCGCGTCCGACGACGACGGCACCACCCCGGAGCTCGCCGAGCTCAAGGACGCCGACTGGATCGCGGGCTGTGTGCGGTGTCGCGCCGACCTCGTCGCGCGCTGCGCCGCCGCGGGCTTCGAGCCGCGCATCACGTTCGAGACCGACGACTCCGTCGCCGTCCAGTCCCTCGTCGCGGCCGGCGTCGGCGTGAGCACGCTGCCGGACCTGGCCCTGCGCGCACACCGCCTGTCCGACGTCGTCACGCACCCGCTCCCGGGGGCGCGACGCCGGGTGGTGGCGCTGACGATCGGGGCGCCGTCCCCGCCGGCCCGCGAGCTGCTCACCCGGCTGGTCGCCGCCGGGGCCGCGCCGTGGGGCGTTCAGGCCGCGGGCCTCCAGCCGAGGTCCGGCACGTAGGGCGTGAGCAGCAGCTCCATGCCCGCCTCGCCCGGCGTGCGGTTCGCCTTGCGCGCGTTGCACGGGCTGCACGCCGCCACGAGATTCAGCCACGACGACGCCCCGCCCCGGGAGCGCGGAAGCACGTGGTCCACGGTGTCGGCGGGACCGCCGCAGTAGGCGCACCGGCCGTCCCGTGTCCGTACCCCCGCCTTGGTGCACGCGGGAGTGTGCTCGCGCCGGTACAGCCAGCGCATCGCCACGTACCGCACCAGCCGCAGCACGCGCGGCAGCGGGTAGGGCCCGAAGGTGCTGCCGGCCACCGACTCCTCGACCACCGCGACCCCGCGCACCAGCATGTGGATCGCGTGGCGCACCGACACGCGGTGCAACGGCTCGTAGCCGGCGTTGAGGACCAGTACGTCGGCCATCGGCCCCTCCTCGTCGTCGTCATGCGGTGTCGGGTCGTGGTGGTGCGGTCCCGGGACGACGAAAGCCGCCCAGGGACGTTCCCTGCGACGGCTTGGGGACTGCACGGGCTGGGACGCCCGTGTCAGTGCTGGTGATGCCCGCAGGAATGGTCGATCAGGTCGGACCGGTGAAGGTCGCAGCGCCGCTGAACGCTCAGCATCGCGGTCTCCCCTCCCTGGCCGTGCTCGTGCGTGCAGCGCGGTTGCCCTGCATCGGTGCGAATCTACGCGCCGAACCGGCTCCGGTCCAAGGATCGGGGAGGAATCCGGCGAGTCGCGCACGCCGGACACCCGCCCCCTAGGATCGGGGAGACGGAGGCTCGACCTCCTCGTCCTTCTCGTCCTTCTCGTCCTGTCGATCGGAGCT
>Ga0136713_1000054_pt1 | contig 10981 bp, 9 predicted proteins | sample JTO22cmmetaG_FD_101393 | JGI IMG/M metagenome (GOLD analysis project Ga0136713, IMG submission 101393) | Freshwater bacterial and archeal communities from Indian Creek, Illinois, USA - JTO22cm metaG | ecosystem: Environmental > Aquatic > Freshwater > Unclassified | place: USA: Indian Creek... | reverse complement strand
GGCTCGCTCACAGCCCTGCCGCCAGTCGTCGACGACCATGAAGCCGAGCACGCTCGTGAGCTTCTCGCGGGAGAGCGGGTGAGCCGGCCCGATGCCTTCGAGGTCGGCGATCAGCACGCGGGCGTCGGCAGGGACCTTGATCCCGGCAAGCTCGCCCAGGGCCTGCGGCGTCTTGCCGACCGACTCGGCGGTGCCCATCCCGTTGGGACGGAACATCATGGCGCCGAGGCGGTTGGCCTCGTCGCGGTCGAGCCAGTGGGCACCGTTCCGCACCAGCGCCTGCTTGAGCCGCTCCGCGATCGGGGCGTCCGCGAGGATCGCCTGCTCGGACGCACAGATGGTCGAGCAGTCGAACGACTTGGAGGCGATGATCTTGCGCGCAGCGTCCTCGATGTCCGCCGAGCGGTCCACGTAGACCGGCACGTTGCCGGGGCCCACACCGATCGCGGGCTTGCCGCCCGAGTGCGCGGCCTTCACCATGCCGGGTCCGCCCGTGGCGAGCACCAGGGAGGTCAGCGGGTGCGACATGAGCTCCTCGGTGCCCGACGCCGTGATGGTCGTCAGGCAGGAGACGAGGCCCTCCGGCATCCCGGCGGCCCGGCCGGCGTCGATCATCACCTGCACGGCACGGGCGGTGCACCTCGCGGCGGCGGGGTGCGGAGCCACCACGATCGCGTTGCGCGCCTTGACCGCGATGAGGATCTTGTAGATGGCCGTGGAGGTCGGGTTGGTCGAGGGCACCAGAGCCACGATGACGCCGACCGGCGCGCCGATCTCGGTGATCCCGCGCTCGGGGATCTCGCGCAGCACACCGCAGGTCTTGCGGTCCTTGATCTCCGCCCAGACGGAGGCAGCAGCGAACTCGTTCTTGATCCGCTTGTGGTCAGGCTTGCCGAAACCGGTTTCCTCGTGGGCCTCGCGCCCCAGAGCAGCCGCCTCGCGCATCGCCGCCGCGACCATGGCCTCGCAGATCGCGTCGACCTTCTCCTGCGAGGTGTTCTCGAAGGAACGGAGCGCCTTCTTCGCGGCCTTCAGGGCGTCACGCGCCTCCTGCACCGACCGGAGGTCGGGGTCGAGCGTCGTCATCTCAGCACCTCTGTCATCTCAGCACCTCGGCTGTCTGCAATAGGCAGGTAGTAGTTCTGCAAGATCGGTCCCTCAGTAGGCGAGCGGCGTCGCTGCCACGTCGAGGACCGCGTCCTGGAAGGCCGCGCACGCCGCACGGCAGGCCGACTGGGACCCGGAGAGCAGGGCGCCGGCAAAGTTCGTCTCCGACGGCGGCTCGAAGAAGCTCCGGATGTCGACGTCGGCGGCCTTGAGCGCCGCGTCGATGGCGTAGACGGCCTCCAGCGGCGGTGCGATCAGGTACGCCAGCGACTCCCCCTGCCGGACCCCGGCCTGCGCGGACAGGTAGGAGCCTGTCGACGAGACGAGGTGCGGGAAGAAGGTGAGGTCACCGGCGTCGTTCGCGGTGTAGAACCACGCGGACGAGCGGGCGTACTCGATGCAGGCGTCCATGCCGGCACGCACCTCGGCGGGCGAGGGCCCGGCCAGGATGCCGATCACCTCGCCGGAGAGCGGTCCCGAGGCGTTCCCGGAGCCGGCGTAGAACGACTTGGCGTACGCCACCTCGACCTCGGCATGCTTCGTCGCCTCGTCGAGAGAGACGTACAGCGCGTCGTCGATGTCGCAAGTGATGATGCCGACGGCGGGTTGGTCCGCGCGCAGCCCGAGCTTCTGGGCGTACCCGGCGTCCACCTTGGGGATCATCCGGGTGGCCAGGATGGTGGGCTTGACCGGTTCGAGGACAGCCATGGCGATCAGCTCCCCGCCAGCTCGCGCAAGCGGACACCGCTCGCTCCGTGGGCCAGCATCTTCTTGACGAACTCGACCACGTACGCCCCCGCCTCGAGCGGCTGCGTGCCGCCGTTGGAGGTGATCACGCAGATGAGGTCGCGGTCGGCGTCGGACTTGCCCGGCTGGGGGTCGTACCCCATGTAGGCGGAGATCGCGTCGGAGATCACCAGGCCCGGGCGCTCACCGATCAGCAGCACGAGGGTCTTCGCACCGATGATCCGGTTGACGTCGTTCATCACGCCCACGCGAGCGTTGCGGATGAAGAACGGGGTGCCCACGGTCAGGCCCGCCGCCTTGAGACCCTCGGTGATGACCGGGTAGATCGCGCGCAGGTTGTGGTCGATGGCGGTCGCCGAGAGTCCGTCACCGATGCAGATCTGGACGTCGGGGTTCTTGACGCACTGCTTGTCGACGGTGGCGCGGGCCTCCTCGGAGAGCAGCCGGCCCAGGTCGGGGCGCAGCAGGTACTCCTCGCGGTCGTCCACCTGGGTGGTGACGGTGAAGAGACCCAGCTCGTCCAGCACCGTCTGGTCCACGACGCCGTAGATCGCTTCCTGGGTCACGGCGTGGTCGGCCAGGAACCGCAGCTGGACTGCCGTCTTCGGGCGTGCCCCGGCCCGGCCCACGCCCAGTCGGGCGGTGGTGGTCGAGCACAGGTTCGCGAGCCCTTCGGGGTCCACCGGGTTCTCGACGCGCAGCGTGCGGCGCGCCTCCACCGTGCCCGCGTCCGGCAGGTCGATCGTGACGCCGTCGGTCGCAGCGTCCACCGGGGTTGTGCCGGGTGCCGAGCCTGGGTTCGGCGTCAGGCCTTCCCGGGCGAGCTCGGCGACGACTCGGGCGACGAGGGCCTCAATTGCAGTCTGGTCCATCAGGGCTCACCTCTTCAGGAAGAACGAAGGGTCACCAGCCAGCTCGGTGAGCTGACCATCGCGCCACAGACCCAGGCCTTCCATCCACGCCTCGAACTCCGGCGCGGGCCGCAGGCCCAGGGCCTGACGGATGGAAGGAGCGTCGTGGAAGCTGGTGGTCTGGTACGCCAGCATGGAGTCGTCGCCCATGGGGATGCCCATGATGAACGAGCCACCCGCGGCGGCGAACAGCACCGCGAGACTCTCGAGCTCGTTGTGCGCGGTCTTCGCGTGGTTCGTGTAGCAGACGTCGCAGCCCATGGACACGCCCGCGAGCTTGCCCATGAAGTGGTCCTCAAGACCTGCTCGGGTGATCTGCACCGAGTCGTAGAGGTACTCGGGGCCGATGAAGCCGACGACGGTGTTCACCAGGAACGGGTGCCAGCGGCGGGCGAGCGCGTAGTTGCGCGCCTCCATCACCAGCTGGTCGGCGCCGTTGTGCGCCTCGGCCGAGAGCGCCGAGCCCTGCCCTGTCTCGAAGTACATGTAGTCGGGACCGGTCGGCCAGCAGTACTTCGAGGCCAGCGCCTCGGCCTCGTCCAGCAGGCCGACCGAGACGCCGAACGACTCCATCGCCTTCTGCGAGCCGGCGATCGACTGGAACACCAGACCCACCGGGGCACCCTGGCGCAGCGCCTCCATCTGCGTGGTCACGTGGGCCAGCACGCAGTTCTGGGTCGGGATCTCCCACTTGTCGATGACCTCCTTGGTCATGTCAAGCAGACGCGACACCGAACCCACCGTGTCGTCCGAGGGGTTGATGCCGATGACGGCGTCGCCGGAGCCGTACGACAGGCCCTCGTACGTGGCGGCGCGGATGCCCTCGACCGAGTCGGTGGGGTGGTTGGGCTGGAGACGCGAGCCGAAGCGGCCCGGCAGGCCCACCGTGTTGTGGCAGTGCTGCACCACGCGGATCTTCTTGCCGCCGAGGACCAGGTCCAGGTTCGACATCAGCTTGGTGACACCGGCGATCATCTCGCCGGTGAGGGCGCGCGAGACGCGGCGGACATCGTCCGAGGTGGTGGTGTTGGAGAGGATCCACTCGCGGAAGTCCCCGACCGTCCAGCCCTTGATCTCGGCGTAGATCGTCTCGTTGATGGCGTCGTCGATCGCCCTGGTCACCTCGTCGTCCTCGTACGGGACGGCAGGGTTCTCACGCAGCACCCACAGCGGCAGCTCCGCGAGCACCATCCGTGCGGCCACACGCTCCGTGGGGCTGGCTGCGGCGACCCCGGCCAGCACGTCACCCGACTTGAGCTCGTTCGCCTTGCCCAGCAGCTCCTTGACGCTGGCGAACTCATACGTGGTGCCGAACAGCTTTGTCCGTAGCAACATCAGTCGCCCTCCTTGGCGTCTCTGTTCATGGGAGATCCTCTCGTTGAGCCGCGTGACGGCGGCGCCGACGGCCGAAGCGGTCCGGACCTATGGCGCGCATCACTGGTAGAACACCAGCGTCTTGACGGAGACGGGCACGACGGTCCCGTCGAACATGGGTTCGCCGATGTCGATGTAGTCGCCTTCGTCCAGGCCGATCTGGTCGACGACGATGAGGGGAAGGCCGGGCGAGGCAGCCTTGATGGTCTGGCCGATGACCTGCGCGAAGTCGTCCTCGAGCACGAGCACGAGCGGGCGGCCCCCGGGCAGGTGCGTCGTGGCGAACCCGGCGAGCCCTGCGGCGAGCGTCCGGACCTGCGCATAGGTGAGGTCGTCCGGCAGGTCGAGCATGACGGCGTAGCTGTCGGCGTGCGCGAGGTCCCAGCGGACGACCGCCTGCTCCACCGCGCGCTGGACGGCTCCGGGGTCGCCGTCGGCAGCCGGGACGCCGGGCTCCGCGCCCGCCAGGACGGTGCGCACGTCAGGGTCGATCACCGGGAGGTTGCGCAGCGGCAGGTGCGTGCGCTCGGCCCAGATGGTCGAGCCGGAGAGACTGATCTGCTGCTGAGCGGCGCCGAGCACGGTGGCCCGGATCGTCTGGGCGGGAAGCTCGACGTGGAGGGTCTGCCAGGTCGGGTTCGAGCGCAGCGCGTCGGCCACGAGCGGGCCGATGTCGCCGTACCTGGCCACTTCCGCGACCGTGCTGCAGCTGGTCTGCTCGGCGTAGTCGCGGCCGACGCCGCCGGAGACGAAGTAGGTTCCGGCCACGCCCTCGTACTCCAGCGGCGGGGTGAGCGCTACGCAGGCTCCGAGGTCGCTCGTCCGGCCCTGGCACAGGTCCACGATGATCTGCGCCTCCGCGTCGGCGAAGGCGCGCAGCGCGCTCAGGCTGGCCGGTCGGCCCACCTGGATCTCGTGCCCGAGACCGAGCGCGGCGACGAGCGCAGCGCCGCCCACCTTGATCCCCGTGACCACGCCGGTGCCAGGGTCGAGGATGATCTGCCGCCCACCGACCATCGCCGCAGCCGAGCCGAGGTACTTCCCGGTGCGGAACACGGCCGCGTTGGCCGACCCGCCGCCCACGTCGACGTTGACCACCGTCTGGAAGTGCTGGGCGGACCACGCTGCGGCGCCCGAGCCACGCCCGGCGATCTGCGACTCGAGGGACGGCCCCGCCACGGTGACCACGAAGTCGCCGGCGAAGTCGGACAGACCCGCGAGGATCGCGTCGGCGTTCCGGGTCCGCGCCGTCTCGCCGGTGATGATCACGGCACCCGTCTCGACCTGGGACGGGTCGACACCCGCCTTGACGTACTCGGCTCGGATGAGCGCGAGCACGCCCTCGACGTCGACCTCGTCCGGGGCACGGAGCGGGGTGAGCTGCGGGTCGGACTGGTACAGGACCTCGCGGTCGTCGACCCCGAGCCGGGGGATCATGCCGGGGCGGGACTGGTCCGTGACCGTCAGGCGGGAGAGCACGAGCTGGCTCGTGGTCGTCCCGATGTCGATGCCCACGCTGAGCATCTGCCTCTGGCCGGTCATCTCCCTAGCTCGCGCGGAAGGTGGTCTGCCCCGCGACTTCCAGGGTGTCGACGATGGCCATGATCACCGCGTCCACGGGGGTGTCCGTGGTCTGAGCGGTGAACCGTGCGGCCGAGCCACGGGTGATCAGCACAACCTCGCCCTCGCCGGCGCCGACCGCGTCGACGGCCACGAGCGGGTCACCGACCGGCTCACCTTGCAGGGTGGTCTCGCGCACGATGAGCAGCTTGGCCCCGCGCAACGACTCGGCCTTGATGGTGGAGACGACAGAGCCGACAACTTGGGCAACACGCAAAACAGGCTCCTATGCCTCAGCGGATGCTCCATGATCGGGGCGCAACCCGCGCAACGACTCGGCATGTGGCGCAAAGTCGAGTCGAATGGCGCGGGATGATCGATCACGGCGCAGCGCGCCCGGGCGGTCGAGCCTGTCCGGACCGCAGCTCAGCCCTGGAGGAAGGCCTTCATCAGCGGGCCGCTCGTCGTGGAGCCGCGTTCGCCGACCTCGACGAAGACCGCCACCGCGAGGTCGCCCGCGATCGCGATCATCCACGTGTGCTGCTGGGAGCCGTCGCCGAACTGGGCGGTGCCCGTCTTCGCGCCCACGATGCCCGGGACGTCGCGCAGGTCCTTCGCGGAGCCGGTCTGGACCACGCCGGCCATGAGGCTCCGGAGGGTCGCTGCCTCCTCGGCGGTGAGGTTCGAGGCCGGGGCTTCCTCGTCCGAGGACGACGACGCCGACGGCTCGGCGGCCGGCGAGGCCTCGACTGCGGGCGCTGCGACCGGCTCGGCAGGCCGCACGAGCACCGGGTCCACCCGCTTCCCGGCGGCGACCGAGGCGGCCACCCGTGCCATCGTGAACGGCGAGACCTCGATGCGGTCCTGGCCGATCAGGGTCGCGGCGTGCTGGGCGGGCGTCGCGTCGGCGGGCACGTTGCCCTGGAACACCGCGGCACCGAGACCCGACGGCACCCCGACCCCGAGGTCCGTGGCCGCCGCGACGAGCTCCTCCTGGGACACGGCCTCGTGCTGGCTGATGAACGCCGTGTTGCACGAGTGCGCGAACGCCGTGCGGAACGGGATGTCGCCGAGGGCGCCCGGGTCGTACTCCGGCACGTTCTTGAACTCGCGCCCGTTCACGGTGATGGTCGGGGTGCACGGGACGACGGCGTCTGGCCCGATCCCCTGGCGCGCGAACGCCAGCGCGTCCACCACCTTGAACGTGGAGCCGGGGGCGTACTTGCCGAGAAGCGCGGTGTTCATGCCCTCGCTGCCGGGCCCGGACGCCGCGGCCAGCACCTCGCCGGTGGACGGCCGGATCGCCACGATGGCCGACGCCGGCCCGACCTCCGCCAGCACCTGCTCCGCGCGCGTCTGCAGGGCGACGTCGAACGTGGTCTGGAGCGGCGTCCCCGGCACGGCCTCCTGGGTGAACAGCGGCCGCGGGTCGACGTCGTCGTCGGGGTTGTCAGCGGTGACTGCGATCCCGGGCGAGCCGGCGAGCTGGGCGTCGTACTCCTTCTGGAGCCCGCTGATGCCGGTGACGTCGCCCGCCTTGAGGCGCCCGCCGGACTCCTCGATCATCTCGGCGGTCGGCTCGCCGGCCCGGCCGAGGATGGCCCGCGCGAACGTCGACGTCGGGGCCAGCGGCGCGGTGTCGGGCATGACGAGGACGCCATCGAGCGCGTCGACCCCGGTCAGCCGTGTCTCGTCCGTCCTGATGGTGAGCAGCTCGACAAAGGCCTTGGGTCCCGCCTTCTCGACCCTCGCGGCGTACGCGGCGGCATCGACGGCCGCGACGCCGCTCGCGCCGACGAAGGTGGCGAGGTCGGTTGCCGCGGGCGTCCAGCTCTCGGGGGAGACGAGGGTCTTGTCGATGCCGACCCGGTAGATGTCGCGCTCCGTGACCAGGGGCTCGCCGACGCCGTCGAGGATCCCGGCGCGCGGCGGCTGGATCGCCTCCACGCTGATCCTCTCGCCGGGCTGAAGGTCAGGGACGACGACGTCAGGCGCGAACCGGGCCTGCCAGAAGCCCTCCTCGTCCTCGGAGCCCTCCTCGGGCGCGTAGTACACGAGGTCCGTCTGCGTGAGGTAGGACCAGACGGCGTCACCGCCCAGCGGCCAGGACCACTCCATCGTCAGCGTGGCGGTGGGGAGCACGTCCTCCCCGGCGGCCCGGTCCTCGATCTGGACGACCTTCACCTTCCTGACCTGCGGCTCCTTCAGCCCGGTGGCCTCCAGGAGCGGCGTGACGATCGACGCGAGCTGCTCGTCGGGGTCCGCCGACGTGTCCTTGCGCACGGGCAGGTTCGTGATCGAGCCCTTGGTCAGGCCCTGGACGAGCTTCTCCGCCGCCGCGTCGGGCGCCGGCGTGTCGGGTCCCGTGCAGGCGACGAGCGGCAGGGCGAGGACGGAGGTCAGCGACAGCGCGACGATGCGCCGGACGTGGGAGGTGCGCACGCGGGCACGCTAGCGGAGCCGTAGCGACGGCGTCACCGGTGCGCTGAAAGCGCTATCAACCCGTTATGCGAGCGCCGTCTTCACCACCGGCGCCCAGTCCTGCGGCGTGAGCGGCGCCGCGTCCTCGTCCGTCCGGCCCGCCCAGACGCGCGCCTCCGCGATGGTCTCCTCGAGCAGGGTCCGCAGCCGGGCGTCCGTGTCCGGCACGAACGACTCGCTGATGCCCTGGACCGCAGTCGACACGACGGAGGGGGCGGCGTCGTGGACGAACCGCTTGGGCCGCACCTGCGTGCCGGCGCAGAACTTCTGCGCCCACTCGGCGGTGCGCGGCACCAGCGCCAGCGCCTCCGCGGAGGGCGGCTCGAGCGTCCCGGCGGGGCGGCCCTCCAGCTCGTCCAGGATGCGCTCGCACCCGATGATCGCGACGGCGAGCGTCTGCTGGCGGTCGGCCGGGGCCACCGGGAGGGCCGTCCGGGCGGCGCGCAGCGCGATCCGCACGTCCCAGCGCGGGTCCTCGCCGGTCAGACCGATGACGGACGGGATGAGGGGCGCGAGGCGGGGCCGGGCCTCGTCGGACGTCAGGTCGTTGACCGCCCTCGCCAGCATCGCGAGGAGCGGATGGGTGCACTGCGGGTGGTCGCTCCACCTCTCCCCCGCCAGGAAGGACGCGAGCTCCATGAAGCAGGCGCCCCGCTTGGGGCTCCGGTGCTTGCCGCGCCCCAGGATGGGAAGCGCGTCGAACGAGTTCTGCGTAGCCACCACGGTGCCACCCCCGGATCTCGGTCAGGATCTTCAGTGTGCGCCCGATGTGACGTAGGTCGCAATCCCCGTGAGCTCAGCTCTCCTGCCAGTCCGCCGGGTAGGTGACGTACACGAAGCGGGCCTCTCCGGTCACGGAGAACTTGATCGCGGACCCCTTGGGGATGAGGACGATGTCACCCGGGCCTCCGGACACCACCCGCCCGTCGATGACGATGTCGAGCCGACCGGAGATGATGTAGTCGATCTCGTCGTAGGTGAGCGTCCAGTCGAAGGTGGTGTCCTTCATGACCATGAATGGCCGCCCGGTGTCCCGCAACGACTCGACCGCTCATTGAGAATCGCGATCTGATCGCTTGTAAGGACACGTCGGCGTGGTCGTTCGCCTGGGGTGGAACACACCTTGACGAACGGAGAAGTGAATGCGTTTGTGGGTCGGAGTGGACGCGGGCAAGAGCGCCCACCACGCGGTAGCGATGGACGAGGACGGCAAGGTCCATCTCTCGCGGAAGGTCCCCAACACCGAGGACGACCTGCTGACCCTGCTCGGCGAGGTCGGGAGGCTCGCTGATGGTGAGGACGTCGTGTGGGCGTGCGATCTCAACGGCGGCGGCGCCGGCCTGCTCATCGCGATCCTGACCGCGCACGCGCAGACTCTGCTCTACATCCCGGGCCGCACGGTCTACCACGCTGCGGCGAGCTACCGCGGGGACGGGAAGACGGACGCGAAGGACGCCCGCATCATCGCCGACCAGGCCCGCATGCGCCGCGACCTGCACCCCGTGAGAGCAGGCGACCCGGCCGCGACGGAACTGCGGATGCTGTCCGCGCACCGGGCCGATCTGGTCGCCGACCGCACCCGGGCGATCAACCGGCTACGGGCCACGCTGATGGAGTACTTCCCCAGCCTGGAGGCCGCGTTCGACTACTCCCAGCGCCAAGCCGCGCTGACGCTCCTGACGAAGTACGCGACCCCTGACGCGCTCCGCTCGGCGGGCGTGGAGAAGGTGACCACGTGGCTCAAGTCCCAGGGCTGCTACGCCTCCAAGCGGGTCGCGACGATCGCCGTGGAGGCCGCGGACCGGCAGCACACGACCGTGCCCGGCCAGGACACCGCTGCGATGCTCGTCGGCCGTCTCGCGGCCGACGCCCTGCGTCTGTTCGAGGAGGTGAAGGAGGTCGAGTCTCAGCTCGATGCCCGGTTTCGTAGCCACGAACACGCCGAACTCCTGCTGAGCCTGCCCGGCTTCGGCCCCACCCTGGCCGCCGAGTTCATCGCCGCCACCGGCGGCGACATGACCTTGTTCGGCAGCCCCGAACGACTCGCCGCAGTCGCCGGCCTGGCACCCGTGCCACGCGACTCCGGAAAGATCAGCGGCAACATGCGCAGGCCCCGCAGATACGACCGCAGACTCCTGCGCGCCTGCTACATGGCAGCGAATGTCGCCGCCCAATTCTGCGAAATCTCGAAGGCGTTCTACACCCGCAAACGAGCCGAGGGGAAAACGCACACCCAGGCCGTTCTCGCGCTCGCCCGACGCCGCATCAACGTCATCTGGGCCATGCTCCGCGACCGAACCCCCTACGGGCAGCCCGCGCCCACGGCAGCCCTCCAGGCCGCCACCTGAGCGCTTGACAATCCGATTGAGATTCATGGTGGCCCGTGGGGGAATGCTCGTGATCCTCGCGGGCATCCTGCCGCTGTCGGCCTCGTTCACCAACACTGAGATGGGCAAGAGCTGGTTCAAGAAGTGCATCGCGTGGCTGGTGGCCTTCATCCTCTACAAGCCCGCGGCGGCCATCATCTACGCCGCCGCGTTCCAGCTCGTGGGCACCGACGTGTTCTCCGACGACGGGAGCGGGCTCCTTGCCGTGCTCACGGGCCTGATGCTGATGATTATCGCGCTGTTCGCGATGCCGGCGCTGATGCGCTTCGTCACGCCGATGGTCGGTGCGATGGCGGGTGGCGCCGGCATCGCGAACAGCGCGATAATCATCAGCATCAGGCCCGTGAGCACGGCAAGGAGCCCGCTCCCGTCGTCGGAGAACACGTCGGTGCCCACGAGCTGGAACGCGGCGGC
>Ga0136713_1000053_pt1 | contig 10986 bp, 13 predicted proteins | sample JTO22cmmetaG_FD_101393 | JGI IMG/M metagenome (GOLD analysis project Ga0136713, IMG submission 101393) | Freshwater bacterial and archeal communities from Indian Creek, Illinois, USA - JTO22cm metaG | ecosystem: Environmental > Aquatic > Freshwater > Unclassified | place: USA: Indian Creek... | reverse complement strand
CTTCTGGGAGTAGCCGCTACGCGGCGGCCGCCCAAGGGGCGACCCAGCGCGGCCGCCGCGAACCGGACAAGCCCCGCGCTACCAACAACCCAGAACCTTGCTACCAAGTATCGAGACTGCCGCTACCAACTAGGGCGAGTCGCCAGCACCGTCGAGGAGTACGCGTGGCTCGCATGCGAGGCGGCGCTGCCGGGCTTCGAGCAGCCGACCAACGTGCTCGAGGAACTGCTGGGCCGCGAGGAGCACGGGGCGATGGCAGACTCCGCCCTCGAGCTTGCGCAGTGTGCGCGCTCGGCCGGATGGTCGGAGGTCGCGGACCCTGACCCTGACAACCCGTTCGCCCTGAAGCTGCCGCACCTGAGCGAGCAGCAGTTCCGCGACCTGGTCGCTGCCTGTCCGCTCGACTCACTCGGGTTGGTCCTGGAGTTCCCGGCCCGGCCGCCGTTCGATGTCCAGGCAGTCGTCGAGGAGATCGCGCCCGGTGCGTCGGTGGGCTTCAGCTGGTCGGAGGAGCCGTGACCACCCCCCGATCCCACCGCCGCCGACGGGTGCTCGTGACAGCGGGCGTGTTCGCCGTGGCGTGCGCCGGGGCCGTGCTCGTGCCGGCCGACCCGCTCGGGCTCGGTCTGTCCCCGTGGCCGGCCGCCGCCGCGAGCGCCTCCGACGACGAGGCCCCGCCGATCACCACCGAGGTGGTATGGGCCGCCCTGATCGATCACCTGCGCCTGAACGGCGCCCTCGACTACGGGGCCGCCACCGCGCTGCCGGCCCCGGACGGGACGGTCACGGCGCTGCCAGCACCGGGCGCCGTCATCGGCCACGGGGAGCAGGTGCTCGAGGTCGACGGACTGCCGGTGGTGCTGTTCCACGGAGAGCGGCCGTTCTGGCGGGCGCTGGACACCAGTTCGTCGCGCGGAGAGGACGTACGCCAGCTGGAGGCGAACCTGGCGGCGTTCGGCTTCCTGGACGGCGAACCGGACGACCGTTTTGACTGGCGCACCCGCGAGGCGGTGCGGCGGTGGCAGCGCGCGCTGCGCGAGCAAGCCCCGGGGTCGAGGTGAGCGGTCGGTTCGACCCGGCTGCCGTCGTTGTCAGCAGGTCCACGGCGATCCGCGTGCATGCGTTGACCGCGGACCTCGGCGACAGCGGGATCTCTCCGCTCACGTACTCCGAGACGGACCTGCGCGTCACCGTCTCGCTGACCGAGTCCCAGGCGCGGGAGCTCGCGCCCGGGACACCGCTGACGATCGCGCTCCCCAACGGCAGCGAGATCCCGGCGACGATGACCGAGGTGGACCCCGGCGGCGCCCCCACGGCCGACGGCGAGACGTCCACGCCGTCGGCCACCGTGGCCTTCCCGGACCAGGCGGTGCTGGGCGGTGCGCGGCCGGGGAACGTGCGCATCACCATCGCCCTCGACGGGGCAGGTGACACGACGCTCGTCGTGCCGGTCAATGCCCTGCTGGCCACGCCGGGTGGCGGGCACGAGGTCGAGACGTGGGACGGGACCACGCTCCGGCGGGTGCCGGTGGAGGTCGGGCGCGCGGCCGACGCGCGTGTTCAGGTGCTCGGCGGCGAGCTCGCCGAGGGCGACCGGGTGGTGCTGGCCCGATGACGAACGTCGACACGGCACCCCCGGTGCTGGAGGCCCGCGGGATCACCAAGACCTACCCCGGGCCGCCGCCGGTCACGGTCCTCCAGCCCACCGATCTGACCATCGCGGCCGGCGACCAGGTCGCCGTCGTCGGCCCGTCGGGATCCGGCAAGTCCACGCTGCTGTCCATCCTGGGAACGTGGACGAGCCGACGGCCGGCCGTGTGCTGGTGGACGGCCGGGAGGTGACCGGGCTGTCGGAGCGGCACAGCTCGGCCCTGCGGGCCCACCGCATCGGCTTCGTCTTCCAGCAGTTCCACCTGATGCCCACGCTCTCGGCGCTCGACAACGTGGCTACCGGGTTGCTCTACTCCGGCGCCCCGTATCGCGTACGGCAACGCCGCGCCGCCGCTGCCCTGGAACAGGTAGGGCTGGGGCACCGGCGGGACAACCGGCCCGGCCAGCTCTCGGGTGGAGAGCAACAGCGGGTGGCCATCGCGCGGGCGCTCGTCCGCGAGCCGGGCATCCTGTTCGCGGACGAACCCACGGGCGCGCTGGACTCGCGTACCGGCGCTGCGATCGTCGAGCTGCTGGCCTGCACCGCCGCGCGCGGCACCGCCGTCGTCGTCGTCACGCACGACGCCGCGGTGGCCGCCCACTTCGCGCGGCGCATCACCATCCGCGACGGCGTGGCGACCGAGGACTCCGCCGGGCACGGCCCGCCGACAAGAGGCTCCGGACGGCCCCACCTGCAAGAGGAGCGTGCATCGTGCGTCGCCTGAAGATCACCGAACCCCGGGCGTACCCGGGCGCCAGGCGGGTGCTGCGCCCCGCGGACCTGCTGCGCACCGCCGGGCTCGGCGTCACGAGTCGCCCGCAGCGCACCGCGCTGTCAGCGCTGGGAGTGGCCCTGGGCATCGCGTCGCTGGTCGCACTCACCTGGGCGGCTGCCTCGAACCAGGCCGAGCTGCTGCGTCAGCTCGACGAGCAGGGCGCCGACCTCGCGGTCGTCAGCCCCACACTCGGGCCGGACAACCAGCCGATCCCCGTGCACGACGCCGCACCCGAGATGATCGCGCGGGTGCACGGCGTCGCCCAGATCGGTGTGCTGGAACACCCGCCCGAGGGGTTGGGTGTCTTCCGCAACGAGCTGGTCCCGCCCCAGGAGACCAACGGGCTCACCGTGGCGGTCGCCCGACCGAACCTGTTCGACGCCGTGGGGGCCGAGCTCGCCCACGGGCGCTGGTTCGACGACGCGACCCGCGCGCTGCCCACGGTGGTGCTGGGCGCGACCGCCGCCGAACGGCTCGGCATCGCGGCGGCCGGCGAGCAGGTGTGGATCGGGGGACGCTGGTACGGCGTGATCGGCATCCTGGAGTCGTCGGGCCTGGCCGGCGGCGGCCTGAACACCGCGGCGATCCTCGGCGACCGGTGGGTGCGCGCCGCCTACGGCGATCCGGCCGCACCTGCCGGCGAGGACCCGATCGGGCACGTCGCGCAGATCTTCGTGCGCGCCGAACCGGGGCGCATCGGCGAGGTGAGTTCGGCGCTCGCCGCCGCGGCGAGCCCCGGGGCACCCCACCAGGTGGACGTCGCCGGCCTGCTCGACCTGGCCGCGGCCCGCGCCACCGCGGACGACGCCCTTGCCACGCTCGGGCTCGTGCTGGCCGGGATCGCGCTGCTGGTGGGCGGGGTCGGCATCGCCAACACGATGGTCGTCACGGTGATGGAGCGGCGCGGCGAGATCGGGCTTCGCCGGGCGCTCGGTGCGCGGCCCGGACAGGTGGCCACTCAGTTCGTCGCCGAGGCCGTCGCACTCTCGTTGCTGGGCGGACTGACCGGGGCGGCTCTGGGTACCGCAGCGGCGGTAGTCATCGCCTTCGCGAACCAGCAGCCCGTCGCGGTCCCGCTGCCCGCCCTGGTGGCCGGCCCCGTGGTCGCCGTGGTGGTCGGGGCGGTGGCTGGTCTGCACCCCGCGATGCGCGCGGCCCGCACGCCGCCGACCCAGGCGCTCAAGGGGGTCTAGCGAGCAGCACCCCGGTCCGACGGCGCGGCGGTGGTGATTCCGGCCGGCGCGGGCGACGATGAGGCATGGTCGTGACGCCCCAGCCGGAAGACCTCGACGTCGTCGTCATCGGCGGCGGGCCGGTCGGCGAGAACGCGGCCGACCGGGCCGCGCGAACAGGGCTGAGCGTGGCCCTCGTGGAGGGGGAGCTGCTCGGCGGCGAGTGCTCGTACTGGGCGTGCATGCCCTCGAAGGCGCTGCTGCGCGCGGGCGCCGCCCGCGCGGCGGCCGCGACCGTTCCCGGGATCTCCGAGCCGGCCCGGTCGCTGGACATCGACACCGGGGCCGTGTTCGCGTGGCGCGACCGGATGACGAGCGACTGGGACGACTCCGGCCAGGCCGAGTGGGTCGGTGGTGCCGGGGTGACCCTCGTCCGCGGGCACGCGCGGCTGGCGGGGGAACGCCTGGTGCGCGTCGGTCCGCCAGACGACCCCTCGGTCGCCGACGACTCTGGCCGCCCGCCGCGGCTGCTGCGCGCGCGGCGCGCCGTCATCGTCGCGACAGGCAGCGTGCCCGTCCTGCCCGACATCCCCGGTCTCGCCGAGGCGCAGCCGTGGGGGAGCCGGGAGGCGACGGCCGCCGAGTCGGTCCCCGACTCGCTGACGATCGTGGGCGGCGGCGTGGTCGGCTGTGAGCTCGCGACGGCGTTCGCGGACCTCGGTGCGCGGGTCACGCTGCTCGCGCGCGGGGGGCTGCTGTCCGGGTTCGAGGACATCGCCGGGGCGGCCGTCGCGGACGAGCTGCGACGGCTCGGCGTGGACGTCCGGACCGGTACGGCGGTGGTGAGGGTCGAACGGCCGGAGCCCGGTGGTCCCGTCACGGTGAGCCTGGGGAGCGGCGAGAACGTCACGGCCTCCGAGCTGCTCGTCGCGACGGGGCGGGCCGCCCGGACGGCCGACCTCGGCGTCGAGAGCGTCGGGCTCACACCGGGCGAGCCGCTCACGGTCGACGACACCCTGGCCGTCGTCGGACTCCCGCACCGCGACGAAGGCGCATGGCTCTACGCCTGCGGCGACGTCACCGGCCGCTCGCACACCACCCACCAGGGCAAGTACCAGGCGCGGGTCGTGGGCGACCTCGTCGCCGCCCGATTCGGTGACGCCGGCGTCAAGGACGCGCCCACGCACGGGCAGGTCCCGCCGCTCGCTCACCAGGAGCCCCGCCCGTGGTCGCGCTACGCCGCGACCGCCGACGTCGTCGCCTCGCCCCAGGTCGTCTTCACCCGCCCGCAGGTCGCTGCCGTCGGGCTCACGCGGCACGAGGCGGGCGAGCACGGGCTCGTCTTGCGCGTCGTGGACTACGACCTCGGGAGCGTCGCGGGCGCGGCGGTGAGCGGCGACGGCTACGCCGGGACCGCCCGCATCCTCGTCGACGTCGAGCGGCGGGTGATCGTCGGCGCGACCTTCGTGGGGCCGGACGCGGGCGAGATGCTGCACGCGGCGACCATCGCCGTCGTCGGCCAGGTGCGGCTCGACCGGCTGTGGCACGCCGTGCCGTCGTTCCCGACCGTCAGCGAGGTATGGCTGCGCCTGCTCGAGGCGTACGGGCTCTGACCGGCGTCGGACCTGACGGCGTGCGGGCCCTGACGGCGTGCGGGCTCTGGCGGTGTACGGGCTCTGGCGGTGTACGGGCTCTGGCGGTGTACGGGCTCTCGCGGTGTACGGGCCCGGACGGTGGTGGGCTCAGTCCGTGGAGAGCGAGCCGTCTGAGCTGAACACCAGGCCGAGCGTGATCTCGCCCTGCTGGAGGGCCGCCTTGGTCAGCGGGCCGCCGGCGTCGAGCGAGCGGAACTCGGCGAACGTGAGGCCGTAGACGTCCTCCAGGCCCGGCTGGCAGAAGGGCCGCTCGGTGCACTCGGGACCAGCGCCGAGGATCAGTCCGGTGCACGCCGCGGCGAGGTCGGAGAGCGAGACCAGACCATACTTCTCCGCGAAGCCCTTGGTCACGGCGAACGCGTTCTGGTCCTGGGCGTCCGACGGCTCCCCGAAGACGAGGCCCGCCTGGTCGCCGAGCTGCGTCAGTCCCCGCACGGTCTCGCCGAGGTTGCCGCTCGCGAGGGGCTCCGCGTCGGCGCCGTTGAGGTCCTTGTTGAGAAACTCGGTCAGCGTGCCGACGTACTCGGGAACCACCTGGATCTGCCTGCCCGCCGTCAGAGCCGGCAGGTACGCCTCGCGGTTGCCGATGGTGACCACCTCAGCGTCGTACCCCGCCGCCTCCAGCACCGCCGCGTAGATGTTGCCGAGCGTGGTGCTCTCGGAGAAGTCGGCGGCGCCGATGGCGATCTTCTTGCCGGCTCCGGCCTCCGGGTCCGCGGACGCGAGGTCGGCCGAGGCGACCCACTCGGCGGCGACGTCTGCGGACGCGCGGCGCTCGACGTCGACGGCCTTGTTGAGCGCGATGAGGGCGTCGGTGTCGAGCGCGGCCGAGACCGAGTCGAGGAGCGGGAGCAGTCCCGGGTCGGCCTTCGCGGTCGCCGCGTTCACGGCCGGGATCACGTTGTCCACCGTCTGGAGCTGCTGGTCGTCCTCCAGCACCACCAGCTCCTGGCCGGGGACGGGCTCGCACGCCGCCGCGGCGTCGCCCCCTCCCACCGGCGCGCTCGAGACATCGTCAGGGACGGGGTTTCCGCCCGAGGAGGACCCGGGTGCACCGCACGCCCCGATCGCGAGGAGGACGGCGGCCGCGAGCGCGGCTCCGGGCGGGGCAGCTCGACGCGTCATGCGGCCATTCGACCGCGCACCGCCGCTCGCCGCACGCGGAACGCGACCTGGCACTCTCCGCGTGCCCGTGACGCAGCACTCTGCGCGTGCTCGCGACCTGGCACTCTGCGCGTTCCCGCGACCTGGCACTCTGCGCGCTCCCGCGACCCCGCACTCAGCGTCCCCGCAGCGCACGGGGCGCCACCGCGCGCTGCCCGACGGCCAGCGCGGCGTCGACCAGAAGGCACAGCGCCGCGACCAGCAGGCCGCCCGCGAGCACCTGCCCATAGCGTTGCGTGCCCATGCCGAACGCGATCACCCGACCGAGCCCCCCACCCCCGGCGAGCGCCGCGAGCGGGATCGTGGCCACGACCTGGACGACGGCGGTGCGCAGCCCGGCGGCGACGAGCGGCACGGCGAGCGGCACCTCCACCGTGAGGAGGATGCGGGCGGGGGAGCAGCCCAGCCCCCGGGCGGCGTCGCGCGCGGCAGGATCGGCGCCGCTGACGCCGTCGTACGCGCCGGCGAGCAGCACCGGCACGGCGAAGACGGCGGCGGCCGCAACGGTGGCGCCGTTGCCGAACAGTCCCGCGGTCGCGAGCAGCAGGATGATCGCGAGCGTCGGCAGGGCGCGGGAGGCGTTGGAGAGCGCGACGACGACGCCGGCGGCGCCGAGCGGGAAGCGCGGGCGACGGTTCCCTGGCCGGCGTTCACCCGGGCGGGCGTGCCCGAGCCACGCCCCCAGCGGGAGCGCCAGGGCGGCGGCCGCCCCGACGGCGGCGAGCGTCATCAACAGGTGCTCGCCGATGAGGTCGAGCAGCCCGCCCGGGCGCGTCCAGACCAGCGGGTCGTTGAGGAAGGCGAAGGCCTCGCGCACCACGTCGCCGAAGCGGCCGTTCATGTGGTCCTCCGGCGCGTCCACGGCGTGACCGCCCGCCCCAGCCCCCACAGGACGAGGTCGAGCGCCAGTGCCAGAAGCAGGCACGCCAGCGTCGCCGCGGTGATCTGCGCGCGGTGGAAGTTGTTGCGGAAGCCTTCGAACATGAGCTGCCCGAGACCGCCGTAGCCGACGACGACGCCGACCGTCACCAGGGCCACCGTGGAGACGGTGGCGAGCCGCAGCGCCGAGACCACGGCGGGCAGCGCGGCCGGCAGCCGCACCCGCCAGGTCGTCTGCCAGGACCCGTACCCGAGACCGCGCGCCGCCTCGAGCACCGCCGGGTCGACCGACTGCAGGCCCGCGAGCGTCTGCCGCAGCAGGACCAGCAGCGCGTACAGCACCAGGCCGACGAGCACCGGCGTGCGGCCGATCCCCAGCAGCGGTGCCAGGATCGTGAACAGGGCCAGCGAGGGCACCGTGTAGACCACGGAGGCGACACCGACCAGTGCGCCCGCCAACCGTCGCCGGCGCACCACGAGCAGCGCGACGGGCAGCGCGATCGCCGTCGCGATGGCGACCGCCTCGACCGTCAGCAGGAGGTGCTGCCAGGTGCGCGTCCCGAGCAGTCCGGCGTTGTCCAGCACCCAGGTCCAGCTGACCCATGGGTTCCCGGGCATGTGGGCAGGGTATCGGTGGCCTACCGTAAGTGCATGTCAGCCCGCATCGAGCTCGACGCCGTCCGCAAGACGTTCCCGGCGCCGGACGGGGAGACCGTCGCCGTCGAGTCGCTGAGCCTCGCGGTCGAGCCGGGCGAGGTGCTGGCCCTCGTCGGCCCCTCCGGTTGCGGCAAGTCCACCACCCTGCGCATGGTCAACCGCCTCGTCGAGCCCACGAGCGGCCGCATCACCCTCGACGGCGTCGACACCGCGACCGTCGACCGCGTCCGGCTGCGACGCGGCATCGGCTACGTGATCCAGGACGTCGGTCTCCTGCCGCACCGCACCGTGGAGGCCAACGTCGCCACCGTGCCACGCCTGCTCGGCTGGGACCGCGCCCGGACGAGCCGGCGTGTCGCCGAGGTGCTCGAGCTGGTCGGCCTCCCGGTGGGTTCCTACGGCCGCCGGTACCCGCACCAGCTCAGCGGCGGGGAGCGCCAGCGCGTCGGCGTCGCCCGCGCCCTCGCGACGGAGCCGCCGGTGCTGCTCCTGGACGAGCCGTTCGGCGCCGTCGACCCCGAGCTCCGACGGCGGCTCCAGGCGGAGCTCGCCGCGATCCTCGCCCAGGTGGGGTCCACCGTGCTGCTCGTGACGCACGACCTCGACGAGGCCGTCCGCCTCGCCGACCGCGTCGCCGTCCTGTCCCGCGGCGGGCATCTCGAGCAGCTCGCCCCGCCGCTCGCTGTCCTCGCCCGCCCCGCCACCGAGCGCGTGCGTGACTTCGTCGGCGACGGCGCCGCGCTGCGCATGCTGGCCCTCGCCCGCATCGAGCCGAGCGACCTGCGAGCCGGGAGCCCCGGCTCGGACACGCGCGCGCAGGTCCGGCTCGGCGCCCCGCTCACCGACGCCTTCGCGGCGCTCGCGCGCGGTGGCTCCGGCGTCGTCGGTGTGACCGACGACGCCGGACGCGCCGTCGGCACACTGTGCGCGGACGGAATGCTGGCCGCGTTGCGACGGGCTGCCGACGCGGTGGCCGACCCGGCCGCTAGGCTCGGGGCGTGAGTCACCAGCCCCGCGTCGCCCTTGTCACCTGCGCCGATCTGCCCGCCCTCAGCGGGGACGACCGCCCGCTGGTTCCGGCCCTCGAAGCGCGGGGGATCTCCGCGGAGCCCGCAGTGTGGGACGAGCCGGCCGTCGACTGGGACGCCTACGACCTCGTGGTGCTGCGCTCCACCTGGGACTACGCCCGCCGGCACGAGGAGTTCCTCGAGTGGGCCGCCCGCGTGCCGCGCCTGCTGAACCCGATCGAGGTGCTGCGCTGGAACACCGACAAGCTCTACCTGCGTGACCTGGAGGCGGCCGCGGTCCCCGTCATCCCGACGGTATGGATCGACGCGACCCGCCACTTCTCCAAGCGCGCGATCCACACCCGCATGCCGGCCTTCGGCGACTTCGTGGTCAAGCCCGTCGTGTCCTCGCGGGCCAAGGACACGGGCCGGTACAACCCGATCAGCGCGCAGTCGCGCATGGCGGCGATCCAGCACGTCATGGGCCTGCTCGACTCCGGGCGCTGGGTCATGATCCAGCCCTACGTGAAGTCGGTGGACGAGGCCGGTGAGACCTCGCTGATCTTCGTCGACGGCAAGTTCCAGCATGCGGCCACGAAGCAGGCGCTGCTCGCCCGCCCGTCGGCCCCGACGGTGGGGCTCGGGCTGTACCAGCACCCGAAGGAGGACGCGGCCGCGGTGACGGCGACGCCGGAGCAGCTCGAGGTGGCCCGGCAGGCCATCGAGGCGGCGGCCGCCGCCGTCGGCACCACCGAGCCGCTGCTCTACGCGCGCGTCGACCTCGTCAGCGGGGACGACGGCCCGCTCGTCATCGAGCTCTCGCTCACCGATCCCGGTCTGTGGCTGGCGCTCAGCGGTGAGAACCCGACGCTGGACCGCTTCGCGGACGCGATCGCGGCACGCGCCGGGGCCTGACGCCGCGGCGCGCGGCGCCATTCCGGTCGCGCGGGGAGCGGTCGTGCGGCAAGAGTCGTCCATGGCGCACTCGCACTCCCCGTCCCTGCGGGCCGGTCCCTCCGCGGACGCCGGCTCGTACGTCGACGCCGAGCTGGCCATGGCCGAGGTCGTCATCGAGGTGCGCGAGCTGCTGCGGGCGAGCCTCGACCCGGCCGTCGACGTCACGGGCGAGCTCGAGGAGGCCGCCGCCGACGTCTGGGTGCTCAACCTGGTCACGCGTGACGGAGCGGTGCTCAGCGGCGTCTTCACGGGGCACCTGCCACCGGAGGAGGCCGAGTGGCTCGTCTTCCTGCGCCCGGCCGGCCGCGGGCCGGACGCCACCGTCTCCCGACCCATGCGCACCCCGGAGGTGCGCGACGAGGTGCGCAGCTTCGTGGCGGAGGCGCGCCGCCGTCAGCAGCAGGAGACGGCACCCGCGTAGGCGCGCACGTGTCCCTGGTTGTCGGGACGCGTGCGCTCGCTGGCCTCGTCGTCCTTGCTGAGCATCAGAACAGTCCCAGCACGATGCGCAGCGCGCGGTCGATCTCGGCCATCTCGTGCGCGTCGAGCCTCCCGGCGAACTGTCCCGGTCGCTCGGGGTCCACGACACGGATCTGCTCAGGGGCTCCATGAGCTCGTCAAGGGCGCGCACCGTAGCGAGAGGGTCAGTCCGCACCAAGCATGCCTCGCAGTGAGACGCGTGCGTCTCAAGGAGGGGTGCCTGCGTCTACCGTGGCGTTGTGACCAACCATGACCCTTCGTTCACCATCCGCCGAGCGGCTTCGGCCGACACCGACGCTATCGAGAACCTCACGCGTGACGTGTTCTGGACGTTCATCGAGCCCGGCTACACCGTCCACCACAACCATCTGGCGATCTCTGTCCTGCGTGGAGCAGAGGGTTACGTGCCCGAACTCGACCTCGTCGCCGTCGACAACGACGGCGGCGAGATTGTCGGCCACATCATCTACACCCGCTCACGCATCGTTCCAACGTCACCTAACACGCACCGCCCGGCTACGGCGAGCACCACAGCCGTGCACGACGTGGTTCCGACCGCGATCGCAGCGGAACAAGACCACACCGCTAG
>Ga0136713_1000052_pt1 | contig 11005 bp, 7 predicted proteins | sample JTO22cmmetaG_FD_101393 | JGI IMG/M metagenome (GOLD analysis project Ga0136713, IMG submission 101393) | Freshwater bacterial and archeal communities from Indian Creek, Illinois, USA - JTO22cm metaG | ecosystem: Environmental > Aquatic > Freshwater > Unclassified | place: USA: Indian Creek... | reverse complement strand
AGTTGGAGGCGGCGAACGAGGCGCTGGGAAAAGCTATCGGGCTCTTGCACACGATGAGCGAGCAAGAGCCCGCCACGCCCCGCAAGCGGACGCCTCGGTCCGGTTCCTGAGCCTCGAGAACGCTCTGGTCAACAACCTCACGGGGATACTCGGGTCCCAGCGCAAGGCGTTAGAGCGTGTCTGTGAACTGGGTCAGCGGGTGAGGCGGCGGCTGAGCTGCCAGGTGGCTGCGGCCCAGATCATGGCTTCGTGGGTGGCAGGTAGGGTCTCGTAGTCGCGTACGAGGCGGCGGTGCTTGACGAGCCAGCCGAAGGTGCGTTCGACGACCCAGCGGCGGCGTAGCAGGACGAACCCCTTGGCCTCGTCCGGGCGCTTGACCACCGCGATGGTCAGTCCCCAGATCCGTTTGGCGCCCTCGACGAACCGGCCGGCGTAGCCGCCGTCGGCCCAGATCAGTTCGATCGTGGAGAACGCCTCACGCAAGGCGGCCGTGGTCCGGAAACCCCCGTCACGGTCCTGCAGCGACGCGGCGGTCACGACGACGGCGAGTAGCAGCCCGCCGGTGTCGACGCCGATATGTCGTTTGCGGCCCTTGGTCTTCTTGCCCGCGTCGTACCCCGACGAGGTGCCGGGCACGGTGTCGGCGCCGCGCACGGTCTGCGAGTCGATCACTGCGGCGGTCGGTAGCGGGGACCTGCCCGCGCGCACGCGCGCCTTGTCCCGCAAGGCGGCGTAGATCCGGCACCACGCCCCCGCCTGGGACCAGGCCCGGAACCGGGCGTAGACCGTCTGATGCGGTGGGAAGTCGGCCGGCAGCTGCCGCCAGGCGATCCCGCCGCGGATCAGGTAGAAGATCGCGTCCAACACCAGGCGCCGGTCCCACTTCTCGGCCCGGCCGCCCTTGCCGCCCTGGTTCCCCGCGGGCGGCATCAGCGGGCCGATCAGCGCCCACTGGGCGTCGGTCAGGTCCGAGGACGGGTAGAACGGGCGCCGCCCCGGTGTGCGGTCACCACGGCGGTGGGCCGGACACGACGAACAGGCGCACTTCGGGGATACTGGCACGCGAACTCCTGGTAGCAAGTGGCTGGTCTCGACAACCCCACTTCTATCAGGAGTTCCTCACGTTCATGCCCCCGACCTGCCCAAACACGAGTTCACAGACACGCTCTCAGACCCTGCTTCGTCTGCCGCGGTCTCGACCACGCTAGCCGACTCGTCCTCTTCCCGTCGCTCGACGTTGCGCGCGACGGCGATGATGCGGTCGCCCTTGTCCGCCTTGGCGAACGTGACGCCCTGGGTGGTGCGGCCGGTGGCACGCACCTCGGCGACCGCGGAACGCACGATCTTGCCGCGCTCCATGATCACCAGTACCTCGTCGTCCTCGTCCACGACGAGGGCACCGACAAGATCGCCCTTCTGCTCCGGCAGGTTCGCGACTCGGATGCCGAGGCCACCGCGGCCCTGCTGCCGGTAGTTGTCCACCGTCAGCGTCGTGCGCTTGGCCTGGCCACCCTCGGTGACGGTGAAGAGGAAGGCGTCCTCACGCACGACGTCGGCGGCGAGCACCTCGTCGCCGTCCCGGAACTTCATGCCGGTGACGCCCGACGTCGCGCGGCCCATGGCGCGCAGGGTGTCGTCGTTCGCAGGGAAGCGGATCGACTGTCCCTTGCGCGAGACCAGGATGATGTCGTTGTCGGAGTCGACTAGCATCGCGCCGATCAGCTCGTCCGGGTTGCCGTTCTCGTCCTCGCGCAGGTTGATCGCGATCAGGCCGGCAGAGCGCGGCGAGTTGTACTCCTGGAGCCGCGTCTTTTTCACCAGGCCGCGGCGCGTCGCGAGCACGAGGTAGTGCGCCTGGTCGTAGTCGCGCAGATCGAGGACCTGGGCGATCGTCTCGCCGGGCTGGAAGGCCAGCATGTTGGCGACGTGCTGGCCCTTCGAGTCGCGACTGCCCTCGGGCAGCTCGTACCCCTTGGCCCGGTATACGCGGCCGAAGTTGGTAAAGAACAGCAGCCAGTGGTGGGTCGTCGTCGTGAAGAAGTGGTCGACGATGTCGTCCTCGCGCAGCTGCGTGCCGCGCACGCCCTTGCCGCCACGCTTCTGCTGGCGGTAGGCGTCCGTGCGGGTGCGCTTGGCGTACCCGCCGCGCGTGATCGTGACGACGACCTCCTCCTCGGGAATGAGGTCCTCGATCGACATGTCGCCGTCATACGGGAGGATGTGCGTGCGACGCTCGTCGCCGTACTTCTCGACGATGGCGTCGAGCTCCTCTCCCACGATCGAGCGCTGCCGCTCCGGCTTGCTCAGGATGTCCTGGTAGTCGGCGATCTCCGCCTCGATCTCGGCGTGCTCGTCGATGATCTTCTGCCGCTCGAGGGCGGCGAGGCGGCGCAGCTGGAGCTGGAGGATCGCGTTTGCCTGCACCTCGTCGACGTCGAGCAGCTCCATCAGGCCCTCGCGGGCGCGCTCGACGTCGGGGGAGCGGCGGATCAGCGCGATGACCTCGTCGAGGGCGTCGAGCGCCTTGAGGTAGCCGCGCAGGATGTGGATCCGCTTCTCGGCGTCGGCGAGCAGGTACTCGGTCCGGCGCCGGACGACGTCGATCTGGTGGGTGGTCCAGTGCCGCACGAACGCGTCGAGGCTGAGCGTGCGTGGCACGCCGTCGACCAGCGCGAGCATGTTCGCGCCGAACGAGTCCTGAAGCTGCGTGTGCTTGTACAGGTTGTTGAGGACGACCTTTGCGACGGCGTCGCGCTTGAGCACGATGACGAGCCGCTGGCCCGTGCGGCCGGACGTCTCGTCGCGGATATCGGCGATGCCCTGGATGCGGCCGTCGTTGACGAGGTCCGCGATCTTCGCGGCCAGGTTGTCGGGGTTGACCTGGTAGGGCAGCTCGGTGACCACGAGGCAGATCCGGTTGTGGATCTCCTCGACGTTGACGACCGCGCGCATCGTGATGGAGCCGCGCCCCGTGCGGTACGCGTCCTCGATGCCCCTGGTGCCGAGGATCTGCGCACCGGTGGGGAAGTCCGGGCCCTTGATGCGCTGCATGAGCGCGGCCAGGAGCTCCTCACGGCTGGCCTCGGGGTGGGCGAGGTGCCAGCGCACGCCCTCCGCGATCTCGCGCAGGTTGTGCGGGGGGATGTTCGTGGCCATGCCGACGGCGATGCCGGCCGAACCGTTGACCAGCAGGTTCGGGAACCGCGACGGCAGGACGACGGGTTCCTGCTCCTTGCCGTCGTAGTTGTCCTGGAAGTCGACGGTGTCCTTCTCGATGTCCCGCACCATCTCCATGGCGATCGGGGCCATGCGGCACTCGGTGTATCGCGGGGCGGCCGCCGGGTCGTTGCCGGGGGAGCCGAAGTTCCCCTGGCCGGCCACCAGCGGGTAGCGCAGCGACCAGTCCTGGACCAGGCGGACCAGGGTGTCGTAGATCGCCGAGTCGCCGTGCGGGTGGTATTTGCCCATGACGTCGCCGACAACGCGCGAGCACTTCGAGAAGCCGCGGTCGGGGCGGTACCCGCCGTCGAACATCGCGTAGAGCACGCGGCGGTGCACCGGCTTGAGGCCGTCCCGGACGTCGGGGAGCGCGCGGCCCACGATCACGCTCATCGCGTAGTCGAGGTAGCTGCGCTGCATCTCCAGGTTCAGGTCGACCTGCTCGATGCGGCCGTGATGGACGGCGGTGGCGTCGTCCAGCGCGGGAGTCTCGTCAGTCATTCTTCAGCTTCCTTTACGACTGCAGCCTCAGATGCAGTGCCTTTGTCGATATCTCTTGCGCGGCTCGCTGCGCCCTCTCCTCAGATATCGAGGAACCTGACGTCCTTGGCGTTGCGCTGGATGAAGGACCGGCGGGACTCGACGTCCTCGCCCATGAGCATGGAGAACACCTCGTCGGCCGCCGCGGCGTCGTCCATCGTGACCTGGCGCAGCGTGCGGTGGTCGGGGTCCATGGTGGTCTCCCAGAGCTCCTGGTAGTCCATCTCGCCCAGACCCTTGTACCGCTGGATGCCGTTGTCCTTGGGGATGCGCTTGCCGGCCTTGAGGCCCTCGGCGAGGAAGGCGTCGCGCTCCTTGTCGGAGTAGACGTAGTCGTGCGGCGCGTTGGACCACTTGAGGCGGTACAGCGGCGGCATCGCGAGGTACACGTGCCCCTGCTCGATGAGTGGGCGCATGTAGCGGAAGAGCAGCGTGAGCAGCAGCGTCGCGATGTGCTGGCCGTCGACGTCGGCGTCCGCCATCAGGATGATCTTGTGGTACCGCAGCTTGGTGGGATCGAAGTCCTCGCCGATGCCGCAGCCGAAGGCGGTGATCAGGGACTGGACCTCCTGGTTCGAGAGCGCCTTGTCCAGCCGGGCACGCTCGACGTTCAGGATCTTTCCGCGGATCGGCAGGATCGCCTGGTTGTGCGGATTGCGGCCGCGCACCGCGGAGCCACCGGCCGAGTCACCCTCGACGATGTAGATCTCGCACTCCTCCGCCCGGTTGGACTGGCAGTCCTTGAGCTTGCCGGGCATGCCGCCCGAGCTCAGCAGCCCCTTGCGGCGGGTCGCCTCGCGCGCCTTGCGGGCGGCCATGCGGGCCTGCGAGGCCTGGATGGCCTTGCGGATCACGTCGCGCGCGTCGTTCGGGTGAGAGTCGAACCAGTCGGTGAGCTGCTCTCGCACGACCCGCTGCACGAAGGTCTTGGCCTCCGTGTTGCCCAGCTTCGTCTTGGTCTGGCCCTCGAACTGGGGCTCGCCGAGCTTGACGGAGACGACCGCGGTCAGGCCCTCGCGGATGTCATCGCCCGTGAGGTTGTCGTCCTTGTCCTTGAGCAGTCCCTTGTCGCGCGCGTAGGAATTGACCAGCGTGGTCATGGCCGCGCGGAAGCCCTCCTCGTGGGTGCCGCCCTCGGTGGTCGAGATGGTGTTCGCGTAGGTGTGCACGGACTCGCTGTAGGCGCTCGTCCACTGCATCGCGACCTCGACGGAGATGCGCTTCTCGGTGTCCTCGGCCTCGAAGTCGATGACCTCCGGGTGGATGAGGTCGACGCGCTTGCTCGAATTCAGGTGCTTGACATAGTCGGTCAGGCCACCGTCGTACCTGTACGTGACGGTACGGGTGGCACCGGAGCGGCCCTCGCCGTCCTCCTCGCCCTCGATGACGACGTCGTCCGCGTCCGGGGGGCTCGCGACCGTGCCGACGACCTCGTCCGCGATGTCCGTGTGGCCGGTGCGCTCGTCCGTCAGGCGGATCGTCAAGCCCTTGTTGAGGAAGGCCATCTGCTGGAAGCGGGCGCGCAGGGTCTCGAAGTCGAACTCGACGGTCTCGAAGATCGTCGGGTCCGGCCAGAAGGTCTGGGTGGTTCCGGTCTCGTCGGTGGAGCCCAGCTTCTGCAGCTCGCCGACCGGCCGCCCGCCGTCGGCGAACTCCATCCTCCAGCGGTGACCGTCGCGTGCCACCTCGGTGACCACCCGGAACGACAGGGCGTTGACCACGGAGATGCCGACGCCGTGCAGACCGCCGGAGACGGCGTAGCCGCCGCCGCCGAACTTGCCGCCGGCGTGCAGGATCGTCATGACGACCTCGACGGTGGGCCGACCCTCGGTCGGGTGGATCGCGACGGGGATGCCTCGGCCGTTGTCGACGACGCGGACACCGCCGTCGGCCAGCAGGGTCACGTCGATGGTGTCGGCATGCCCGGCGAGCGCCTCGTCCACCGAGTTGTCAACCACCTCGTAGACCAGGTGGTGCAGGCCACGTTCACCGGTGGACCCGATGTACATGCCCGGACGCTTGCGTACTGCCTCAAGGCCTTCCAGGACGGTGATGTTGCCGGCGTCGTAACCGCCGTCGTTCGTCCTCGTCCCGTCGTTCGTGATCGCCACAGGCCGGCTCGCTCCTCGCTGTCCGTCCGCACCGCATGCCCGGTGCGCACCGTCGCGGAGCGGCCCCGTGAGCACGGACCACAAGCCAGAGCTGTGGGGCGGTGTTCGTTTCCGGCGGGGCCCAGGTGACCCCGGGACGACCTGTCCAGTCTACCGTCTCGAGCCCGAAAACCGCGGAGATGGGCGCCTCCGGGCTGGGGAGATCCGGTGATGACCGACCCACCCCGCGTGGTTGTCCACAGGCTTCTCCACACGCTGCGGATATCGTCCACAGGGCAGTGGAAAACCCGGGAGGTTGCCCTGCCGGGCCGCACCGCCTCGGGGTCTGCTGCTGGTCCACAGAAGCCTGTGGATATCAGCCCCAGGTGTCGCGAGGGCCGCGGCCACCTCGAACCCGGCGGGGGCCGCGGCCGAAGCCCGGACCGCCGGGCCCGAACACCTTGACATCCGCGACCACCCCCTCGCCGACCTCCTCGGCGAGGCGGCGCAGGAGCGTCGGAGTCAGCAGGCGCACCTGGGTTGCCCACGCCGTCGAGCTGGCCCGGACGACGAGCACCTTGTCCTCGAAGGTCTCGGGCACGCAGTGCTCCGCGATCTGGTCGCCGACGACCTCGCGCCAGCGGCCGACGACGCCGCCCACGGCGATGTCCTCCTTCCACCCCATGTCGCGCAGGAGCCGGCTCAGGGTGTCCGTCAGAAGCTGTGGGTCACGCCCCGTCGGCCCGGAGCCCGAACCGTGCCGCGGGGGGTCCACGAGCGCGGAGCGGCGGGCTGGCGAACCCGGCCGCAGACCCTTGGCGCGGGCCGCCGCCTTGGCACGGTTGAGTGCGGCCCGCACGACGTCGGACGGGGCGGCGAGCTGCTCGTCCTCGCGGGCGGCGGGCTCACCGTCACCGCCGCCCCCAGGGCGATGGGCGTGCCCGCCCGGCCCGGCATTCTCAGGACGCACGGGTGACCTGGCCTGTAGCGACGTCGAACCGGGTCGCCATGAGCCCCGGCGGGACGTCGCCGGGGACGGCGGCCGTGACGAGCACCTGGCGGGCCGGGACGACGAGCTCGGCCAGGCGCTCCCGGCGGCGCACGTCGAGCTCGGCGAACACGTCGTCGAGGATGAGGACCGGGTCCGCGTCGGTTCCTAGGTCGGGATTCCAGAACGCCGCCACCGCGGAGGTGGCGGGCTGAGCAACGGCGTCATCGGCGGCGTCGTGTGCCGGGAGACGCAGCCCTGGGAGCCCGAGCCCCGCCGCGTCGCCGTCCACAGGTCGCGCCTCGTCCGCGCCGCAATCCGACGGCGCTTCCGTCACCGCGGGGGCGTGCCCCCCGAGCAGGTGGAAGGACGCGAGGCGGAGCGCCAGCGCGAAGGACCACGACTCGCCGTGGCTCGCGTACCCCTTGGCGGGCAGGCCGCCGAGGGTCAGCACCAGGTCGTCGCGGTGCGGACCGACGAGGCTGACCCCACGCTCGACCTCGCGTTGCCGTGCCGCTGCCATGCCGTCGAGGAGCGCCTTCTCGAGGGTCACCGCCGAGGGCGGCGTGGCGTTCGCGCTGGCGGGCAGGATGCCCGGCCCTCCACCCACAGCCCCCTGTGGATAACCTCCGGGACCGTCGTCGTCCGGTGCGAAGACGTCCAGGCTTGTGCGGTACCCGAGCTCGGCGTCGCCGTCCGCGTCGCTCACCTGTGCATAGGCGGCGTGGACGTGCGGGCGCAGGGCCTGGACCAGCTGGAGGCGCATGGCCAGGATCTGGCCGCCGAGGTGAGCGGCCTTGGCGTCCCACACCTCCAAGGTGGACAGGTCGGCCGAACGGCCGGCCGCCCGGAGCCCGCGCAGGGACTTGAGCAGGGCGGAGCGCTGCCGGATCACGCGCTCGTAGTCGGACAGCAGGCCGGCGGCCCGCGGGAGGAGCTGGACCACGAGCTGGTCGAGGAGCCGTCTGCGGCCGTCAGGGTCACCCTTGACCAGGGCGAGGTCCTCCGGCGCGAAGAGCACGGTGTGCAGGATGCCGAGGACGTCGCGGGCCCGCCCGAGCTGGCCGCGATTGATGCGGGCGCGGTTGGCGCGCCCGGGCGTGATCTCGACCTCGACGGTCGACGCCCGGTCCCCCCGCACGATCCGGGTGCGGACCACGGCACGCTCCGCACCCGCTCGCACGAGCGGAGCGTCGTTCGCCACCCGGTGCGAGCCAAGAGTGGCCACGTAGCCGATCGCCTCGACCAGGTTCGTCTTGCCCTGCCCGTTGCGCCCGACGAACACGTTCGGCCCCGGCTCCAGCTCGACGTCGACCGTCGGGTAGGAGCGGAAGTCCACCAGCGACAGGTGCGAGACGTACATGGACCCCCTCGAGCGGCGACCGGCAGGAACTACTCCGCGGCCTTGACCGCGTGACCACCGAACTGCTGCCGCAGCGCGGCCACCGCCTTCATGGCGGGGGAAGCCTCCTGCCTCGACGCGAACCGCGCGAACAGCGCCGCCGAAATCACCGGGAGCGGGACCGCCGCCGCGATCGCCTCGTCCACGGTCCAGCGGCCCTCACCGGAGTCCTCGACCCAGTCGTCGAGCTTCGCGAGCTCCGGGTCCTCTTCCAGCGCGCGGACCATGAGGTCAAGCAGCCAGGAACGGACGACCGTGCCGCGCTGCCAGGCCTTGAAGGTGCCATGCACGTCCGTGATGATGTCCTTCGCGGCGAGGAGCTCGTACCCCTCCGCGTAGGCCTGCATCAGGCCGTACTCGATGCCGTTGTGGACCATCTTGGCGAAGTGCCCGGCGCCCACGGGGCCGGCGTGGACGAAGCCCTCCTCGCGGGGACCCGCCGGACGCAGTGCGTCGAACACCGGCATGAGGGTGGCGATGTCGGCGTCTGAGCCGCCGGCCATCAGCCCGTAGCCGTTCTCGAGGCCCCACACACCACCGGAGACGCCGACATCGACGTAGCCGATCCCCTTCTCCGCCAGCTCGATCGCGCGCTCCTGGTCTTCGACGTAGTGCGAGTTCCCACCCTCGATGACGACGTCGCCGCTGGTCAGCACGTCTCGCAGCTGCGCGAGGACGCCGCGGGTCGGGTCGCCCGCCGGGACCATCACCCACACCACGCGCTGGTCCGCGGGCAGAGCGGCGACCAGGGCTTCGAGGGTGGGGACGTCGGAGACCTCGGGCCGCGGGTCGTACCCCGTAACCTCGACTCCGCCGTTGCGCAGACGGGCACGCATGTTGTTACCCATCTTGCCGAGACCCACAAGACCGATATGGCTGACCATCTCTGCTCCTTGCTCGAACCGTGGTGGTCCCGCGCCGTGGAGCGGGACCTGCGGAGAACTGAGATCTATGGTTCAGCCGGGAGCGCAAACCCGCTCATCAGCTGGCAGGGACTGCAGGGCGAGGCCGCGATCCTTGGCCCTCCGCCGTCAGCCGGCGAAGCGGATGGGGACCAGCAGGTAGCGGTACGCCAGGGAGTCCTGGCCGTCCAGCGACTCCTGACCGGTGAACTCCACGGGCTTGTTCGGGTGCGTGAACGAGAGCCGCACGAAGTCCGTACCGAGCGCCGTGAGGCCGTCCAGGAGGAACTGGGGGTTGAACGCGACGGTGATGTCCTCGCCGACGAGCACCGCCTCGAGCGCCTCGGAGGCCTGCGCGTCGTCTCCCTGACCGGCGTCGAGCACGACCTGGCCCTCGGTGAAGGCGAGGCGGATCGGCGTGTTGCGCTCGGCGACGAGCGCGACCCGGCGCGCGGCGTCGATCAGCGCCTGCGTCGGGACGACCGCGTGGATCGGCTTGGAGTCCGGGAAGAGACGACGGACGGCCGGGTAGTCGCCGTCGACCAGCTGCGACGTGGTGTGGCGGCCGCCGGCCTCGAAACCGACGAGGTCCAGACCAGAACCTGTGGACAACCCGATGTTGACCAGCCCTCCGCCGGATCCCAGGGACTTCGCGACGTCGGTGAGGGTCTTTGCCTTGACCAGCGCGACGGCCGAGAAGCCGGGGGTAGCGGGTGTCCAGGTCAGCTCGCGCAGCGCGAGCCGGTAACGGTCGGTCGACAGCAGGGTGATGTTCTCGCCCTCGATCTCGACGCGGACGCCCGTGAGCAGGGGCAGCGTCTCGTCGCGGCTCGCTGCGACCGAGACCTGTGCGACGGCGTGCGTGAGCGCGTCGCCCGAGACCGTGCCGCTCAGCTCCGGCATCTGGGGGAGCGTGGGGTAGTCCTCCACAGGCATCGTGAGGAGGGTGAACCGCGAGGCGCCGCAGGTCACGACAACCTTGGTGCCTTCCAGGGTCACATCCACAGGCTTCTGCGGCAGAGCCCGGGCGATGTCCGCCAGCAGACGGCCCGAAACCAGCACAGTCCCCGGCTCGGCGACCTCTGCGGGGATCTCCGAGCGCGCCGAGACCTCGTAGTCGAAGCTCGAGAGGCTGATCGTGCCCGTGGTGTCGGCCTCGATGCGGACCCCGGCGAGCACGGGGGCGGGTGGACGCGTAGGGAGCGTCCGTGCAGTCCACGTCACGGCGTCTGCCAGGACGTCACGGTCGACGCGGAACTTCATCCCACTCCCTCGGATCAGTCGTTCTCGTTGGTCGCACCCTACGCGAGCCGAAGGCTTCTGAGCACGTGGAAGGGCCAACTGTGTATGGCGCGGCCGTTCCAGCGATCCCCTTGTGGTGCGTGTGGTGCCCGGCTGGCACTCAGCGGGGGTCCCCTGCCTGCCGATGAAGGCGATGTGGATTCCTCTATGAACTCTCTGTAGTCGTCGTAGTAGCACCTGTGGAACCTGGGGAAATCGCCTGTCTGCGCAGGTCAGAGGCAGAAAGGGGCTGTGCACGCACTGTGGGTGCCGCTGTGGGAGAACTGTGGAGCCTGTGGACGCCGGATCTGTCCCCCACAGCCATCCCCAGTTGAGGGGGCGTCTGCCCACAGCCCAAGGGGCGCTCTCCACATCCTGCCCACAGATCCGTGCACAGGCGCCGCGCGGCGGCACCGGCTGATGTCCACATGGTTGTCCACACCTGTGGGTACGGCTTGTACGGCTCTTCGCCGATCCGGTGGGGAGTGAGGGGCTCGGCGCGGTGAGCGGTGGGTAGGGGTCGAGGTCCCCGAGGATCAGGAGCGACCAAGCTGCCTGATCGATTTCGAGGACCTCGACGTGT
>Ga0136713_1000050_pt1 | contig 11124 bp, 4 predicted proteins | sample JTO22cmmetaG_FD_101393 | JGI IMG/M metagenome (GOLD analysis project Ga0136713, IMG submission 101393) | Freshwater bacterial and archeal communities from Indian Creek, Illinois, USA - JTO22cm metaG | ecosystem: Environmental > Aquatic > Freshwater > Unclassified | place: USA: Indian Creek... | reverse complement strand
CCTATCCGCGCGACCTCTTAGCAACGCCGATCCTGGACACCCTCACCTACCTGCGCAAACACCCCCACCGGCGTGCCGCGACACCACCGCGAGAGCACGACCCCTTGGAATCACTCATCTAGGGCGGGCACACGCCGGGCAGCAGGCTCGGCGTGGGCGTCGGAGTGGGTGTCGGCGACGTTTCCGGGCCGCTCGGCGGCGGGCTCGCTCCGCCGTCGCCATCGCCGCCGGGCGGCGGCTCGGAGGCGTCTTCGCCGCCGTCGGCCGGGGTGCCTCCACCTCCCGGGACGGGCGCGTCCGGAGCCTGGTCTGCGATGATCCGCTGCCAGATCGGGTCCGCCTGCTCGGTGATCCACTCCACGCGCCCCGGCTGGGAGATGGAGTCCACCACCGGGACGGGGGTGAAGACGACGTCCGCCGGGTCGATGTTACGCAGGCTCCAGGCCAGGCCGGCGAGCGCCCGCGGGCTCGCCATCGCCGGGCCGGTGGAGATGGACCTGAGCGCCGCCTCCACGAGCCGGTAGAGGCGGGGCGAGTCGGTGATCACGTTCTGCCGCAGGACCTCCCGCAGCAGCGAGTCGACGAACGCCTGCTGGCGCTTGATCCGTTCGAGGTCGCTGCCCAGGTCGAGGCCCATGCCCGCGCCCTTGCGGGCGCGCAGGAAGTTGATGGACGTGTAGCCGTCGAGAGTCTGCTCCCCGGCGGGGAGGTCGAGGTCGACGTCCTTGCTGCCCTTGACCGGCTCGGGAAGGCACATGGTCACCCCGCCCAGGGCGTCCACGATCGGGATGACCCCCGCCATCTTGACGACGACGTGGTCCGTGATCGGCACGCCGGTCAGCGACTCGACGGTGACGATCGTGCAGGCCGCCGCCCCGGCGATGTCCTGGGTGGGGCCGCCGCCGATCGTGAACGCCTCGTTGAACATCGCGCCGCGCCGCGGGGAGCTCTGACCGCCGCCGGGCAGGGGGCACGCCGGGATGTCGACCAGGGAGTCGCGCGGGATGGAAACGACCTCGATCGCGGTGCGGTCGCCGGAGATGTGGACGAGCAGCGTGGTGTCGGAGTGGAACTCCTCCCCCGCTCCGGCGAGCGCCGCGTTCTCCCCGCCACGGTAGTCGGTGCCCATGACCAGGATGTTCAGGTCCCGACCCGCGAAGGGGTCGTCGGGGTTGGCACTGAGCGTCGGGCGCTCTCCATGCGTCGCGAGCAGCGCGTCGACGTCGGAGACCTCGATCGCCGAGCGGAGGTCGACGTAGGCGGTCGCGACGCCCGCAGCGACGAGGAACACCGCGCCCGTGAGGACCAGCCCGCCTACGCGCAGGGCGCGGCGGGACCGGAGGCGGGTGGCGTGCCGCGGCAACGGGGTCACGGTTGGTGACACTAGTGCCCCGGGCGCGTCGTCGCTGGTTACGGCAGGGAACGAACGATGAGGGGCGCCGGTCGACCTCGGCGGGTCCGCGCGACGGCCGGACCCGCCGAGGCCGTCAGGTGGTGCTAGCCGGCCGCCTCCACACCGAGGTCCGGGTTGTCGGTGAAGAACGCGTCGACGCCCGCCTCGATATAGACGCGGATCTCCCCGACGAGGTCGCCGACGGCGGCCGGGTCGGCCGACGAGCGGAACTCGGCCGGGAGGAACTGGTTCTCGCGGCGGAAGGTCCAGGCCACGACCTCCAGGCCGGCATCGTGCGCGAGATCGAAGATCTCCGACGGCTCCCCGAGCGTCCCGTCGGCGTTGCGCGGGATGAGGACCGTCTTCTCCACCGAGAGATGGTCCGCATACTCTGCGATGCCGGCAATGCCCTCGGCGGTGACGAGGTCGGCGTAGGTCCGCGGGTCCCCCACGACCTGGAAGTCCCACGGCTGGCCCGAGTTGCTGATGAGCTGCACCAGCTCAACGGGCGTCATGGTGTCGAGCTGGCGCAGGTTGCCGACCTCGAACGACTGGATCATCACGGGCGAGCGCCTGTGGTTCAGCCCGTCGGCCTCGAGGGTGGCCACGAGCGGCTCCTCGAGCGAGAGCCCGAGCTCGTCGAAGTAGGTCGGGTGCTTGGTCTCCGGAGCGACGGCGACGGGGCGGCCGTCGGCGGTGCGGCTGTGGCGGGCCAGGTCGTGGACCTCGTCGAGGGTCGGGATCTGGTAGAGCCCGTCGAAGGCGGTGTTCTGGGGCCGGACGGCGGGGATGCGCTCCCTCGCGCGCAGGGTGCGCAGCTCGGCGAGCGTGAAGTCCTCGGTGAACCAGCCGGTGATCTCGGCGCCGTCGACCGTCTTGGTGACGCGGCGGTCGGCGAACTCCGGGTGGTCGGCGACGTCGGTGGTGCCGCCGATCTCGTTCTCGTGGCGGGCGACCAGCACGCCGTCCTTGGTCGAGACGACGTCCGGCTCGATGACGTCGGCGCCCTGGAGGATCGCGAGCTCGTAGGCGGCGAGCGTGTGCTCGGGCCGGTACCCGGACGCGCCGCGGTGAGCGATGACCGTCACGTCGTCCTTCTGGGTGCGCTGCTTGCGCAGGTCGACGATCACCATCTCGGTGTCGTCGGGCTGTCCGGGGACGCGCACGGAGTTGGCCGGGAAGTTGTTGTCGGAGGCGAGCAGCACGCGGCCGTCGCGGAGGCGGACCACGGTCTCGAAGGACTGCACAGGCAGGGAGTAGGAGTCCTCCGTGATCCCCACCAGACCCTGGTCGGCGTCGATGCCGCGCGGGTTGGCGATGTCGAGGGCGTCGATGACGAGCGACTTGGTGACGAAGCGCTCGGCGTCGACGTCGCGCAGGTCGACCTCGTAGACGCGCTTGGTCACGGAGGCGGCGCCGTCGAAGTCGTCACGCTCGACGACCCAGAGCTTGCCGCGGCCCACGGAGAAGGCGTCGGCGACCAGGTTGCCCTCCGTGTCCGCCTGGTAGTTCCACGTCCTGCCGGTGTACTCGCCGGTACGGGTGTCGAGCTCGAAGATCACGTGCTTGCGCTTGTCGGGCTCGGCGGCGAAGACGCCCTCGCTGAGGGGGTAGAGGTAGCGACCGTCCGACGACGCCGCCATCGCCTCGAAGCCGCGGCTCTGGCCGACCTCGGCCTCCTCGCCCGGGGCGAGGTACGGGTTCTGCGGCGACCGGAGCCCACCCGGCATCGGGATCGGGTCCTCGAGCAGGGTGCCGTCGGCGGCGAAGTGCAGCACGAACGGCCCGAACTCGTCACCGACCCACAGCGTGCCGTCGTCGGCGCGCACCACGGACTCGATGTCGAAGTCGGCGCCCGTGAGGTTCCGCTCCGCCGTGTCCTCGTTGACGATGGCGAAGTCCAGGACGTTGTTCCTGTCGTTGTACTGGATGTGGTCGAGCACCTGGATGTCGCCGCTGCCGCTGCGGCGGGTGCCGGTGTTCCAGTCGGGTCGCACGTGGTAGAGCCGCAGGAGGAAGTCGGCGGAGTTCGCCTGGGTGCCGAAGCCGTTGTCGGGCTGTGCCCAGAACGTGCCGCGCCGGCCCTCGATCACGGCGGAGAAGCCCGGGATCGGCTGGCCGGCGAACGGGCCCGTGACGCCGTTCGCCGGTGTGACCGCCGCGCCGGACTGCGGTCCGTCCGCGAGGAAGCCGGCCGAGAGCGTGGCCCGGGCCGTGAGCGTGGGTTCGAGGTACGTGCCCCGGGAGTGGTCGGGGCGGTGGCCGCGATCGTCGCCGTCGCGGTCGCCGGCGACCGCTGTCGCCGGGAGCAGAAGGACGGCGGCGGCAGCCGCCGCGGCCATGCGCAACAGTGGAGGCCTCATGCCTTGATATGACATTCGTCACACCTGTCTCGCACTCCGGGGTACGGCTCGGGACCGGTGCCAGCGGGACGCCAGGCCCGCGCGCCGTCGGTGGCCCGAGAGAGAGGATGACCGCATGTGCGGCCGCTATGCCTCCTTCCGCAGTGCCCAGGACGTCGCCGACGACGTCGCCATCGCCGAGCTCGCCGACGACGCGCGGCTGCTGCCGCCGTCGTGGAACGTGGCCCCGACCGACGAGGTGCGCATCGTCGTCGAACGGCCCACCACGGTGGAGACCGCCGGCGGCGCCGCCCGCCCGGGCACCGGGGAGATCACGCGGTCGCTCCGGCTTGCCCGCTGGGGCCTCGTGCCGTCGTGGTCCAAGGACCCTTCCGGCGGCGCGCGGATGATCAACGCCCGCCGCGAGACGCTGCTCGACAAGCCGGCCTTCGCCAAGCCGCTCGCGGTCCGCCGCTGCCTGGTCGCGGCGGACGGCTACTACGAGTGGAAAAAGCTCCCGCTGCCCGCCGGCGCCACGGAGAACGCGAAGCCGCCCAAGCAGCCGTACTGGATCCACCGCGACGGCGAACCGGTCTTCTTCGCCGGGCTGTACGAGTTCTGGCGCGACCGCACCAGGGCGGACGACGACCCCGACCGCTGGCTGGTCACCACGACGATCGTCACGACGTCGGCGGCGGCACCGATGACGCACATCCACGACCGCATGCCCGTGGCCCTGCCGTCATCGGTCTGGGACGAGTGGCTCGACCCGGCGGTCGGGGCGGAGCAGGCGGCGGCGCTGCTCGACGACCCGATCGACGAGTTCCTGCTGCGGCCCGTCTCCCCGCTCGTGAGCTCGGTACGCAACAACGGACCGGCGCTGCTCTCCGAGGCTCAGGTCCCCGCCGAGTAGGCCCGCTGCACGCGCACCGGCCTCAGCGCGCCGAGTCCCTGGAGCTCCGCCTCGGGCTGCTCGGTGAGCGCGTAGCCGCTCGCGGTCGCCAGGAGAGCGGCGGTCTCGGGGTCGACGAGCACCTCGCCAGGCCGGGAGACCTCGGTCAGCCGGGACGCGAGGTTGACGGAAGGCCCGAAGACGTCGCCGAAGCGCGAGAGGACCCGGCCCCACACGAACCCGACCCGCACCGGGATCTCGGGCCCCTCGGCGTGGGGGGTCGCCAGGCCCAGCGCCACCTCGGCCCCGGTGCGGGCGTCGTCGGCGATGAAGAGGACGGCGTCGCCCACGGTCTTGACGACGCGTCCGCCCGCCTCGGTGACGACGTCCCGCGCCCGGTTCTCGAAGAACTGGACGAACTCGCTGAGCTCCTCCGAGCCCAGGCCGGCGGTCCGCTTGGTGAAGGACACGATGTCCGCGAAGCCGACCGCCCGGCGCAGCGGGAGGGCGTGCTCGTTGCGGTCGGCGCCCCGGACGCCGGAGAACTCGGTGGCGTAGCGGCCGGTGACCGCGGCGAGCTGGCGCCGCCAGGCGTGCTCGAGCTGGTGGGCCAGCACGTCGGTGAGGTGCGGCATCGTGTCGAGGACCTTGAGCCGCGCGGAGACGTCGTCGAGCCCCTCCTCCCGGGCGGCGTGCTCCACGAACGCCTCGACCTGCCACAGGGCGAGCCGCTCGGTGGTGTGGCCGAGGGAGCGGACGAGGGTGCGCAGCGCCGGCTCGTCCAGGTGCTCGTCGCCGGCGAGCTGGGCGATCTCGCGCAGCGCCTCGACGTCGCCCACGGTGAACCAGCGCGCGGTCGAGTGGTGGACGGGCAGTCCCAGCCAGCGCCAGTAGCCCGCGATGAACTCGTGGTCCAGCCCGGTGAGCTCGACGACGTCGTCGAGCTCACCGGGCTGGACCACGAGTTCATCGCGGGCTACTGGCGCTGGCTGGGACTGCCCGTCCACCACTCGACCGCGCGCTGGTTCACCGTGGGCGACGTCGAGGCGCTGCGCGAGATCGCCCAGCTCGCCGGCGACGAGCACCTGGACGAGCCGGCGCTGCGCACCCTCGTCCGCTCCCTCGGCCACACCACCGAGCGGCTCGCCCTGTGGCAGGTCGAGGCGTTCGTGGAGCACGCCGCCCGGGAGGAGGGGCTCGACGACGTCTCCGCGCGGCTCAAGGTCCTCGACACGATGCCGCACCTCACCGACGTGCTGGCCCACCAGCTCGAGCACGCCTGGCGGCGCCAGCTCGCCGCGGTCACCGGCCGCTACGCCACCGAGTTCTCCGGCGTCCGGGGCGCCGACCGCAACGAGCACGCCCTCCCGCTGCGCCGGGCGGTCGGCTTCGCGGACATCGTGTCCTTCACCAAGCGGACCGCCGGCCTGGGCTCGGAGGAGCTCAGCGAGTTCGTCCAGTTCTTCGAGAACCGGGCGCGGGACGTCGTCACCGAGGCGGGCGGACGCGTCGTCAAGACCGTGGGCGACGCCGTCCTCTTCATCGCCGACGACGCCCGCACCGGGGCCGAGGTGGCGCTGGGCCTGGCGACCCCCCACGCCGAGGGGCCCGAGATCCCGGTGCGGGTCGGGTTCGTGTGGGGCCGGGTCCTCTCGCGCTTCGGCGACGTCTTCGGGCCTTCCGTCAACCTCGCGTCCCGGCTGACCGAGGTCTCCCGGCCTGGCGAGGTGCTCGTCGACCCCGAGACCGCCGCTCTCCTGGCGACCGCGAGCGGCTACGCGCTCACCGAGCAGCCCGAGGCGGAGCTCCAGGGACTCGGCGCGCTGAGGCCGGTGCGCGTGCAGCGGGCCTACTCGGCGGGGACCTGAGCCTCGGAGAGCAGCGCCGGTCCGTTGTTGCGTACCGAGCTCACGAGCGGGGAGACGGGCCGCAGCAGGAACTCGTCGATCGGGTCGTCGAGCAGCGCCGCCGCCTGCTCCGCCCCGACCGCCGGGTCGAGCCACTCGTCCCAGACCGATGACGGCAGGGCCACGGGCATGCGGTCGTGGATGTGCGTCATCGGTGCCGCCGCCGACGTCGTGACGATCGTCGTGGTGACCAGCCAGCGGTCGGGGTCGTCGTCCGCCCTGGTGCGGTCGCGCCAGAACTCGTACAGCCCGGCGAAGAAGACCGGTTCGCCGTCGCGGTGGATCCAGTACGGCTGCTTGGGCGGCTTCGCGTTCTCCGTGGCGCCGGCGGGCAGCGGGAGCTTTTTCCACTCGTAGTAGCCGTCCGCCGCGACCAGGCAGCGGCGGACCGCGAGCGGCTTGGCGAAGGCCGGCTTGTCGAGCAGCGTCTCGCGGCGGGCGTTGATCATCCGCGCGCCGCCGGAAGGGTCCTTGGACCACGACGGCACGAGGCCCCAGCGGGCAAGCCGGAGCGACCGCGTGATCTCCCCGGTGCCCGGGCGGGCGGCGCCGCCGGCGGTCTCCACCGTGGTGGGCCGTTCGACGACGATGCGCACCTCGTCGGTCGGGGCCACGTTCCACGACGGCGGCAGCAGCCGCGCGTCGTCGGCGAGCTCGGCGATGGCGACGTCGTCGGCGACGTCCTGGGCACTGCGGAAGGAGGCATAGCGGCCGCACATGCGGTCATCCTCTCTCTCGGGCCACCGACGGCGCGCGGGCCTGGCGTCCCGCTGGCACCGGTCCCGAGCCGTACCCCGGAGTGCGAGACAGGTGTGACGAATGTCATATCAAGGCATGAGGCCTCCACTGTTGCGCATGGCCGCGGCGGCTGCCGCCGCCGTCCTTCTGCTCCCGGCGACAGCGGTCGCCGGCGACCGCGACGGCGACGATCGCGGCCACCGCCCCGACCACTCCCGGGGCACGTACCTCGAACCCACGCTCACGGCCCGGGCCACGCTCTCGGCCGGCTTCCTCGCGGACGGACCGCAGTCCGGCGCGGCGGTCACACCGGCGAACGGCGTCACGGGCCCGTTCGCCGGCCAGCCGATCCCGGGCTTCTCCGCCGTGATCGAGGGCCGGCGCGGCACGTTCTGGGCACAGCCCGACAACGGCTTCGGCACCCAGGCGAACTCCGCCGACTTCCTCCTGCGGCTCTACCACGTGCGACCCGACTGGAACACCGGCACCCGCCGCAGCGGCAGCGGCGACATCCAGGTGCTCGACCACATCCAGTACAACGACAGGAACAACGTCCTGGACTTCGCCATCGTCAACGAGGACACGGCGGAGCGGAACCTCACGGGCGCCGACTTCGACATCGAGTCCGTGGTGCGCGCCGACGACGGCACGCTGTGGGTCGGTGACGAGTTCGGGCCGTTCGTGCTGCACTTCGCCGCCGACGGCACCCTGCTCGAGGACCCGATCCCGATGCCGGGTGGGCTCCGGTCGCCGCAGAACCCGTACCTCGCCCCGGGCGAGGAGGCCGAGGTCGGCCAGAGCCGCGGCTTCGAGGCGATGGCGGCGTCGTCGGACGGTCGCTACCTCTACCCCCTCAGCGAGGGCGTCTTCGCCGCCGAGCCCGACAAGCGCAAGCACGTGATCTTCGAGCTCGACACCCGTACCGGCGAGTACACCGGCAGGACGTGGAACTACCAGGCGGACACGGAGGGCAACCTGGTCGCCGACGCCTTCTCCGTGGGCCGCGGCAAGCTCTGGGTCGTCGAGCGTGACGACTTCGACGGCGCCGCCTCCGTGACCAAGCGCGTCTACGAGGTCGACCTGCGCGACGTCGACGCCGAGCGCTTCGTCACCAAGTCGCTCGTCATCGACGCCCTCGACATCGCCAACCCGCGCGGCATCGACGCCGACCAGGGTCTGGTGGGGATCACGGAGGACTCCTACTCCCTGCCTGTGCAGTCCTTCGAGACCGTGGTCCGCCTCCGCGACGGCCGCGTGCTGCTCGCCTCCGACAACAACTTCCCGGCCAACTCCGTGCGCGTCCCCGGACAGCCCGACGACACCGAGATGGTGATCGTCGACCTGCGCAAGCAGCGCACCCAGAAGGACGACGTGACGGTCATCGCTCACCGCGGCGCGTCCGGGTACCGGCCCGAGCACACGCTCGCCGCCTACGAGCTCGCGATCCTCCAGGGCGCCGACGTCATCGAGCCGGACGTCGTCTCGACCAAGGACGGCGTGCTGGTCGCCCGCCACGAGAACGAGATCGGCGGCACCACCGACGTCGCCGACCACCCGGAGTTCGCCGACCGCCGCGTCACCAAGACGGTCGACGGCGCCGAGATCACCGGCTGGTTCACCGAGGACTTCACGCTCGCCGAGCTGCGCACCCTGCGCGCGAGGGAGCGCATCCCCGCCGTCCGGCCCCAGAACACCGCCTTCGACGGGCTCTACCAGATCCCGACCCTCGACGAGGTCCACGACCTGGCCCGCCACAGCCGCACCGCCGACGGCCGCCCCGTCGCCGTCGCTCCGGAGACCAAGCACCCGACCTACTTCGACGAGCTCGGGCTCTCGCTCGAGGAGCCGCTCGTGGCCACCCTCGAGGCCGACGGGCTGAACCACAGGCGCTCGCCCGTGATGATCCAGTCGTTCGAGGTCGGCAACCTGCGCCAGCTCGACACCATGACGCCCGTTGAGCTGGTGCAGCTCATCAGCAACTCGGGCCAGCCGTGGGACTTCCAGGTCGTGGGGGACCCGCGGACCTACGCCGACCTCGTCACCGCCGAGGGCATTGCCGGCATCGCAGAGTATGCGGACCATCTCTCGGTGGAGAAGACGGTCCTCATCCCGCGCAACGCCGACGGGACGCTCGGGGAGCCGTCGGAGATCTTCGATCTCGCGCACGATGCCGGCCTGGAGGTCGTGGCCTGGACCTTCCGCCGCGAGAACCAGTTCCTCCCGGCCGAGTTCCGCTCGTCGGCCGACCCGGCCGCCGTCGGCGACCTCGTCGGGGAGATCCGCGTCTATATCGAGGCGGGCGTCGACGCGTTCTTCACCGACAACCCGGACCTCGGTGTGGAGGCGGCCGGCTAGCACCACCTGACGGCCTCGGCGGGTCCGGCCGTCGCGCGGACCCGCCGAGGTCGACCGGCGCCCCTCATCGTTCGTTCCCTGCCGTAACCAGCGACGACGCGCCCGGGGCACTAGTGTCACCAACCGTGACCCCGTTGCCGCGGCACGCCACCCGCCTCCGGTCCCGCCGCGCCCTGCGCGTAGGCGGGCTGGTCCTCACGGGCGCGGTGTTCCTCGTCGCTGCGGGCGTCGCGACCGCCTACGTCGACCTCCGCTCGGCGATCGAGGTCTCCGACGTCGACGCGCTGCTCGCGACGCATGGAGAGCGCCCGACGCTCAGTGCCAACCCCGACGACCCCTTCGCGGGTCGGGACCTGAACATCCTGGTCATGGGCACCGACTACCGTGGCGGGGAGAACGCGGCGCTCGCCGGAGCGGGGGAGGAGTTCCACTCCGACACCACGCTGCTCGTCCACATCTCCGGCGACCGCACCGCGATCGAGGTCGTTTCCATCCCGCGCGACTCCCTGGTCGACATCCCGGCGTGCCCCCTGCCCGGCGGCGGTCAGAGCTCCCCGCGGCGCGGCGCGATGTTCAACGAGGCGTTCACGATCGGCGGCGGCCCCACCCAGGACATCGCCGGGGCGGCGGCCTGCACGATCGTCACCGTCGAGTCGCTGACCGGCGTGCCGATCACGGACCACGTCGTCGTCAAGATGGCGGGGGTCATCCCGATCGTGGACGCCCTGGGCGGGGTGACCATGTGCCTTCCCGAGCCGGTCAAGGGCAGCAAGGACGTCGACCTCGACCTCCCCGCCGGGGAGCAGACTCTCGACGGCTACACGTCCATCAACTTCCTGCGCGCCCGCAAGGGCGCGGGCATGGGCCTCGACCTGGGCAGCGACCTCGAACGGATCAAGCGCCAGCAGGCGTTCGTCGACTCGCTGCTGCGGGAGGTCCTGCGGCAGAACGTGATCACCGACTCGCCCCGCCTCTACCGGCTCGTGGAGGCGGCGCTCAGGTCCATCTCCACCGGCCCGGCGATGGCGAGCCCGCGGGCGCTCGCCGGCCTGGCCTGGAGCCTGCGTAACATCGACCCGGCGGACGTCGTCTTCACCCCCGTCCCGGTGGTGGACTCCATCTCCCAGCCGGGGCGCGTGGAGTGGATCACCGAGCAGGCGGACCCGATCTGGCAGCGGATCATCGCAGACCAGGCTCCGGACGCGCCCGTCCCGGGAGGTGGAGGCACCCCGGCCGACGGCGGCGAAGACGCCTCCGAGCCGCCGCCCGGCGGCGATGGCGACGGCGGAGCGAGCCCGCCGCCGAGCGGCCCGGAAACGTCGCCGACACCCACTCCGACGCCCACGCCGAGCCTGCTGCCCGGCGTGTGCCCGCCCTAGATGAGTGATTCCAAGGGGTCGTGCTCTCGCGGTGGTGTCGCGGCACGCCGGTGGGGGTGTTTGCGCAGGTAGGTGAGGGTGTCCAGGATCGGCGTTGCTAAGAGGTCGCGCGGATAGG
>Ga0136713_1000049_pt1 | contig 11278 bp, 4 predicted proteins | sample JTO22cmmetaG_FD_101393 | JGI IMG/M metagenome (GOLD analysis project Ga0136713, IMG submission 101393) | Freshwater bacterial and archeal communities from Indian Creek, Illinois, USA - JTO22cm metaG | ecosystem: Environmental > Aquatic > Freshwater > Unclassified | place: USA: Indian Creek... | reverse complement strand
CACGGTCACGGTCACGGTCACCCGAGCGTGAAGCGCACCCTCCGCTCGGTCACCGACGCCTCGGTGAGCGTCACCTGCACGCGCTCGCCGAGCGGCAGGTGCTCGCCGTCGATGCGGGCGCGCACGGCCGGGTCCCTGAGCACCACCTCGCCGCGGGCGGGCTTGCCGTCGCGGGCCTCGGCCTCGACGACGACGCCGTCGAATCGCTGCCCGACCCGGTGGCCGAGGATCGCGGCCTCTACGATGTCGACGCACGCCCGCTCGAAGCCGCTCGCGAGGCGTCCGGTGGCCGCCATGGTGCGGGGCAGGCCCGGGAGCGCCTCCAGGACCCAGGGCGGCACCTCGCTGCCCGCCGAGTGCGCGAGGCAGACCTCCGTGCCGTAACGATCCACGAGCCGCCGCAGCGGGGCCGTGACATGGGCGTACTCGGCGGCGATCGCGGCGTGCCGGGCGTGGGACTCGACGTCCAGGGCAGGCAGACGCACGACCTCGTCGGGCGCTCCGGCGGCGCCGCCGCTGTGCTCCTCGGCGGCCGCGCCGCTGGGCGCACTGGCGGCGCCGCTCGGCACACCGGCCGTCCCGGCGTCGCCACCGCGCAGCGCCGGGACACCGAACGCCAGGTACCCCGCCCCGCGGAAGAGCGTGGTGGCCTCGTTGAGGAACGCCGCGTGCGCCGGCCGCCGGGACTCGAGGCGGTGCAACAGCTCGCCGTACACCAGGTCCGGCGGCCAGTCGATCCCCAGAGCGACGGCGGTGCGGCGCAGCCGGGCGAGGTCCCGGGGGTCGGCAGGCGGGAGCGTGCGGAAGATGCCCACGCCGACCTCACGCATCATCCGGGCTGCGGCGATGCCGGTGAGCAGCGAGATCTGCGCGTTCCACCCCTCGACCGGAAGGGTGCGGCGGAAGGCGAGACTGAAGGTGCCGTCATGGTGCTCGACGATCTCCTGCTCGGGGACGTCGAGCGAGACCCCACCGCGGTCGCGCTCGCGGGCCTGGCGGAGGCGACCGACGTCGGCGAGAAGCTGGAGGGACTCGGGTGCGGTGCCGTCGTCGAGCGTGGACTGCGCCTCACCGTAGGTGAGGCGGGCGCGGGAGCGGACGAGGGCGCGGACCACGGTGGCCGCGGTGATCTCGCCGTGGCCGTCGAGGTCGATCGTCCACAGCACCGCGGGGCGTTCCTGCTCGGGCAGCAAGCTCGCCGCCCCCTCGGACAGCACGGGCGGGTGCAACGGCGTGCGTGTCTCCGGCCCGTAGACGGTCATCCCCCGCTTGGTGACCTCGCGGTCGAGGGCACCGCCCGGGGTGACGAAGGCGGCGAGGTCCGCGATGGCGTAGTGCACGGTGTAGCCGTCGCCCGACGACGCCACGTGCACTGCCTGGTCGAGGTCCATCGAGCCGGGCGGGTCGATGGTGACGAAGTCGATGTCGCGGCGGTCCTGCCGGCCGTGGACGAGGTCCCCCAGGGCGGCCGCGCGCGCCTCGACGAACACGTCGGGCGGGAACATGGCGGGCAGGCCGATCTCTGCTCGCAGCGCTGCGAGCGCGGATCGAACCTCGTCGGAGATCGACGACGCAAGGCTCAGTTGGCGCGTGGGCACATTCCCGACACTAGGGGTGACCGGCCCGGACGGCCCGCCGTGGCGTCGGCGGATCGCCCCTGGGGTGGACGACGTCGATGCACGGCGAGCGTGTCGAAGGCCACACATGTCTGCCGATGGTCGACCCGAGACGACAGGCGTACAGTGGTCTGACCACAACCTCCTCCTGGAAGCCACGCCCGTGCCCGAGATCTTGACCATCTCCTCCGCAGTCTCACCGGCCGCCGTCGTCGACGAGATGGTGAGCAAGGGGGCCTACAAGGCCTCCCGCCCCGGCCACAAGATCGTGATCCAGGCGGTCCTCGCCTCGTTCGTCTTCGGCGCGGTGACGATGCTCGCGGGAACCGTGGTCACCCAGACCGGCATCCCCTTCCTCGGCGCGCTGGTCTTCCCGACGGCGCTGGTCATCGTCATCCTGGTGGGCCTGGAGCTCATGACCTCCTCGATGGGGCAGGTCCCGCTCGCCTGGTGGCGGGGCCGCGTGCCCGGACGGAACGTCCCGCGGGTGATCGGCTGGGCGCTGCTCGGGCACATCATCGGCTGCGGCATCTTCGCCGTCGTCGCCAGGGCCACCCTCACCGAGATGGGTCACTCCCCCGACAACGCCGTCGCGCAGTGGCTCGTCAACCTCGCCGAGCACAAGACCCTCGGCTACGCGGCACTGGGCCCGGCCGCGGGCCTCGGCCTCGCCTTCCTCCGCGGAATCCTGTGCAACTGGCTCGTGTCGATGGGCGCGGTCATGGGAATGACCTCGACCACCACCGGCGGCTCCATCGCGGCGATCTGGCTGCCGATCATGCTCTTCTTCGGCCTCGGCTGGGAGCACTCGGTGGTCAACCTCTTCGTCGTCCCCGCCGGGATGCTGCTGGGCGCCGACATCACCTTCGCCGACTGGTGGCTGTGGAACCAGATCCCGGTGCTGCTCGGCAACCTCGTCGGGGCCAGCACGCTCACGGCCATGGGCCTGTGGATGGCCCACCACGGCAGGCTGCCCTGGTCCAAGCGCTGACAGTCGAAGCGCTGACGGTCCAATCAGTGTTGCGCGGCGCGGTGCTGGGCAGCGAGCTCCTGGTACTGGGGGGCGTTGCGCCGCACCCGCTCCCGGCCCTCGTCGTCGAGCTCACCACGAACCTTGGCCGGCACCCCGACGGCGAGGTGGTGCGGCGGGATCTCCTGCCCCTCACGGACCAGCGCACCCGCCGCCACGAACGCCCCTTGGCCGACGACGGCGTTGTTGAGCAGCGTCGCGCCCATGCCGATGAGGGCGCCGTCGTGGACGCTGGCGCCGTGGACGATCGCCGCGTGTCCGACTCCGACGTCGCGACCGATCCGGGTCGGCACCCCGACGTCGGTGTGCACCACGCAGTTGTCCTGGAGGTTGCTGCCCTCGCCGAGCACGATCTCGTCCAGGTCGCCGCGCAGCACCGCGCCGTAGAAGACGCTGGCCCTCGGGCCGATCGTCACACGGCCGATCACCGTCGCCGTCGGGGCGAGCCATGCCGTCGGATGGATATCGGGGTGGTGACCCTCGAAGGGAAGAACCGTCGCCATGGATGCGACCCTACCCAGGGGGAGCATCCGACCAGCCGTGCCCCGTCGTCCAGCGCGCCCCGTCGTCCAGCGTGCCCTGTCGGCCAGGCGCAGGCGCCGAGGCGGTGGCGAGCGCCCAGGAGACGACCGGCTCCGCCGGTCACGTATCTTGATGTCGAGACACCTCCTGCCTGCTGCCCTCGCAGCGGCCCGACGCCCCAGGGAGCAACGCAGACGATGCCCATCAACGACGCGGCCGGACGCCCCACCATCATCTACACCCACACCGACGAGGCCCCGCTGCTGGCGACCTACTCGCTGCTCCCGATCGTCCAGGCCTTCGCCGGGATGGCCGGCGTCCAGCTCGAGACGCGCGACATCTCCGTCGCGGCCCGCATCCTCGCCCAGTTCCCCGAACGCCTGAAGGCCCACCAGCAGGTGCCCGACGCGCTCGCCGAGCTCGGCCACCTCGCCGAGACGCCGGCCGCGAACATCATCAAGCTGCCCAACATCTCGGCCTCCGTGCCGCAGCTCAAGGCAGCCATCGCCGAGCTCCAGGCCCAGGGCTTCGACGTCCCCGACTACCCCGAGTCGCCCTCCACCGGGGAGGAGAAGGAGATCCGCGCACGCTTCGACCGCGTCAAGGGCTCCGCCGTCAACCCGGTGCTCCGCCAGGGCAACTCCGACCGCCGCGCCCCGGGCGCCGTCAAGGCCTACGCCAAGGCCCACCCGCACCGCATGGGCGCCTGGTCGCCGGAGTCGAAGACCCGCGTCGCGACCATGAGCGGCGGCGACTTCTTCCACAACGAGAAGTCCGTCGTCCTGCCCGCCGACGACTCTCTGACCATCCGGCTGCGCCCTGCCGCCGGAGGCGATCTCGTCGTCCTCAAGGAGGGAGTGCAGGTGCTGGCCGGCGAGGTCGTGGACGGCTCGTTCATGTCCGTCAAGGCCCTGCGCGCCTTCCTCGCCGAGCAGGTCGCCACGGCCAAGGAGGAGGGCATCCTCTTCTCGGCCCACCTCAAGGCCACGATGATGAAGGTCTCGGACCCGATCATCTTCGGGCACGTCGTCGAGGCGTTCCTGCCCGAACTCTTCGAGCAGCACGGCGCACGGCTCGCCGCCGCCGGGGTCTCCGCCAACGACGGCCTCGGCGCCCTGCTCGCCGCCACCGAGAAGCTCCCCGACGGCGCCGCCGTCCGCGACGCCGTCGCCCGGGGCCTGGCCGCCGGCCCGGCCCTCGCGATGGTCAACTCGGACAAGGGCATCACCAACCTGCACGTCCCGTCCGACGTCATCATCGACGCCTCCATGCCCGCGATGATCCGCAGCGGCGGCAAGATGTGGGGCCCCGACGGCGCCGAGCACGACACCCTCGCCGTCATCCCCGACTCCTCCTACGCCGGCGTCTACGCCGCCGCCATCGAGGACTGCCGCCGCCACGGCGCCCTCGACCCCGCCACCATCGGCACCGTGCCGAACGTCGGCCTCATGGCCAAGGCCGCCGAGGAGTACGGCTCGCACGACAAGACCTTCGAGATCCCGGTCGACGGCACCGTCGAGGTCGTCGACGGCAGCGGCGAGGTCCTCTTCTCCCACGACGTCGAGACCGGCGACATCTGGCGCGCCTGCCAGACGAAGGACGACGCCATCCGCGACTGGGTCTCCCTCGCGGTGCGCAGGGCCCGCCTCTCGGACACCCCCGCGGTGTTCTGGCTCGACGCCCAGCGCGCCCACGACGCGAACCTGCTGACCAAGCTCGAGCAGTACCTTCCGCTGGAGGACACCGAGGGGCTCGAGATCCACGTGATGACCCCCGCGGAGGCCACGGCCTTCTCGTTCGCCCGCCTGCGCGCCGGCCTCGACACCATCTCCGTGACCGGCAACGTGCTGCGCGACTACAACACGGACCTCTTCCCGATCCTCGAGGTCGGCACGTCGGCCAAGATGCTCTCGATCGTGCCGCTCATGAAGGGCGGCGGCCTCTTCGAGACGGGCGCCGGCGGCTCGGCCCCCAAGCACGTGCAGCAGCTCGTCGAGGAGAACTATCTGCGGTGGGACTCGCTGGGAGAGTTCTTCGCCCTCGCCGCATCCTTCGAGCACCTTGCCCAGACCACCGGCAACGCCCGCGCACAGCTCCTTGCCGACACCCTCGACCGCGCCACCGGGACCTTCCTCGACCAGGACCGCTCCCCCGGCCGCCGGCTCGGCACCATCGACAACCGTGGCTCGCACTTCTACCTGGCCCTCTACTGGGCCCAGGAGCTCGCCGCGCAGACGCAGGACGCCGAGCTGGCCGGCACCTTCGGCCCGCTTGCTGCAACCCTCGCCGCGAACGAGACGCGCGTCGTCGAGGAGCTGATCGCCGTCCAGGGATCACCCGCGGACATCGGTGGCTACTACCGTCCGGACCCCGAGCGCACCGCGGCCGTCATGCGCCCGTCCGCGACCTTCAACGAGGCGCTCGCGACGCTCTGACGTCGCCGGCTGCAATCCGCTCACCAGCTCCAGCCGCGGCTGGAGCTGGTGAGCGGATTGCAGCCGGCGACGTCAGAGCGTCGCGAGCGCCTCGTTGAAGGTCGCGGACGGGCGCATGACGGCCGCGGTGCGCTCGGGGTCCGGACGGTAGTAGCCACCGATGTCCGCGGGTGATCCCTGGACGGCGATCAGCTCCTCGACGACGCGCGTCTCGTTCGCGGCGAGGGTTGCAGCAAGCGGGCCGAAGGTGCCGGCCAGCTCGGCGTCCTGCGTCTGCGCGGCGAGCTCCTGGGCCCAGTAGAGGGCCAGGTAGAAGTGCGAGCCACGGTTGTCGATGGTGCCGAGCCGGCGGCCGGGGGAGCGGTCCTGGTCGAGGAAGGTCCCGGTGGCGCGGTCGAGGGTGTCGGCAAGGAGCTGTGCGCGGGCGTTGCCGGTGGTCTGGGCAAGGTGCTCGAAGGATGCGGCGAGGGCGAAGAACTCTCCCAGCGAGTCCCACCGCAGATAGTTCTCCTCGACGAGCTGCTGCACGTGCTTGGGGGCCGAGCCGCCGGCGCCCGTCTCGAAGAGGCCGCCGCCCTTCATGAGCGGCACGATCGAGAGCATCTTGGCCGACGTGCCGACCTCGAGGATCGGGAAGAGGTCCGTGTTGTAGTCGCGCAGCACGTTGCCGGTCACGGAGATGGTGTCGAGGCCGGCGCGCAGGCGGGCGAACGAGAAGGCCGTGGCCTCCGCGGGGGTCATCACGTGGATCTCGAGCCCCTCGGTGTCCTCCAGCGGAAGGTACTGCTCGAGCTTGGTCAGCAGGTTCGCGTCGTGGGCGCGCTGGGCGTCGAGCCAGAACACCGCGGGGGTGTCCGAGAGGCGGGCCCTGCGCACCGCGAGGGAGACCCAGTCGCGGATGGCGTCGTCCTTCGTCTGGCAGGCGCGCCAGATGTCGCCGGTCTCGACGTCGTGGGAGAAGAGGACCTCGCCGCTGCCGTCGACGACCTCGACGGTGCCGTCGACCGGGATCTCGAAGGTCTTGTCGTGCGAGCCGTACTCCTCGGCGGCCTTGGCCATGAGGCCGACGTTCGGCACGGTGCCGATGGTGGCGGGGTCGAGGGCGCCGTGGCGGCGGCAGTCCTCGATGGCGGCGGCGTAGACGCCGGCGTAGGAGGAGTCGGGGATGACGGCGAGGGTGTCGTGCTCGGCGCCGTCGGGGCCCCACATCTTGCCGCCGCTGCGGATCATCGCGGGCATGGAGGCGTCGATGATGACGTCGGACGGGACGTGCAGGTTGGTGATGCCCTTGTCCGAGTTGACCATCGCGAGGGCCGGGCCGGCGGCCAGGCCCCGGGCGACGGCGTCGCGGACGGCGGCGCCGTCGGGGAGCTTCTCGGTGGCGGCGAGCAGGGCGCCGAGGCCGTCGTTGGCGGAGACCCCGGCGGCGGCGAGCCGTGCGCCGTGCTGCTCGAAGAGTTCGGGCAGGAACGCCTCGACGACGTGCCCGAAGATGATCGGGTCCGAGACCTTCATCATCGTGGCCTTGAGGTGGGCCGAGAAGAGGATGCCCTCCTCCTTGGCCGTGGCGACCTGCTCGGCGAGGAAGGCGCGCAGGGCCTTGACGGACATGAACGAGCCGTCCACGACCTCGCCGGCCAGCACCTGCACTCCCTCCTTGAGGACGACGAGATCGCCTCCGGCGGCAGGGCGCAGCCGGATGGTCAGAGAGTCGTCGGCGGGCAGGACGACGGACTTCTCGTTGTGGAAGAAGTCGCCGCCGCTCATGGTCGCGACGCGGGTCTTCGACTCCGGCGACCAGGCGCCCATGCGGTGCGGGTGGGCCTTGGCGTAGGCCTTGACGGCGCCCGGGGCGCGGCGGTCGGAGTTGCCCTGGCGGAGCACCGGGTTGACGGCGGAGCCCTTGACGCGGTCGAAGCGTGCGCGGATCTCCTTCTCCTCCCCGGTGGAGGGCGACTCGGGGTAGTCGGGGACGTCGAAGCCCTGGGCCTGGAGCTCGGCGATGGCTGCCTTGAGCTGCGGCACGGAGGCCGAGATGTTGGGCAGCTTGATGATGTTCGCGGCCGGCGTCTCGGCGAGGTGGCCGAGCTCGGCGAGCGCGTCGGGCACCTGCTGGTGGGCCTTCAGGCGTTCGGGGAACTGGGCGAGGATGCGGGCCGCGACGGAGATGTCGCGCGTCTCGAGCTGGACGCCGGCCATCCCGGCGAAGGCCTGGACGATCGGGAGCAGCGAGTAGGTCGCCAGCAGCGGGGCCTCGTCGGTGTGGGTGTAGATGATGGTGGGGCGTCCGGCCGCGTCGTTGATGGGCATCGTCTGCGTTGCTCCCTGGGGCGTCGGGCCGCTGCGAGGGCAGCAGGCAGGAGGTGTCTCGACATCAAGATACGTGACCGGCGGAGCCGGTCGTCTCCTGGGCGCTCGCCACCGCCTCGGCGCCTGCGCCTGGCCGACAGGGCACGCTGGACGACGGGGCGCGCTGGACGACGGGGCACGGCTGGTCGGATGCTCCCCCTGGGTAGGGTCGCATCCATGGCGACGGTTCTTCCCTTCGAGGGTCACCACCCCGATATCCATCCGACGGCATGGCTCGCCCCGACGGCGACGGTGATCGGCCGTGTGACGATCGGCCCGAGGGCCAGCGTCTTCTACGGCGCGGTGCTGCGCGGCGACCTGGACGAGATCGTGCTCGGCGAGGGCAGCAACCTCCAGGACAACTGCGTGGTGCACACCGACGTCGGGGTGCCGACCCGGATCGGTCGCGACGTCGGAGTCGGACACGCGGCGATCGTCCACGGCGCCAGCGTCCACGACGGCGCCCTCATCGGCATGGGCGCGACGCTGCTCAACAACGCCGTCGTCGGCCAAGGGGCGTTCGTGGCGGCGGGTGCGCTGGTCCGTGAGGGGCAGGAGATCCCGCCGCACCACCTCGCCGTCGGGGTGCCGGCCAAGGTTCGTGGTGAGCTCGACGACGAGGGCCGGGAGCGGGTGCGGCGCAACGCCCCCCAGTACCAGGAGCTCGCTGCCCAGCACCGCGCCGCGCAACACTGATTGGACCGTCAGCGCTTCGACTGTCAGCGCTTGGACCAGGGCAGCCTGCCGTGGTGGGCCATCCACAGGCCCATGGCCGTGAGCGTGCTGGCCCCGACGAGGTTGCCGAGCAGCACCGGGATCTGGTTCCACAGCCACCAGTCGGCGAAGGTGATGTCGGCGCCCAGCAGCATCCCGGCGGGGACGACGAAGAGGTTGACCACCGAGTGCTCCCAGCCGAGGCCGAAGAAGAGCATGATCGGCAGCCAGATCGCCGCGATGGAGCCGCCGGTGGTGGTCGAGGTCATTCCCATGACCGCGCCCATCGACACGAGCCAGTTGCACAGGATTCCGCGGAGGAAGGCGAGGCCGAGGCCCGCGGCCGGGCCCAGTGCCGCGTAGCCGAGGGTCTTGTGCTCGGCGAGGTTGACGAGCCACTGCGCGACGGCGTTGTCGGGGGAGTGACCCATCTCGGTGAGGGTGGCCCTGGCGACGACGGCGAAGATGCCGCAGCCGATGATGTGCCCGAGCAGCGCCCAGCCGATCACCCGCGGGACGTTCCGTCCGGGCACGCGGCCCCGCCACCAGGCGAGCGGGACCTGCCCCATCGAGGAGGTCATGAGCTCCAGGCCCACCAGGATGACGATGACCAGCGCCGTCGGGAAGACCAGCGCGCCGAGGAAGGGGATGCCGGTCTGGGTGACCACGGTTCCCGCGAGCATCGTCACCGCGCCGAAGACGAACGAGGCGAGGACCGCCTGGATCACGATCTTGTGGCCGGGGCGGGAGGCCTTGTAGGCCCCCTTGCTCACCATCTCGTCGACGACGGCGGCCGGTGAGACTGCGGAGGAGATGGTCAAGATCTCGGGCACGGGCGTGGCTTCCAGGAGGAGGTTGTGGTCAGACCACTGTACGCCTGTCGTCTCGGGTCGACCATCGGCAGACATGTGTGGCCTTCGACACGCTCGCCGTGCATCGACGTCGTCCACCCCAGGGGCGATCCGCCGACGCCACGGCGGGCCGTCCGGGCCGGTCACCCCTAGTGTCGGGAATGTGCCCACGCGCCAACTGAGCCTTGCGTCGTCGATCTCCGACGAGGTTCGATCCGCGCTCGCAGCGCTGCGAGCAGAGATCGGCCTGCCCGCCATGTTCCCGCCCGACGTGTTCGTCGAGGCGCGCGCGGCCGCCCTGGGGGACCTCGTCCACGGCCGGCAGGACCGCCGCGACATCGACTTCGTCACCATCGACCCGCCCGGCTCGATGGACCTCGACCAGGCAGTGCACGTGGCGTCGTCGGGCGACGGCTACACCGTGCACTACGCCATCGCGGACCTCGCCGCCTTCGTCACCCCGGGCGGTGCCCTCGACCGCGAGGTCACCAAGCGGGGGATGACCGTCTACGGGCCGGAGACACGCACGCCGTTGCACCCGCCCGTGCTGTCCGAGGGGGCGGCGAGCTTGCTGCCCGAGCAGGAACGCCCCGCGGTGCTGTGGACGATCGACCTCGACGGCCACGGCGAGATCACCGCGGCCACCGTGGTCCGCGCCCTCGTCCGCTCCCGCGCCCGCCTCACCTACGGTGAGGCGCAGTCCACGCTCGACGACGGCACCGCACCCGAGTCCCTCCAGCTTCTCGCCGACGTCGGTCGCCTCCGCCAGGCCCGCGAGCGCGACCGCGGTGGGGTCTCGCTCGACGTCCCCGAGCAGGAGATCGTCGAGCACCATGACGGCACCTTCAGTCTCGCCTTCCGCCGCACCCTTCCGGTCGAGGGGTGGAACGCGCAGATCTCGCTGCTCACCGGCATCGCCGCAGCCCGGATGATGCGTGAGGTCGGCGTGGGCATCTTCCGCACGCTCCCGCCTGCCGACCCCCGGGACCTCGCCCGGCTGCGCCGCACCGCCGTCGCTCTGGGGATCGACTGGCCGCCGGACCTGGTGTACGGCGAGCTGTTGCACCGCCTCGAGTCCCGGCGGCCGGCGCACGCGGCGTTCCTCAACGAGGCCACCACGCTCTTCCGCGGGGCGGGGTACCTGGCGTTCGGTGTCCCGGCGCTGCGCGGTGGCGACGCCGGGACGGCCGGTGTGCCGAGCGGCGCCGCCAGTGCGCCCAGCGGCGCGGCCGCCGAGGAGCACAGCGGCGGCGCCGCCGGAGCGCCCGACGAGGTCGTGCGTCTGCCTGCCCTGGACGTCGAGTCCCACGCCCGGCACGCCGCGATCGCCGCCGAGTACGCCCATGTCACGGCCCCGCTGCGGCGGCTCGTGGATCGTTACGGCACGGAGGTCTGCCTCGCGCACTCGGCGGGCAGCGAGGTGCCGCCCTGGGTCCTGGAGGCGCTCCCGGGCCTGCCCCGCACCATGGCGGCCACCGGACGCCTCGCGAGCGGCTTCGAGCGGGCGTGCGTCGACATCGTAGAGGCCGCGATCCTCGGCCACCGGGTCGGGCAGCGATTCGACGGCGTCGTCGTCGAGGCCGAGGCCCGCGACGGCAAGCCCGCCCGCGGCGAGGTGGTGCTCAGGGACCCGGCCGTGCGCGCCCGCATCGACGGCGAGCACCTGCCGCTCGGCGAGCGCGTGCAGGTGACGCTCACCGAGGCGTCGGTGACCGAGCGGAGGGTGCGCTTCACGCTCGGGTGACCGTGACCGTGACCGTG
>Ga0136713_1000048_pt1 | contig 11450 bp, 11 predicted proteins | sample JTO22cmmetaG_FD_101393 | JGI IMG/M metagenome (GOLD analysis project Ga0136713, IMG submission 101393) | Freshwater bacterial and archeal communities from Indian Creek, Illinois, USA - JTO22cm metaG | ecosystem: Environmental > Aquatic > Freshwater > Unclassified | place: USA: Indian Creek... | reverse complement strand
TCCTCGGCGGCTCCGTCGGCCGATGCCCCCCGCCTGGGCTCCGGAACGAACCGACCACACTCCCAGCAGCGCGTCGACGTCGGGGCCACTCCGGGGGGCGTGGCGGCAACAGACGGCACCGCCCTGCTCGCACTCGAGGGCGTCGCCGCATCCTGGCCGTCGGCCGCCGAGGCGGCCGTCACCGGGCTCGACCTGCGACTGCACCCAGGCTCCGTCGTCGCACTCACGGGCCCCTCGGGGGTCGGGAAGACGACGCTCCTGATGACCGCCGCGGGCCTGCTCCCCGCGCGCTCCGGCGCGGTGCTCGCCCCGGGTGCACCACCGGCCGCGCCACCGGGTGCGCCACCGGGTGCGCAACCGGGTGTGCCGGGCACGGCCACCCTCTTTGTCGCCGAGGACGGTCACGTCTTCGACACCTCGGTCCTCGAGAACCTTCGCGTCGCCCGCGGCGACGCGACGCCCGAGGAAGCCCGGTCCGCGCTGAGCGCCGTCGGCCTGGACGGCTGGCTCCACTCCCTCCCCCGCGGCCTCGACACGCGTCTCGGCACGGACGCGACAACGGTCTCGGGCGGCGAGCGGCGTCGGCTGCTGGTCGCGCGGGCGCTCCTGAGCCCCGCCCGCGTGCTGCTGGTCGACGAACCCGGGGAGCACCTCGACCCCGTCGCCGCGGACGCCGTCGTGGCAGCCCTCGCGACGCACGCCCGGTCAACGGACCGCGCCGTCGTCGTCGCCACGCACCGGCTCGCCGCCGCGCGGCACGCCGACGAGGTCCTGCTGCTCGGCGAACCCGGCGACGGTGGTCCGGCCGCGGTCGTCGCGCGCGGGCGGCACAACGAGCTGCTCGGCGCCGTCACGGGCTACGCGTGGTCCGCCCGGCAGGAGGCCGTGCGGGAGTCCGTGCGGTAACGCACCGCCCCCCGACACCTGCGCTGCCGGTACCGTCGCGCCCGTGAAGATCCTCGTTCCCGGCAACGTCCCCTTCGACTGCGTCCCCGAGCACGACGACACCGACGTCGTCGTCCCTTACGTCATGCGGGACGCGATTCCCGACGAGCACCTCGACGCCGAGATGCTCGTGACGTGGTCGAGCCCGGCACGCGTCCTTGAGGACGCGGCGCGGCGGCTGACGCGTCTCCGGTGGGTGCAGACCCTCACGGCCGGCCCGGACGCCGTCCTCGCGGCGGGCTTCGAGGAGGGCGTCGTCGTCTCCTCCGGGCGCGGCCTCCACGACGGTACGGTCGCGGAGCACACCCTCGCGCTGGTGCTCGCGACCGTGCGCCGGATCGACCGCTCGCTCGCCGCGCAGCGCTTGCACGAGTGGGACCGCGGCCTTGGCAAGGAGCAGGCGTCGGTCGATCTGGGACCGACCTACACCCTCGACGGCGCGCGCGTCACCATCTGGGGGTTCGGCTCGATCGCGCTGCGCCTCGCGCCGCTGCTCGCAGCCCTCGGCGCACGAGTGACCGGCGTGGCGGGAAGCGCGGGCGAGCGGGGCGGCTTCCCGGTGGTCGGTGCCGACGGCCTGCGCGACCTGTTGGCCCGAACCGATGTGCTGATCTCGCTGCTGCCTGCGACGCCGGAGACGCGGCGCGTCCTGGACGCCGACCTGCTCTCGCTGCTGCCCGCCCACGCACGGTTGGTGAACGTGGGCCGGGGGGCCACCGTCGACGAGGCGGCGCTCGTCGACGCACTGCGCGAGGGCCGGCTCGCCGGAGCCGCGCTGGACGTGACCGAGACCGAACCGCTGCCCGCCGAATCACCGCTGTGGACGGCGCCGAACGTGATCATCACGCCGCACGTGGCTGGAGGGCGGCCGCAGGACGCAAAGGCGTTCCTCAGCGCACAGCTGCGCGCCTGGCGCGAGGGCGGCCCGGAGGCGCTGACGAACCGCGTGCGCTGAGGTCCGCCGCGCTCGGCGCCCCCGCTTGGCGCGCCCCCGATCGGCGCCCCCGATCGGCGCTCCCGCTTGACGCGCCCCCGTGGCGCGCCTGTTCAGCGCGGCCGCGCGAGCGCTCGGCCCCGGCGGCAGCGGCATCCGTCCGCTGACTCGATTCGAGTGTTGCGGCCCGATTCGAGTGCCGCAGCGCTCGAACCGAGCCAAATCCCTCGAATCGACGGGGCTCACGCCCGGTGAGCCCGGCGGGTCGCCGTCGTGCGCGTTCCGGCGGGGCATATCGACGCCCTGCCACCGCGGCTGATGCGGGTCTTCTCGTCCGCGTGTCTCCCGCTTGGTGTCGCGGAAGCGCTTGCGCCCCGGCGGGCGGCGGCGCGCGCGCCCCGGCTGGCGGCGGTCGGCGCCGGTGCGGCGGCGGACGCCATGCTCCCGGCGAGACTGTGGCGATGAGTTCCGTCCCCGTGCTGACCATCCCCGCCGAGCGCCCGCGCGTGCGCCGGATCGCCGTCGCCGGGACCGTCGCCGTCACGGCGTACGCCGCCTTCGCCGCCCTGCACGCGCTGGTGCTCAACCCGCTCGCCGCCGCGCCGGGACGCTCCCTCGCGCAGATCCACGACGACGTCGCCGCGGCGGGCGAGTCGCTCGGCTGGCGGATGGTGACCGTCATCCTTGGCCTGGGCGTGCTGGCCGCCGTCGCCCTTCTGCGGGCGCTGTGGCGTTCCCGGCAGGCGACCGCGAGGAGCGCGCAGCTCGGCTACCTCACGCTGCTCGTCGCCGGGGCACCGGCCTTCTTCTGGGCCTCTTTCCCCCCGGGCATGGCCCTCGCCGACACCTACGGGATCAGCGGCGCTTCCCACTGCCGGGCAGACCTCGTGCTGTACGCGATCAGCGCCGCGGCGCTGGTGACGCTCGCCGTGCTCGGGTTGCGGGACCGCCGGAAGCCCTCCGGTCGCGCACGCTGACCGTCGGCGTCCGGCTCACGCCCGGCGGAGCGTTACGGTTCACGCCCGGCGGAGCGTTACGGTTCACGCCCGGCGGAGCGCTGCGGCGCCCGCCCGGGCCCGCGGCCTCGGTTTCGGCCTCGGCTGGCAGCGCGGGCACCAGAACGAGCTTCGGTTCATGAAGGCGTCGCGCCGGATCGGCGTGCCGCACCGGAGGCACGCCTCACCCTCGCGCTTGTAGGCGTTGAGCCCCCGCGCGAAGTAGCCCGACTCGCCGTTGACGTTGACGTACAGCGCGTCGAAGCTCGTCCCGCCGACGACGAGCGCATCGCGCATCACCGCCTCGGCGGCGTCGAGCAGGCGCGTGACCTGGACGGGCCGCAACGAGTCGGTGGCACGGGCGTAGTGCAGCCCCGCGCGCCAGAGCGCCTCGTCGGCGTAGATGTTGCCGACACCGCTGACCAGCGTCTGGTCCAGTAGCGCCCGTTTGACCTCGGTCCGACGACGACGGAGCGCCGTGACGACGGCCGCCCGGCCCGGGGTTCCGGGAGCGACGGCCGGGTCGAGGAGGTCGCGGGCGATGTGCGACACGGGTCCGGGCACCACCGGGTGCGCGGAGCCGAGGCCGCCGGGGGCATCGTCGTGCGTGGGGACGAGGTCGACGACGGCGAGGTGGCCGAACGTCCGCTGGTCGACGAAGTCGAGAGCGGTGGCCCCCGACGGCGCACCGTCGAGGTGGAGCCGCACGCGCAGGTGCGGGTGCACCCACGGGTCGTCGCCGTCGCGCACCAGGAGCTGACCGGACATGCCGAGGTGCGCGAGCAGCGCGGCCCCCGAGCCGGTCGGCAGCCACAGGTACTTGCCGCGACGGGCCGCGGCGGCGAGGGTCGCGTCCTCGAGCTGCGCCGCGAACGACGCCGGCCCGCCGTCGTGCCGGCGGACGCTGTAGTCGCGCAGGACGTCGACGCCGGTCACCCGGGCGCCCACCACCAGCCGCTCGAGACCGTCGCGGACGGTCTCGACCTCGGGCAGCTCAGGCAACGGGACCCTCGGCCGGGTCGAGTGCGGGTGCGTCGCCGTCAGCCTCCCCAGCACCGTGAGCCTCCCCAGCACCGTGAGCCTCCGCAGTGCCGTCAACCCTCGCACCGCCGTCAGGCACCGCAGTGCCGCCCGCCTCCGCAACGCCGTCGGCCAGCACGGCACCGTCAGCCTCCGCAGTGCCGACCAGGGGCAGCGCCTGGAGGGCGCGGTACGCCTCCGCGGCCGCAGCCTGCTCGGCGTGCTTCTTCGCCGTGCCGTGACCGAGACCCATCACTGGGCCGGCCGTCACCTGGGCGTGGAACTGACGGGCATGCTCCGGCCCCTCGGCGTCGACGTGGTAGACCGGCGGCGGGAAGCCGCGCTCGGCGGTCGCCTCCTGCAGGGAGGTCTTCCAGTCGAGGGCCGCACCGAGCTGCTCGGCCGCGAGGAGCCGGGCGTCGACCAGGCGGTGCACCAGCTCACGGGCCACCTCGAGACCATGGGAGAGGTACGTCGCGCCGATGAGCGCCTCCACGGTGTCCGAGAGGATCGAGTCCTTCTCGAAGCCGCGCGTGCGCATCTCGCCCTTGCCGAGAAGGATGTATCCGCCGAGCCCCAGTTCGCGGGCCACCTCGGCCAGCGAGCGCTGAGAGACCGTGGCTGCCCGCATCTTCGCCAGCTCGCCCTCGGGCAGCTCCGGATGACGGCGGTACAGCGCCTCGGTCACCACGAGCCCCAGCACGGTGTCGCCCAGGAACTCCAGGCGCTCGTTCGTCGGGATACCCCCGGCCTCGTGCGCGAAGGACCGGTGCGTCAGGGCAAGCACGAGAAGCTCGGGGTCCAGATGGACCCCGAGCTTCTCGAGAAGAGCAGCCGGCTCGCTCCGCTTCGGCGTGGCCGCCGCGGACTTGCCGTTCGCGGGCATGTCAGCCGGCGTGCTCGGTGCGCAGCGCCTCGGCGTACTGACGGCCCTTGTAGACACCGCAGGTGGGGCAGGCGGTGTGGGGAAGCTTGTTCCCCTTGCAGTGGGGGCACGTCGTGAGGGTCGCCGCGGTGGTCTTCCACTGCGAACGACGCGCACGGGTGTTGCTGCGCGACATCTTGCGCTTCGGAACAGCCACGGCTAGCTCTCTTTCGTCTCGTCGGACACGCTCGACTGCTCGAGCATGGCTTGCAACGCCGACCAGCGAGGGTCGACGACATCATGGGTGTGGTCCGGCTCGTCCGCGAGGCGTGCTCCACACTCGGAGCACAGACCGGGGCAGTCCGGACGGCACAGCGGTTGGAATGGTAGTGCAGTGACGACGGAATCCCGAACCGCGGGCTCGATGTCCGCCAGGTCGCCGTCAAGAACCGACTCCTCGTCGGTGAGCTCGTCGTCGCCGGCCTCCTCGGCCGCCGTGACGCGTTCGGCATACGCGAACAGCTCCTGGACCCGCACGGTGACATCCTGCGTCACCGGGTCCAGGCACCGCGCACACTCCCCGACGGCCGAGCCGCGCACGACGCCGGAGATCAGGATCCCCTCCATCACGGCCTCGAGCCGCAGACCCACGGTGAGGTCGGAGCCCTCGGGGATGCCGATGACCGCGGTGCCCAGGTCAGCGGGCGCCGGGACCACGCGAGCGAACTCGCGCATCGTCCCGGGACGCCGCGAGAGCTCGTGCGTGTCGAGCACGAGCGGCGAGCGCGATGCAGTGCTGATGGCAGGCTCCATGACAAGAAGAGGGACAAGAAGAGGGGACGAGGGGTCCAGAAGGCGGTTCGGCCCTGGGGCCAGCGCACAAGTCTATGCCATCGGAGCAGGTCAGCCAACGCCGAGATCCCGTGACACAGGCCACGGCCGCCGAGGGGGCTCAGTCCTCGTGCTCGTCGGGCCACTGCGGCGCGCGCACCTGGTCCCACCGGGGGTGCGAAGCGTCCGATCCGAGCCGCTCCGCAAGCCTGTCGCGTCCGGCGCGCACCTGGGCCGAGAGCGCGTCGAGATCCTCCTGGAACGAGGCGAGGCGACGGTCGCAGTACTCGTCCGCGTCCCGGCGCAGCCTCTCGGCATCCCGCTCAGCCTCGGCGACGATGTCCGCCGCCCGCGACTTGGCCTGCGCCACGACCTGCTCCTGCTCGACCAGCTCGATGGCCCGGGAACGCGCCGCCGTGACGATGTCCTCGCCCGTCCGCCGCGCGTCCTCGAGCTCCGTCTGGGCCTGCTGGGCCATCTCGTCGGCGTGGGCGATCGCCACCGGCAGCCCGTTGCGCAGCTCGTTGATCAGGCCGAGCAGGGTCTCCCGCTCGACACGCACGTCCTGCGACATGAAGACGGGCCGGGCCCCCTCCACGAGGCCGGCCAGCTCCTCCATCACGTCGAGCAGGTCCGAGGCGGAGAGCTCGCTGGTCTGGGTCATCGTTCCTCCGTCGTTGCGCTCAGTGCTGCACGGACCACCTCGGCGACCCCTGCGGGCACCAGGTCCTCGATCACGCCGCCGTGGCGTGCCACGTCCTTGACCATCGACGACGCGACATGCGCGTAGGCGGGGTCGCCGCACACGAAGACCGTCTCGATGCCGCTCAGGTGCCGGTTCATCAGCGCCATGGGCACCTCCGCGTCGAAGTCGGCCCCGCCGCGCAGCCCCTTGACGACGGCGACGGCCCCGACCTCACGGCAGAAGTCGACGAGCAGGCCGGGCACCACCTCGGCACGGACGCCCTCCGTCGCCGGGTCGGCCGCGAGGGCCGTACGGATCAGGGCGACCCGCGTCTCGAGCGGCAGCAGGCCCGACTTCCCGGCGTTCTTCGCCACGCCGACGACGACGTCGTCGAAGAGGGCCCGGGCGCGGCGCACCACGTCGAGGTGGCCCAGGGTGAACGGGTCGAAGGACCCGGGGCAGACGGCGGTGGTCACGGCATCACGGTACGTGCGCGGTGCCGTCGTCCCCGGCATTTGGCTCGGCGTAGTACACGGCCGTCTCGCCGTAGTCCCTCCGGGCGAGCAGCCGCAGACCGTACGGTCCGGCCGGCCAGGCGGGCTGCGGGCTGCGGGTGGAGCGTTCGACGACGACGACGGCGTCCGGCGCGAGCACACCCGGCGTGGCGAGGCTGGCGAGCACGTCGGCGAGCGCGGCGTCGGACAGGTCGTAGGGCGGGTCGAGGAAGACGAGAGAGAGCGGGACCGCGCCGGACTGCTGCTCTGCGGCGGAGGCAAGACCTGCGGATGAGGCAAGACCTGCGGCGTACCGAGCGGCGTCGTCGCCGACCACCCGCACGACGCTGCCGAGCCCGAGGCTGGTGACGTTGCGCCTGGCGACGTCGACGGCGGGGCGAGCGCTGTCCACGAGCGTGACCTGGGCGGCCCCTCGGGAGGCGGCCTCAAGGCCGAGCGCGCCGGAGCCGGCGTAGAGGTCGAGGACGTGAGCGTCCTCGATCGCGTCGTAGTGGGTCAGGCGGCTGAAGATCGCCTCGCGGGTGCGCTCGCTGGTGGGGCGCGTGCCCTTGGCCGGCACCTGGATGGTGCGCCCTCCGACGGTCCCGGCAACGATCCTGGTCACGCGGACGAGCCTACGTGTCCGCGGTCGCTCAGCAGCGGCAGCGCGGCTCAGGAGGGCCGAGGTCAGGCGCGCTCGAGGAACTCCTCCTGGCCCTCCTCGAGCTGGGCCCGGATGGCGGCGGCCAGCAGTGGCTGCCGGTCGAGCTCCGGGTCACCGGCGACGACGGCGGACGACTCGCGACGCGCCTCCTCGATGAGGCCGGCGTCCTTGACGACCCGCAGCAGCTTGAGGCCGCTGGTGCGCCCCGACTGGGCGGCGCCGAGGACGTCGCCCTCGGCGCGCAGCTCGAGGTCGAGCTCGGCGAGCCGGAAGCCGTCGGTCGTCTCCGCGAGCGCCTCCACGCGCGCGGCGGCCGACGTCCCCGGCTCCGCCGTCGAGATCAGCAGGCACAGGCCCGGCGCCGAGCCACGCCCGACGCGACCCCGGAGCTGGTGGAGCTGCGAGAGCCCGAAGCGGTCGGCGTCGTACACGACCATGACCGTCGCCGCGGGCACGTCGACGCCCACCTCGATGACGGTGGTGGAGACCAGCACCTGGGACGCGCCGGCCGCGAAGCGTGTCATGGCGGCGTCCTTGTCGGCGGGCGCCATCTGGCCGTGCAGCACGTCGATCTCGAGGCCGCGCAGCGCGGGCGCGTGCCGCAGCTCCTCGGCCACCTCCAGGACCGCGCGCAGCGGCGGGCGGGGGGTGCCGTCGTCCTCGGCGGCGAACAGGTCGGCGTCGTCGACCTCGGCGGCCGGCGCCGCGACACGCTTGCCGGCGGCCTGGGTTCCGTCGTCGTCCGGGTGGATGCGGGGGCAGACGACGTAGGCGCGGTGACCGGCGTCGACCTCCTCGCGGACCCGCTCCCAGGTGCGCTGCATCCACCGCTCGTTCGCCGCGGGCACCACCACGGTGGTGATCCCGGAGCGGCCCGCGGGAACCTGGGTGAGCATGGAGGTCTCCAGGTCGCCGAAGACGGTCATCGCGACAGTGCGCGGGATGGGCGTGGCTGTCATGACGAGCAGGTGCGGCGCGACCCTGCCCTTGGCGCGCAGCGCGTCACGCTGCTCGACGCCGAAGCGGTGCTGCTCGTCGACGACGACGAGGCCGAGGTCCGCGAACTGGACGTGCTCCCCCAGGAGGGCGTGCGTGCCGACCACGATGCCCGCCTCGCCGGACGCCGCATGGAGCAGTGCTTCCTTGCGCGCGGCGGCCGGCAGTGAGCCGCTCAGCAGCGCGACCCGGGTGCCGTCGGCATCCCCGCCCAGCAGTCCGCCCTCGGCGAGCGGGCCGAGCATCGTGCGCAGGGTGCGGGCGTGCTGGGCCGCGAGCACCTCGGTGGGCGCGAGCAGCGCGGCCTGGCCGCCCGCGTCGATGACCTGGAGCATCGCCCGCAGCGCCACCACCGTCTTGCCCGAGCCGACCTCGCCCTGCAGGAGCCGCTGCATCGGCACCGGCTGGGCGAGGTCGCGGGCCAGCTCCTCGCCGACCGCCACCTGACCCTCGGTCAGCGTGAACGGCAGCATCGCGTCGAAGCGCTCGAGCAGGCCGCCGGGGCGGGCCGGCCGGGAGGTCGCCGGCTGGGCGAGAGCACGGGCCCGGCGCTGGGCCAGCGCGGCCTGCAGGACGAACGCCTCCTCGAAGCGCAGCCGGTGCCGCCCGCGCTCGAAGTCGCCGGTGGTCTCGGGCCGGTGGACGAGCCGCAACGCCTCGAAGCGGCTCGCCAGCCCCAGCCGCTCCCGCACGCCGGCCGGTACGGGGTCGGGCACGTCGGCCTCGGTGAGGGTGTCGAGCACCGTGCGCACGCACTGCTGGATCTTCCATGTCGCCATCGCCGCGGTGGCCGGGTAGATCGGGATCGGCAGGCTGGCCTCGTAGCGGGCATCGTCGGCGTCCTCGATGCCCTTCTCCCCGATCATCAGGTAGTCGGGATGAGTGAGCTGCCGCTCCCCGCGGAACTCGCCGACGACGCCGGTGAACACGCCCGACCGCCGGGGCTGGAGCTGCTTCTCGTGGTAGCGCAGCGCGCCCGCGTGCTTGGCGAAGAACGTGAGGGTGAGCCCCACCCGGCCGTCGGTCACCCGGACCATGAGCCGGACGCCGCCCTGGTAGCTGCGGATGACGGCGTGGTCGACCTCGGCGAGCACCGAGACGTGCTCCCCCGGCGTGAGGCGCGACAGGTCGGTGTGGTTGCCCGGGTCGGCGTACCGGCGCGGGTAGTGCCGCAGCAGTTCGTCGACCGTCTCGAGGCCCATCTTGGCGAGCGCGTTGCCGGTGCGCGTCCCCAGCTCCTTGGTCAGCCGCTCCTGGAGCCGGCCCCTCGTGACGGTCATGCTCGCGCCCCTCTCAGTCCTTGGCATCCGTGGTCATCCCTCGACCCCGATCCCGACCGACATGCCCTGGCGCCCGGTCCGCAGCACCACGCACTCGGCGCCGGCTTCGGCGGCGGTCCGGTCGAGCGCCTCCGTGACGGCGTCCGAGACGTCGTCGTCGGCCAGCGCGGTGACCACCTCTCCCCCGTCGGCGAGCAGCGTCTCGAGGGCGGCGACGGCGCCGGCGGCAGGGGCCTCGGCGGTGCGCAGCGCGGCCAGCGCCGAGGTCGCCGCGTCGACGAGGTCGGCGTGCGGGTCGTCCTCGGCGGCGGCCAGCGCGGCGACGACGACGGCGGTGTGCGCGTCCGTCGGCGCGTCGAGCACCACGACCTCCTGGCCGGAGTCGCCGCGCAGCGCATCCTCCTGGAGCCCGTCCGGCTCGGCCTGGAGCCGCGCGACCTCGGCCCGCACGGCCGCCGGGTCGGGACCGAGCACGAGAGAGGTCCGGCGGGCGGTCTCCAGGGCCGCGGAAGCGAGGTCGAGGGGGGTGATGCCGGCCGGCGGGACGCCCACGAGCACCGCGGCTCCGGCGCGCGCGAGCTCGGCGGCGAGCGCCGGGGCGGCCATGGCGGCGATGACGGTCAGGTCGCCGTCGGGCACCGCGAGGTGCCGGACGTGCAGGGGCTCCACGACGCCGCGAGCGGCCCACCGCTCCGCGACGGCGATCGCCGCGGGCAGGTCAGGGGTGTGGACGTGCGCCTGCCAGGCGGAGTCCTCCGCGCTGCCGGGCTCCGCGGCGCCACCCACGACGACGACCGAGCCGCCGACCGCGGCAAGGTCCGTCCGGAGCGCCCCGGCGACCTCCCCCGGCGCGTACTCCGTGGCGCCCGCCCGGCGGCGCAGGACGAACATGACCTCGAGCTCGTCGGCGTCGGACTGCTCGTGCCCGTCCAGGTGAGCCTCGAGGTCGTCGACGACGTCGGCGTCGGTCGGGTGCCCGGTCAGGTCCAGGCCGAGGGTCACGGGCGTCACGGCGAGCATCGTCGTCGTCGCCACCGACACCCCCACGACGCCTCCGTGCGGAACCTGGTCGAGGACGAGGGCACGGGCGGCCCGCAGGGCGTCCAGCACCAGCACCAGCCCGCACGCGCCGGCGTCGAGCACGCCCGCACGGGCCAGCGGGGCGAGGGTGGCCACCGAGGAAAGCGCCGCCTCGCGCGCGCCGCGGACGGCGGCCTCCAGCACGTCGTCGGCGCTCGCCCCAGGACTTGCCGCGGTGTCGTGGGCGGCTGCGGCGGCGACGTCGGCGGCGGTCAGGATGGTGCCGTGCTGCGGGTGGGCGACGGCCGAGCGCGCCGACCCGGCTGCGACGTCGAGCGCACGCGCCAGCGTCTCGCCCCGGGTCGCCGCGATCGCGAGACCGCGCAGCCACTCCGAGAGGATCACGCCGGAGTTGCCTCGGGCACCGAGCAGCGCCCCGCGGGCGAGCCGGCGCAGCAGCGCCGCGGGCCCCGCGTCGTCCTGCGCGGCAGCGACCGCCCGGGCGCCCTCGCGGGCGGTCAGCGACATGTTGGTGCCGGTATCGCCGTCGGCGACGGGGAAGACGTTGACGTCGTTGATCGCCCGGCTCTCGCGGGACAGGGCCCCGGCGGCAAGGCGGGCCCACACGCGCACGACGGCGGCGGAGAGCGCGTCGGTCACGCGCGCGTCGGCGGCGGGCACGGCAGCTCCTCGTCGTCGGGTCGGTCTCGGCGGGTCGGTC
>Ga0136713_1000046_pt1 | contig 11514 bp, 9 predicted proteins | sample JTO22cmmetaG_FD_101393 | JGI IMG/M metagenome (GOLD analysis project Ga0136713, IMG submission 101393) | Freshwater bacterial and archeal communities from Indian Creek, Illinois, USA - JTO22cm metaG | ecosystem: Environmental > Aquatic > Freshwater > Unclassified | place: USA: Indian Creek... | reverse complement strand
GTGCACCCGAACGACCACGTCAACGCCTCGCAGTCCTCCAACGACGTGTTCCCGACGTCGGTGCACGTGGCCGCGACCGCGGGCGTCGTGCGCGACCTGGTCCCCGCCCTGGGCCATCTCGGTGACGCGCTCGCCGCCAAGGCGGACGAGTTCGCGGGCGTCGTGAAGGCGGGCCGCACGCACCTCATGGACGCCACCCCGGTGACCCTCGGCCAGGAGTTCGGCGGCTATGCGGCGGCCGTGCGCTTCGGCATCGAGCGCCTGGAGTCGGCGCTGCCGCGGGCCGCGGAGGTCCCGCTGGGTGGCACCGCCGTCGGCACCGGCATCAACACGCCGGCCGGCTTCCCGCAGCGCGTGATCGCCCTGCTGCGCGAGGACACGGGCCTGCCGCTGACCGAGGCGCGCGACCACTTCGAGGCGCAGTCCTCGCGGGACGGCCTCGTCGAGCTCAGCGGCGCGCTGCGCACGATCGCCGTCAGCCTGACCAAGATCTGCAACGACCTGCGCTGGATGGGCTCCGGCCCGAACACCGGCCTCGGCGAGATCTTCATCCCCGACCTCCAGCCGGGGTCGTCGATCATGCCGGGGAAGGTCAACCCCGTGGTGCCCGAGGCCGTGCTCATGGTCTGCGCTCGCGTGGTGGGCAACGACGCGACGGTCGCCTGGGCGGGGGCGTCCGGCTCCTTCGAGCTCAACGTGCAGATCCCCGTCATCGCCCAGGGCGTGCTCGAGTCGATCCGCCTGCTCGCCAACGCCTCCCGGGTGCTCGCGGACAAGACGGTCGTGGGCATCACCGCGAACGTGGACCGCTGCCGGGCGCTCGCGGAGTCCTCGCCGTCGATCGTCACCCCGCTCAACCGCGTGATCGGCTACGAGGCGGCGGCCAAGGTGGCCAAGCACGCGGTCACGGCGGGCATCACGGTCCGCGACGCGGTCGTCGCGCTCGGCTTCGTGGAGCGCGGCGAGATCACCGAGGCGCAGCTCGACGAGCTGCTCGACGTCATCTCGATGACGCACCCCTGACGCGCCCCGCTGGCCGGGCCTGTCGTACCGCCGGCGCGGCGGTGCGCCGTCCCGGCCCGCCGAGCCAGCCCGCGCTCAGCCGGACAGCGGCGTCTCCCGTGGAGTAAGCACCTGCGCGACGATCGCCTCGATCGCGAACGCGCAGGCTTCGGCAAGCTCCACGGCCGTCGGGTCCAGCAGCCACTGGATCTGGAGGCCGTCCATCACGCCGAGGATCGACGCGGACGCCTTGGCGATCGTCTCCGGCTCGTCGACGCCGGCCTCCTCGCACATCACGCGGAAGGCGTCGGCCACCTCGGCGCGCAGCGTGGCGTAGCGGTCCTCGAAGAAGGGCCGGGCCGGGTGGTCGTCGGTGACGGACTCGGCGGAAAGTACGGCGAACGCCTGGACGATCCCGGGGCGGGAGGCGTTGCGGAAGGCCGTGCGCACGAGGTGGCGGAAGAGCTCGACGCCGCCCGGGATGTGCTGCTGGGGCAGTTCCTCGACGTCCTCCGAGTCGCGGAACCGCAGTACCTCGAGCAGCAGCGCGTCCTTGGAGCCGAAGTAGTGCAGCACGCCTGCGTGCGTCATCCCGACCTGCTCCGCGATGTCGCTCAGGGGGCCCTTGTAGCCCTTGGTCCCGAAGGTGGCGATCGCGGACCGCAGGATCTCGTCCCGACGGCGCAGCGTCTCCGGCCGGGGTCCACGAGCCTTGCGTGGCGCAACCTTGTCCATGTCCTGCCCTCTCCTCGACCGATGAGCGTACGGGTCGTGACGGCGTCCGACCCGCCGCTGTCCGCCATCTCGGGTCGGCCCGCGCCACGGGCGACCCGTCATGTTGCCGGTTTCTCTTACTTACCAGTAAGTTACCTGATGTCCCCGATGGAGGGGCACCTCCCGGCGACGGGACTCGACTCAGACGAGGAGCTGACATTGAAGTCACGAATGAAGGTCGCGGCAGCGCTGGCTGTTGTCGCGAGCCTGACGCTCGCGGCCTGCTCAGGCGGCAACGACACCGCTGAGACCGGTTCCGGCGGGACCCCGGCGGCCGGGTCCGGCGCGGCCCTGACGATCGCCAAGCCCGACGGCGCGATCACCACCCAGTCGAACAACCCGTTCGCCTCGACCAGCTCGGCCATGACACTCGGCTACATCAACGCGATCCTCGAGCCCGTCGGCATGCTGAACATGGCCGACCCGTCCGCAGAGGTCACCCCCTGGCTCGCCCAGGAGATCGTCTGGAACGACGACTTCACGCAGGTGACGCTCACCCCGCGCGAGGGCGTGACGTTCTCCGACGGCGAGCCGATGACCGCCGACGACATCGCCTTCAGCTTCCAGGTTCGCAAGGACGACCCGGCCCTCAACCTCTCCGCCCTGCCGATCACGGATGTCGCCGTGGAGGACGGGAACGTCGTCGTCTCGTTCGAGACCTCGATGTTCGTCCGCCAGGCCCACGTCGTCCACGTGCCCGTGCTGCCCAAGCACTACATCGAGACGATCGAGGACCTGACCACCGACCCGCTGCTCGACCTCGTCGGCACCGGTCCCTACACCCGGACCTCGTTCACCTCCCAGGCCGTCGTGCTCACCGCCCGCGACGACTAGTGGGGCGGCGACCTGGCGGTCCCGCAGCTCAACTTCGTGTCGTTCAACGACAACACGGGCCTCGTGACCGCCCTGCAGAACGGTGAGGTCGACTGGGCACAGGCCTGGATCACCAACGTCGACTCGGCATTCCTCAACCGGGACCCGGATCACAACCGCCAATGGACCCCCGCCGGCCTGGGCATCGACGCGATGTTCGTCAACACCACCCGCCCACCGTTCGACAACGTGGCCTTCCGCCAGGCCGTGAACATGGTCATCGACCGGGACGCGCACCGCGAGATCGCCCGCGAGGGGGGCGGCGTGCCCGCGCTCACCTCCGTCACCGGCCTGCCGTCCCCGGCCGGCGACGCGTTCGTGGCGCCCGAGTTCCAGGGCGCCACCTTCGAGGTCGACGTCGAGGGCGCCAAGGCGATCCTGACCGAGGCCGGCTACACCGGCGTCGGCGAGGCGCTGGTCGACCCGCAGGGCAACCCCGTCACCTTCACGCTGTCCGTCCCGCAGGGCTGGTCCGACTACGTCACCGGTTCGTCGCTGATCGTCGACGCCGTCGCCGCGCTGGGCGTGACGGCCACTCTCGAGACCCCGGACGCCGACACCTGGTGGGCCAACCGCTCCAACGGCAACTTCGACGCGATCCTGCACTGGACCGACACCGGCTCGACCCCCTGGGACATCTTCGACAACACGATGGGTGGCCGCTGGCTCCAGCCGATCGGCGAGGGTGCCCACTACAACTTCGGCCGGTTCGAACACCCGGAGGTCGACGGCTTCCTGACCACCTTCGCGAACGCGACGACCGCGGAGGATCGTGAGGCCGCCCTGGTCGAGCTGCAGCGCATCTTCGTCGAGCAGGTCCCCGTGATGCCCATCGGTACCCGCCCGTTCATCATCAGCTTCAACACCCGCAACTATGTGGGGTGGCCGGACGAGGACAACCCGTACATCGTGTCCGACTTCACCCAGCCGTGGCTGTCCATGGTCCTGAAGAACCTGACGCCCGCCGGCTGACACCAACCGCCACGGCACGCGGGGGTCGGGACGGTCCACCCGTTTCCGACCCTCGCGTCGCCTCGGCGCCTGCGGCCGCGGACCGCCATTGCCGGCGGTCCGAGCCACGAAGCCCTACGAGACAAGGAAGTTCCGTGTCCTGCGAACACGTCCTCACGGTCGACGACTTCTCCGTGGTCTACGACGTCGACCCTCCGGTCGAGGCGGTCAGCGCCGTCTCCCTGGAACTGCGCCGCGGCGAGATCCTCGGCCTTGCCGGGGAGTCCGGGTGTGGCAAGACCACCCTCGCCTACGGCGTCCAGCGCCTGCTCAAGCCGCCGGCGGTGATCACGTCCGGCTCGGTGGTCTTCCACGACGACTCCGGTACGGACGTCGACGTGCTGTCCATGGACCCCGACACGCTGCGCACGTTCCGCTGGGACAAGGTGTCGATGGTCTTCCAAGGCGCGATGAACGCGCTCAACCCGGTCATGCAGATCGGTAGGCAGCTCGACGACGTCTTCGTCACCCATCGCCCCGAGATGTCCCGGGCACAACGACTGGCCGAGTGCCGGGAGCTGCTCGAGATCGTCGGAGTGGGGGCCGAACGGCTCCGGTCCTACGCGCACGAGCTGTCCGGCGGCATGCGCCAGCGCGTGATGATCGCCATGGCCTTGGCCCTGCGCCCGCAGCTGATGGTCATGGACGAGCCGACGACGGCCCTCGACGTGCGCGTCCAGCGCGAGATCCTCGTGCAGATCTCCGAGCTGCGTCAGCAGTTCGGCTTCTCGGTCGTGTTCATCACCCACGACCTGCCGCTGCTGCTGGAGATCTCCGACCGCATCGCCGTGATGAAGTCGGGCCGGATCGTCGAGCTCGACACGGCCGAGAACATCTATCGCGGCGCACAGCACGAGTACACCCGCCAGCTCCTCGCGTCGTTCCCCAGCCTCACCGGGGACCGCGGAGCGTTCCTACGCCAGGGAGCGAACGCATGACCACCCTCGAGCTGCACAGCGTCAGCAAGCAGTACCACGTCCGTGGCAAGGGCACGATGCTGGCCCTGGACAACGTCGACGTCACCGTGACCTCGGGGCGCACGGTCGCCCTGGTCGGCCAGTCCGGCTCCGGCAAGTCGACGATCGCCAAGATCATCACCCAGCTCGAGCGGGCCACCTCGGGTCAGGTGCTCCTCGACGGCCGGCCCGTCCCCCACCGGGGCCGCGCACTGCGCTCCTACCGGCAGCAGGTCCGCATGGTCTTCCAGGACCCGTTCGCGTCGCTGAACCCCACCCAGACCATCCGGCACCACATCGAGCGTCCGCTGCGGCTCGACAAGGTGGTACCCACGGACGAGGTCGACGCCGAGGTGACGCGCCTGCTCGAGGTGGTGCGCCTCGACGCCGGGGCCGTCGTCGACCGCCGCCCGCACGAGCTCTCCGGGGGCCAGCGCCAGCGCGTCGCCATTGCCCGCGCCATCGCCTCGCGGCCCTCGCTGCTCATCGCCGACGAGCCCGTGTCCATGCTCGACGTCTCTATCCGCCTCGGGGTGCTCAACCTGCTCGCCGACCTCCAGCGGGAGAGGAACCTCGGTGTCCTCTACATCACGCACGACCTGGCGACGGCCCGCCACTTCAGCGACGAGATCATGGTGCTCCACCACGGGGCCGTCGTCGAGCACGGCCCGTCCGACGACGTGATCCTCAACCCGCGGCACGACTACACCACGTCGCTGCTGGCCGCCTCGCCCGACCCCGACACGTACTTCGGCGGCACCCGTGCCGGCGACGTCACCGCCGACGAAGGGAGCGCGTCGTGAACACCGCACGATTCGTGATCCGCCGCGCGATCTTCTACGTCGTCACCGCGTGGGCGGCCATCTCCATCAACTTCATCCTGCCCCGGCTCATGCCCGGCGACCCGGTCTCCGCATTCCTCGCGGCCAACCCGGGGACCAGCCCCGAGGCCCGTGAGGCCCTCCAGCGGATGTTCGGCACCTCCGAGGGATACGGGCTGCTCCAGCAGTACGGCGAGTTCTGGTCAGGGCTGTTCCGCGGCGACCTCGGGCTGTCCATCTCGCGCGGCATGGCCCCCGTCGGGGACGTGATCTCCACGGCACTGCCATGGACGCTGGTCCTCGTCGGCCTGGCGACGGTCATCTCGTTCTTCCTCGGCACCGGCCTGGGCGCGCTCATCGGGTGGAACCGCGGGTCGCGCGCCGACGTGCTCGTCCCGATCACCACGTTCTTCTCCACGGTCCCGTACTTCTGGATGGGCCTGATCGTCATCGCGGTCTTCGCCTCCAACCTGGGCTGGTTCCCGGCGTCGGGCGGCTTCGGCATCGGGACCATCCCCGGCTGGAACGCCCAGTTCATCGGCGAGGCGATCCGCCACGGCGTGCTGCCCGCCCTGACCATCGTGCTCGCCTCGCTGGGCGGCTGGATCCTCGGCATGCGGAACATGATGATGACCGTCCTCGACGAGGACTACATCACCGTCGCGCAGGCCAAGGGCCTGTCCCCGCGGCGCGTGATGCTGCGCTACGCAGCCCGCAACGCGGTCCTGCCTCAGCTCCAGAGCTTCGCGCTGGCGCTCGGGTTCATCGTCGGCGGCACCCTCGTCATGGAGCTGGTCTTCAACTACCCGGGCGTCGGCATGCTCCTGCTGTCCGCCACCAACGCCCGTGACTACCCGCTGATGCAGGGCATCTTGCTCATCATCACCATCACGGTGCTCGTCGCCAACATCCTGGCCGACGTCGTCTACGCCATCCTCGACCCGCGCACGCGCCAGACGGAGAGCTGACCCATGGCCACCAACTCTCAGACACGCATCGCAGGGCTCCGCTCGTCCCTTGCCTCCGGGTTCGCGATGTTCCGCAACCCCAAGTCCATCGTGGGCCTGAGCATCCTGGGCTTCTTCGTGCTCCTCGCGATCTTCGCCCCCGTGGTCTCACGGTTCGACCCCCTCGCCATCGACCAGCAGGCGCGGCTCCAGCCGCCGAACGCGACCCACTGGCTGGGGACCACCCACATGGGCCAGGACATCTTCGCGCAGATCGCCTTCGGCACCCGCGGCGTGCTGATCGTGGGGTTCGCGGCCGGCATCATCGCCACCCTGATCGCCGTGATCATCGGCGTGACCGCCGGGTATGTCGGCGGCATCAAGTCGGAGTCGCTCTCGGCCTTGTCGAACGTCTTCCTGGTGATTCCGGGCCTGCCGCTGATGATCATCATCACCTCGATGTTCCACAACCCGTCCCTCATGCTGGTCTCGTCGGTCCTGGCGATCACCGGGTGGGCCTGGGGAGCACGCGTCCTGCGCGCCCAGACGATGTCGCTGCGCAATCGCGACTTCATCCAGGCCGCCCGCGCCAACGGCGAGCCACTGTGGCGGATCATCACCGTGGAGATGCTGCCCAACCTCATGGCCGTCATCGCCTCGTCGTTCGTCGGCACCGTCACCGCTGCGATTCTCGGCCTGACGACCCTGGCCTTCGTGGGCATCATCCCCGTGACCAATCTCAACTGGGGCACGATCCTTTTCTGGGCCCAGCAGAACGGCGCCTTCCCGGACTTCTGGTGGTGGTACGTCCCAGCCGGTCTCGCGATCGCGCTCATCGGCATGGCCCTGTCGCTGATCAACTTCGGCATCGACGAGTACGTCAACCCCCGTCTCCGCTCCGCGGGCGAGCGCGCGCGGGCCCTGCGCAAGCGCGGCATGAAGGCCGGCACATCGGTCACCGAGGTGCGCGCCGTCCCCGGCGCGGCCGTCCCGCAGCCCTCCCCCGACGACGTCACCGCCGTCGCGTCCCGCACCACCTCCAAGGAGCTTCGTCGATGAGCACCCTGCCCTACCTCGACCCCTCACTCCCCGTCACCGAGCGCGTCGCCGACCTGCTGTCCCGGATGACGGCCGAGGAGAAGGTCGGCCAGATGATGCAGCTCGACGCCCGCGAGGGGGTGCGGGCGCACATCCTCGACACCCGCGTCGGCTCGATCCTGCACACCTCCCCCGAGCGGGTGCGCGAGGCGCACGACGTGACCGACGAGACCCGCCTGCGCATCCCGCTGCTGGTGGGCGAGGACGCGATCCACGGACACTCGTTCTTCGAGGGCGCGACGATCTTCCCGACCCAGCTCGGCATGGCCGCGTCGTGGTCGCCCGGGCTGGCGGAGAAGGTGGCCCGTGCCACCGCCGTCGAGGCGTCCGCGACCGGCATGCACTGGACGTTCTCGCCGGTGCTGTGCATCGCGCGTGACCTGCGATGGGGCCGGATCAACGAGACCTTCGGCGAGGACCCGTACCTGATCGGCGAGCTGGCCTCGGCGATGGTGCGCGGGTACCAGGGCTCGGGGCTGAGCGACCCGACGGCGATCCTGGCGACGGCGAAGCACTTCGCCGGGTACTCCGAGACCCAGGGCGGACGGGACGCGTCCGAGGCCGACATCTCGCGCCGCAAGCTGCGGTCCTGGTTCCTGCCGCCGTTCGAGCGTGTGGCCCGCGAGGGCTGCCGCACCTTCATGCTCGGCTACCAGACCACCGACGGCGTGCCGATCACGATCAACGACTGGCTGCTCACCGACGTCCTGCGCGGCGAGTGGGGGTACACCGGCACCCTCATCACCGACTGGGACAACGTCGGCCGCATGGTCTGGGAGCAGAAGGTCCAGCCCGACTACGCCCACGCCGCCGCTGCCGCCGTCAAGGCCGGCAACGACATGGTGATGACGACGCCGCAGTTCTTCGAGGGGGCTCTTGCGGCGATCGAGCAGGGTCTCATCGGGGAGCCGGACCTTGACCCGGCGGTCTCGCGCATCCTGACGCTCAAATTCGAGCTGGGGCTCTTCGAGGATCGTCGTCGTCCCTCCGACGCGCGGATCGCCGAGGTCCTCGGCTCGCACCGGGACCTCAACCTGGAGGTCGCCCGGCGGTCGCTGGTGCTGCTGGAGAACGACGGCACGCTGCCGCTGGCGGCAGACGAGCCGGTGCGTATCGCCGTCGTCGGCCCGCTGGCCGACGACGCGCAGACCCAGCTCGGCGACTGGGCCGGGTCGTCCGGTCAGGTGGACTGGCTGCCCGACGGGCAGCCGCGGGCGATGATCACCACCGTGCTGGACGGCCTGCGCGAGCTGGCCCCGGACGGGTCACAGGTCACGTATGCCCAGGGTGCCGACATCATCACCCTTCAGCCGCACCCCGAGGGCGACACCTACCCCGACGGGCAGCCACGCTGGCCCATCCCCGTCTCGGCCCCAGTCGACGAGGCGCAGCTCTCCGAGGCGGTCGCCGCCGCCGAGCAGTCCGACGTCGTCGTGGCCGTGGTCGGAGACCGCATCGAGCTCGTCGGCGAGGCCCGCTCGACGGCGACGCTCGACCTGCTGGGCGGACAGATCGCCCTGATCGACGCCGTCATCGCCACCGGCAAGCCCGTCGTCGTGGTGCTGCTCGCCTCGAAGCCGCTCGTGCTGCCGCCCTCGGTGCAGCAGGCCGCGGCGGTGGTCTGGGCCGCGAACCCCGGCATGCAGGGCGGACACGCTCTCGCGGAGCTGGTGCTCGGCCAGATCGAGCCGTCCGGCCGCCTGCCGATCTCCTTCGCCCGCCACGTGGGCCAGCAGCCCACGTACTACAACCAGATCCGCGGCCAGCACGGGGATCGCTACGCGGACCTCACACAGTCCCCCGCCTGGGCGTTCGGCCAGGGCCTGACGTACACGACGGTCGAGTACTCCGACCTCGTGGTCACGACGCCGCAGGTCACGGCCTCCGACGCCGTCATGGCGCAGGTCACGCTGCGGAACACCGGCACCCGGCCGGCGCTGGAGACGGTGCAGGTCTACGTCTGCGACCTCGTGACCTCGGCCAGCTGGGCCGACCGGGAGCTCAAGGCATTCACCCAGGTCGAGGTGGCCCCCGGCGAGCAGGTCGTGGTCGACCTGGAGGTCCCGGCGTCGTCGTGCACGATCGTCGACGCCGCGGGACGGCGCGTGGTGGAGCCCGGAGAGTTCGAGCTCCAGGTGGGCCGCAGCAGCCGCACGGAGGATCTCCTGCGGGCGCCCTTCGCGATCCGCTGACCCTGCCCCCCCTGCACGAAGCGCCCGTCCACCCACCGGTGGGCGGGCGCCCGTGTCATTCGCGCCCGGTCATTCGCGCCCGGCGTCCCTGATCGGCGCGGCGAACGGACTCATCGCGTCACGCTTGCGGCGCCACGGCAGGTGGCCGTCCAGCTCGATGGACAGCGAGAAGCTGAGGAAGGTGCGCACCACGACGACCAGGCCCAGGCCCAGCGCGCTCTGCACCGTGGTCTCCATGGTGACCGTCTTGATGATGTCCGCGATGATCAGGAACTCGAGGCCAAGGAGGATCGCGCGGCCGAGGTCGTGCCGGATCACCTCATAGCCGACGCGACGGCCGACCCTGCGCCAGGCCACCATCCCGGTCCAGAAGGCGAAGAGGGAACCGGCAACAAGGATCGCGATGGCACCGATCTCGAAGAAGTAGATCGCATACTCCATCACGGTTTCGACGTGGAACACCGCGACAGTGTGACACGGCGCCGCTGCCCTACAGTTCCAGGTTCTCCATCATGTCGGTCACCAGGGCCGCGATCGGGCTACGCTCCGAGCGGGTCAGCGTGACGTGCGCGAACAGCGGGTGGCCCTTCATCTTCTCGATGACTGCCGCGACGCCGTCGTGCCGCCCGACGCGGAGGTTGTCCCGCTGGGCGACGTCGTGGGTCAGGATCACGCGCGAGTTCTGGCCGATGCGCGAGAGCACCGTCATCAGCACCATGCGCTCCAGCGACTGCGCCTCGTCGACGATGACGAACGCGTCGTGCAGCGAGCGACCGCGGATGTGGGTCAGGGGGAGCACCTCGAGCATCTCGCGCGCGATGACCTCGTCGACGACGTCCGAGGAGACCAGGGCGCCGAGCGTGTCGTAGACCGCTTGCGCCCAGGGGTTCATCTTCTCGTTCTCGGTGCCCGGCAGGTAGCCCAGGTCCTGACCTCCGACCGAGTACAGCGGCCGGAACACCAGGATCTTCTTGTGCTTGCCACGCTCGAGGACCGCTTCGAGGCCGGCGCACAGCGCCAGCGCCGACTTGCCGGTCCCGGCGCGGCCGCCGAGGGACACGATGCCGATCTCGTCGTCGAGCAGCAGGTCGAGCGCGATGCGCTGCTCGGCGGAGCGGCCATGGATGCCGAACGCCTCCTGGTCGCCGCGGACGAGGCGGATCTTCTTGTCCTGCGTCACGCGTCCGAGCGCGGAGCCGCGCGGCGAGTGCAGGACGACGCCGGTGTGCACCAGCAGCGGCTCGACATTCTCGACGACCGTGGGGTCCAGGGCGCTGACGTCGATCGCGTGGTCGCTCCAGAACGTGGCCATCTGCTCGTCGGAAACGTCGACGGTCGTCATCCCCGTCCACCCGGAGTCGACCGCCATCTCGGCGCGGTACTCCTGGGCGTCGAGACCGACGGCAGACGCCTTGATGCGCATGGGCAGGTCCTTGGACACCACGGTGACGTCCCGCCCGGCGGCCTTGAAGCTGGCGGCGACGGCGAGGATGCGCGTGTCGTTGTCCCCGAGCCGGAAGCCGGCCGGCAGGACGCCCGGGTCGACATGGTTGAGCTCGACGCGCAACGTGCCGCCCTGCTCCGTCAGCGGCAGCTCGGCGTCGAGGCGGCCGTGCTTGGTGCGCAGGTCGTCGAGGATGCGGAGCGCCGACCGGGCGAAGTAGCCGAGCTCGGCGTGGTGGCGCTTGCCCTCCAGCTCGGTGATCACGACCACCGGGAGCACGACGTCGTGCTCGTCGAAGCGGAAGATCGCCTTGGGGTCGGACAGCAGGACCGAGGTGTCGAGGACGTAGGTCTTGCGGCCGGGGCGACCGGGCTGGGTGGCCGCGTTCAGGCTGGT
>Ga0136713_1000044_pt1 | contig 11539 bp, 14 predicted proteins | sample JTO22cmmetaG_FD_101393 | JGI IMG/M metagenome (GOLD analysis project Ga0136713, IMG submission 101393) | Freshwater bacterial and archeal communities from Indian Creek, Illinois, USA - JTO22cm metaG | ecosystem: Environmental > Aquatic > Freshwater > Unclassified | place: USA: Indian Creek... | reverse complement strand
GGCCCGCGGTACCCGGTCCCGGCGTCCTGGTCGGTCAGGTCGTCGCCGAAGAGGAGTCCCTGCGCCCCGTGCATGGCGGTGTCGACCGGGGTGCCGGTCGTGGCGCTGGCCTCACCGCTGCTGTTCACTGGGCTCCTCCTCGTGGGGACGTGTGAGACCACGCTAAGCCCGGTCCCTCCCCTTCACCATGAGGACGCGCCCTGATGCCCCGGCGTGTCGCGGGCCTCAACCTCAGGTGGAGGGTGAATCAGGCGCAACCCTCACTCTCCGCTGGAGGTGAAGTCTTCCGGTTCGACGTGCTCCAGAAAGTCGCGGAACTTCTCGACCTCTCGCTGCTGCTTGAGGTCCACCACCTCGATGCCGGCCGAGGCGACCACCTCGGCCGAGCACAGCACCGGCGACCCGGTGCGGACGGCGAGGGCGATGGCGTCGGAGGCGCGGGAGTCCACGCGGCGCCCGTTGGACAACACCAGTTCGGCGAAGAAGATCCCACCATCGAGCGCGACGATCTCGGCGAGGTCGAGCTCGACGCCCACGGCGCCGAGGATGTCACGCATCAGGTCGTGCGTCATGGGTCGTGGGGTGACGAGTCCGGCCTGCGCCATGGCGATCGCCGAGGCCTCGCGCGGTCCGATGACGATCGGGACGGCGAGGTCCGCCGCGGCGTCGAGGAGCAGAACCACGATCTCGCCCTCGGGCTCAAGGTCGGAGGCTCGGGACTGCTGGCGCACGCCGAGCACCTCGACGGGCACCATCGGCACGTCGTGACCTGCGTCTGGTTGGTCGAACGGTCCTTCGCCCATGGGTTCACGCTACGCCGGACCGCGGTCCGATGTGTCGTGTGCGGGGTGGCGCCTGGCGCTAGGTGAGGTCCTCGACCCCGCGCCGCACCCAGGTGGCGTGCAGGCGGGTGAGCAGCTCACCCACCTCGGTGGCGAGGGTGGCGGCGTGAGCCTGGGCGGAGGGGGTCTGCCGGTGGCGGCGGGGCGCGACGAGCTGGTCGACGAGGGCGACCTGCCGGTCGGCGGACGTGCGCAGGGCGCGCAGGTGGCGGGGCTCGATGCCGTGCTCGGCGAGCTGGGCGGCGAGGCGCACGACGTCGGGGGCGCCGGCGTCGAGCAGGTCGCCCTCGGCGCGCAGGAGTCCCGCCTGCACCAGGGACTCGACGAGCTCGGGCGGGACGCCGGTGGCCTCGGCGACCGTCGTGGTGGTCCAGGTACGGCGCGAGGAGTCACGCTCGACGGCGGTGCCGCCCGCCAGGCGGGGTGCCGGCCCGGGGGCGGGCTCGCCGGCGTCCATGGCGGCGAGGCGTTCCTTGATGACCTTGAGCGGCAGGTAGGAGTCGCGCTGCTCGGCCAGCACGAAGCGCAGGCGTTCGACGTCGGCGGCGCTGTACTGCCGGTACCCGGCCGGGGTGCGGACGGGATGGATGAGCCCTTGGTCCTCCAGGAACCGCAGCTTGGAGTGGCTGACGGCGCCGAACTCGGGCCCGACGGCGGCGAGCACGTCGGAGATGCGCATCGTCGCCTGGCGGGAGATGCCCTGAGGCCAGGGCTCGGGGCTGTCGTGCGGGCCGTGCCCGGCGTCGTTGCGCGCGGGCAGTCGGCTCACGGCTGGGGTGCCGACGGGTCCCGCGGCGGCTCCGGTGTCGAGGCCTGGAGGCTTGCCTGGAACGACATGCGGAACTTGCCGATCTGCACCTCGTCGCCGGGATTGAGCATGGCGGCCTCGATCCGCTGCCGGTTGACGTACGTCCCGTTCAGCGAACCGACGTCGCGCACGAAGAACCGCTCACCCTCGCGGACGAACTCGGCGTGCTTGCGCGAGACGGTCACGTCGTCGAGGAAGATGTCGGCGTGCTCGGAGCGGCCCGCCAGGGCGCGGTCGGTGTCGAGCAGGAACCGCTCCCCCGGTACCGCGCCGCGCTGCACGACCAGCAGCGCGGAGTGGCGGGGCAGGGCGCCGACGGCGGCGGCGTCCTCCTGTGAGAGGGCGACGGCCGGCACCTGCTCCTCGACGGCGGGGGGCGCGATGCGCCCGAGCGTGGCCGTGACATCTGCAGGCCGGTGCTGCGGCAGGGAGCGGGGGTCCGTCATCAGTCCTCCTGAGAGTCACCGTTCGTGAGAGTCACCGTTCGTGAGAGTCACCGTTCGGTCACGACTTCGTGGTCGAACCAACCTACCGTGCGACCGTGGCGTTCGGGAACCCGGTGGGCTGCCGTGATCGCAGGTCCGCGCCGATAGTGCCTCGCGCGGACCGGGCCGTCACTCGTCGTCGGGCTCCACGGGGCGCGCATGGCGCGGGTCGCTGAGCTCGACGGTGGCGTCCACGGTGACCAGGTCGAGCAGCTCCGTCTCGTCGGTGGTCGCCCCGGCCGCGCGGATGCGCGGCAGTGCCCCGCCCGGGATCTCCAGGGCGCGGTCGACGGTCGCGGGGTCGCCGATGACGATCCACTCGAAGGGCGACTGGATGAGGGCGCCGTCGACCTCGATCCCCGCGGCGCCGTCCACGAACGACGACGATGCGACCAGCCGCACCCCGTTGACCTGGGCCACCTCGATGCCGGCGTTCCGCAGCTCCTCGAGCAGGTTCACCATCAGCTGCGCGTTCAGCTCGCCGCCGGGGTCGCGGATCACCACCCGGACACCAGGTCCCTCGGCCGGGAGCCGCCCGGAGAGGATGCCCTCGGCGGCGGCGCGGGCCTGAGCCAGCTCGAGGGCGGCGCGGGCACTGTCGGTGCCGGACACCAGCTCGTCGCGGCTCGCCTGTAACCGCGAGACCTCACCGTCGAGCTGCTCCGAACGGCCCGTGACGTCGTCCAGGACGCGCACCAGGTCCTCCTGGCGCAGCGTCCCGAGCTCGTCCTGGCCCGAGAGCCGGACCTGCGCCACCAGCGCGAAGCCGAGGAGGGCGCACAACACACCGGCCAGGAGCTGGGAGCGCGAGTAGGCCGGCTTGAGCGCCTGCCACAGACGGCCCTGGGCCGTGTCGGGGGCGCTCGGCACCGTCGGGGTGTCGGCGTCGTCGGGCGCCGCGGGAGGCGACACCTGCGGACGCGGCGTGTCGTCGCCGGGGTTCTGGGTCACGCTCACGCCTTGAAGAGGTGCCGGCGGATCGCGGCAGCGTTCGAGAAGATGCGGATGCCGAGAACGACGACGACGGCCGTCGAGAGCTGTGCGCCGACGCCGAGCTGGTCGCCCAGGAAGACGATGAAGGCCGCGACCAGCACGTTCGACAGGAACGAGACCAGGAACACCTTGTCGTTGAACAGCCCGTCGAGCATCGCGCGGAAACCGCCGAAGAGCGCGTCGAGCGCGGCGACCACGGCGATCGGCAGGTACGGCTGGAGAACCACGGGCACGGTGGGCTGCAGCAGCAGGCCCGCGACGACGCCCACCACGAGTCCGACGACGACGATCATGGCTCAGACCCTACCGGCCGGGCGTGCTGCAGCGGCTGCACCCCGGCCCCCGGGAGCTCGAGGCGCGACTGGGCGACCGTCGACGAACGGATGCCGTACTGCGAGCCCAGGACCTGCAGGTATGCGGGAAGGCTGGACCGGGCGAGGGCGGCCTGCATGGCGTCCGGGCCCCCGATCGCGCGCACCACATACGTTGGCCCGCGCAGCGGTACGAGGTTGACCAGCACGGCGAGACCGGCGTTGCGGATAGGCGACTTCGCGGTCAGCCGCTGGTCGTCGACGCTGACGGCCTCCGCCCCGGCGGCCCACAGCGCGTTGACCACCCACTGGATGTCCTGGTCGCGCACCCTGGAGTTCTCGTCGGGCTCCTCGACCAGGCCACCGCCGCCGTCGGTCAGGGACACCACCAGCCCGGGGCCCGTGACCGCCTCCGTCCCGTTGTGCAGGGCATCCTGACGGATCTGCTCGAGCAGACCGGGATCCTGCCTCTCGAGGTCCGAACGCTGCAGCTCGGTGATCTCCCGGGAGAGCTCCTCCGCCCGGGCCGTCAGCGCGGCCACCTGGTCGCTGCGGTAGGTGATCTGCCGCTCCAGCAGCGCGCGCGTGTCAGACCCGCCCGCCATCGGGACGCGCAGCTGGTGGGTCGCCGCGGTGATCGCCAGGCCGAGGCACACCGCGAGCACCGTCACCCCGAACCACGTGCTCCGGCGGCGCGGTCGCAGCGTGCCCGCCTCACGAGCCGCCGCCTGCCGCGCAGCCTCCTCCGCGTACCCCGGGTCGAGGGGCCGCTCCATCACCTCGTTCAGGAGCGTCATCGACGCGTCCGGGCGGCGCGCCCGCTCCCCCGCCCGCTCCGTCACGCGGTGCCCTCCGCGACGTCGTCGGCCGCGATGAGCCTGCGGGCCTGGGTCACGTAGAGGATGCCGGCGATCCAGTACAGGCCGACACCCCACCACGTGAACGCCCAGCCCGCCACGTGCGCTACGGCGCCCAGGACCCCCGGATCCTCCGCGAGGAGCAGCAGCGGGAAGGCGTACAGCAGGCAGAAGGTGCCCGACTTGCCGATGAAGCTCACCTCGAGCGGGCCGAAACCCTTGCGGGCGAGCAACGGCAGCAGGGCCGTCAGCATCACGTCCCGGCCCACGATCGCGACCACGAGCCACAGCGGCACGATGTCCCGCCAGACCAGGCCCACCAGGGTCACGAAGATGAACAGGCGGTCCGCGGCGGGGTCCAGCGACTGGCCGAGCCTCGAGACCTGGTGCAGGCGGCGGGCGAGGTACCCGTCCAGCCAGTCCGTGAAGCCGGAGAACATCAGGACACCCAGGGCCCACCCGTCCCGGTGGGAGAAGATCAGGACCGCGAAGACCGGGACGAGAGCCAGGCGCAGGAAGCTGATCAGATTCGGGACCGTCCACACCGACGAACCGACCACCTGCTCCTCCTGCACGCCCACCGTCCCCGCTCGACTCCGCCAGGAGCCACACCGCCCCACTGAACGGCGACATCCTATGTGTGGTGACTGACCTCACCGCCAGCCGACTCCGGCCTGGCGCAACCCGACCGTATGATGGACCGACCCCACTTCTGGAGTTCGTCGCCTTCCCGCATCGTGTGCGCCCCTCCCTTGCCCCGTCTCCTGGCGGCCGGCTCGGGCGCTGGTCTGTGTGTGTCACGGGAGCGAGCGACGACCAGCCTCACTCTCCGCCCCACAGCGAGAACGATCGGATACGCATGTCCACTACCCCTGCCCTTGACGCGCCCGCGACCGCAACCGCAACCGCGACCGCCGCGACCCTCCCCGCCTTCGACTCCCTGGGTCTGCCGCCGGAGCTGGAGCGCGCCGTCGCCGACCTCGGCTTCACCACCCCGACCGCCATCCAGGCGCGCGCCATCCCCGCGCTGCTCGACGGCCGCGACATCACCGGCGTCGCCCAGACCGGCACCGGCAAGACGGCAGCCTTCGGCCTGCCGCTCCTCGCCGCCGTCGAGGTCGACAACCGCCACGTCCAGGCCCTCGTCCTGACCCCCACCCGCGAGCTGGCCATCCAGGTCTCGGACGCCATCGAGTCCTTTGCCGCCACCCTCCCCGGGCTGCGCGTCCTCGCCGTCTACGGCGGATCCCCCTACGTGCCCCAGCAGCGCGCCCTGCGCGACGGCGTCCACGTCGTCGTCGGCACCCCCGGCCGCGTCATGGACCACCTGGACCGCGGCGCCCTCGTCCTCGACGACATCAAGTACCTCGTCCTCGACGAGGCCGACGAGATGCTCCGCATGGGCTTCGCCGAGGACGTCGAGCAGATCTTCTCCAAGGCCCCCACCCAGCGCCAGGTCGCTCTCTTCTCCGCGACCATGCCACCCGCCATCCGCGCCGTCGCGGACACCCACCTCAACGACCCCGTCGAGGTCGCAGTCTCCCGGCAGTCCTCCACCGTCACATCGGTCCACCAGACCTACGCCGTGGTCCCCTTCCGGCACAAGGTCGGCGCCCTGACCCGCATCCTCGCCACCTCCGACGCGGACGCCACGATCGTCTTCACCCGCACCCGCTCCGCCGCGGAGGAGGTCGGCGCCGCCCTCATCGAGAAGGGCATCTCCGCCGCCACCATCTCCGGCGACGTCGCCCAGAAGGAGCGCGAGAAGATCGTCGAGCGCCTCCGCAGCGGCGCCCTCGACGTCCTCGTCGCCACCGACGTCGCCGCCCGCGGCCTCGACGTCGACCGCGTCGGCCTCGTCGTCAACTTCGACATCCCCCGCGAGCCCGAGGCCTACGTCCACCGCATCGGCCGCACCGGCCGCGCCGTCTCCTTCATCACCCCCCACGAGCGCGGCAAGCTCAAGCACATCGAGCACACCATCAAGTCCAAGCTCGAAGAGCTCGACATCCCCTCCCCCCGCGACGTCTCTGAGCACCGCGCGAAGCGCCTCCTCGAAACCGTCCCCGCCCGCCGCGAGGCCGGACGACTCGACCTCTACACGCAGCTCGTCCGGGGCCTCGTGACCACCTCGGGCGGCACGGCTGACGCCTCCGCCTCAGTGGTCGACGCCGACCAGGCCGTCAACCTCGCCGCGACCCTCCTGGCGCTCGCGGTCGGCGACGACGGCCCGCGCCTGCGTGCCGAGCAGGAGGAGTTCGAGCGCGAGCAGGAGATGAACCGCACCGCCCGTGCGGCTCGTGACGCCCGCCGCATCGAGACCGACCGCGGCGGGCGTCACGACTCGCGCAAGGTGCGCGACGGTGCCGACGACCGCGGCTACCCGCGCGACGAGCGCTGGGACCGCTCGGACTCCCGCAAGGTGCGCGACGGTGCCGACGACCGCGGCTACCCGCGTGGCTCCGGCCCGCGCCGCCCGGTGGCCGGCACCCGTTACCGCGTCGCCGTCGGCCACAACGACGGCGTCAACCCGGGCGGCATCGTCGGCGCGCTGACCGGCGAGGGCAACATCACCGGTGCCGACGTCGGCAAGATCGACATCTTCGGCTCGTTCTCCCTCGTGGACATCTCCGCTCCGCTCGACGCGGGGCAGCTCGACCGGCTCTCGCGGGCCCGCGTGGCCGGCCGCGCCCTGCGCATCACGATCGACCAAGGCGCTCCCGAGGGCCCCCGCGGTGCGCGTCCCGACCGCCCGCGCTTCCACCGCGACGACCGGGACGACCGCGGGGCGCGCGGCGGCTCGCGCTTCGGCGCCCGTGACGAGCGCGGCCGTGACGAGCGGGGCCGTGACGAGCGGGGCCGTGACGAGCGGGGTAGCCGTGGCTTCGACCGGGACGACCGCGGGGGCTCCCGCTGGTCGCGTGACGACCGCTCGCGCGGCTTCGGTCGCGACGAGAGCGGCTCGCGCGGCGGCCGGGACGAGCGTCCCACCCGCAAGCCGCGCTGGTGACCCGCTGAGGTGACACGACGACGGCCCCCGATCCGCTCCGGCGGATTGGCGGGGGCCGTCGTCGTCTGGGCTCAAGCGCCGGCGGCGGCCGGGGGGTCGCTCGCCTCTCCCCGCGACCGGATGAGTCCGGCCAGTCGCCGTGCCTCACGCATGCCGCGCTCGCCGTCGGAGCGCTGGATCGCCATGACGGGCAGGGCCGTCCCGTCGGTCAGGTCGAGCACCACCCACGGGTCGGCGACGCTCATGTGCGCCCCGAGGATCTCCGCCCAGGCCAGGCGACGCCTGCGGAGGATGTTGCGCACCACGAGCCCGTCGTCGGACGGCCGCGCGAAGACCCCGCCGAGCCGCCACAGCGCCGCGGCGGTGACCACGGCGAACGCGACGAACGACCAGCGGTTGGCGGCGATCATCGAACCGGGCGACCGTGCGGAGAGGCCGACGAAGAGCGACCCGCCGACGGCGAGCACCCCCACGGCCCATGCCGAGACGGTCGCCCAGAGCGGTCGGAACGTGCGGAGCTCGTCGCTGGGCGTGGCGCTCACTCCTCCGAGGGTCAGAGCCGGCTGGCGAGGATCGAGGTCACGAGGATCCCGCGGGCTCCCACCTCGTACAGCTCGTCCATGGTCCGGTTCATCGTGGCCCGCTCTACCATGACCCGCACCGCGGACCAGCCCGACTCGTGCAGCGGCGAGATCGTCGGCGACTCGAAGCCGGGGGTGCTCGCGACCGCGGCCTCGAGGTGCTCGTTCGGCACCACGTAGTCCATGAGCACGTACCGGCGGGCGGTGAGCACTCCCTGGAGGCGGCGGGTCAGTAGGGAGACGCCGTTGGTCAGGTCCGCGTCGGTGCGGCGGATCAGCACCGCCTCGGACTTCAGGATCGGCTCGCCGAAGACCTCGAGCCCCGCGGCGCGCAGCGTGGAGCCGGTCTCGACGACGTCGGCGATCACGTCGGCGACACCGAGCTGCACGGAGCTCTCCACGGCGCCGTCGAGGTGGACGATGGCAGCGGCCTGCACGCCCTGCTCCGCGAGGTGCCGCTCCACGAGCCCGGTGTACGACGACGCGACGCGCTTGCCCGCGATCTGCGCGATGCCGGTGATCGTGCCGGCCGGGGCGGCGTAGCGGAACGTCGAGCCGGCGAAGCCCAGCGGCAGGTGCTCGACCGCGTCGGCGCCGGAGTCGAGAAGCAGGTCGCGGCCGGTGATGCCGACGTCGACCGTGCCGGCGCCGACGTACACGGCGACGTCACGCGGGCGCAGGAAGAAGAACTCGACGTCGTTCTCGGGGTCGGCGAGCACGAGCTCGCGCGAGTCACGACGCTGCCTGTAGCCGGCCTCGCGCAGCATGGCGACGGCGGGCTCGGACAGGGAGCCCTTGTTGGGCACTGCGATGCGAAGCATCAGTCAAACCTCTTCGGTGGAGTCAGGGACAGGACGACGACGGTGGAGACTGCTCGGCCGCGCTCACAGGTGCGCGTAGACGTCGTCGAGCGTCAGACCCTTCGCCACCATCAGCACCTGGAGGTGGTACAGGAGCTGCGAGATCTCCTCGGCGCACTCCTCGTCGCTCTGGTACTCGGCCGCCATCCACACCTCCGCGGCCTCCTCCACGATCTTCTTGCCGATCGCATGGACCCCGGCCTCGAGCTGCTTCACGGTGCCTGACCCCTCGGGGCGGGTCACGGACTTCTCGGTCAGCTCGGCGAACAGCGCGTCGAAGGTCTTCACGAGAAGCAAGCGTAGGCGACCGACCGCACGCAGTCGGGGCTGGTTCGTCCTGCGGACGGGTCACGGTGCGCGCTTCACCGCTTGGCACACTATTTCCCGGTGACAGGTAGAGCCTTCCTCACTGCCACCACCGTGGCGACCGCCGCCTGCGCTGCCTCGTAGCCCTTGTCCTCGTTCGAGCCCGGCAGACCCGCGCGGTCGATCGCCTGCTGCTCGTTGTCGCAGGTGAGCACCCCGAAGCCGATCGGGACACCAGTCTGCACCGAGAGGTCGGTCAGGCCCGTCGTCGCCGCCGAGCACACGTAGTCGAAATGCGGCGTGCCGCCTCGGATCACGACGCCGAGCGCCACCACCGCGTCGGCCCCGGCCGCGACGGCGCGGGAGGCGGCCACGGGCAGCTCGAACGAGCCCGGGACGCGGATCTCGGCGACGTCGGTGACGCCGGCGTCGGCCAGCGCGCGGCGGGTGCCGTCCAGCAGGCCGTCCATGACCTGCGTGTGCCAGCTCGCGGCGACGACGACGACGCGCAGGCCGCGTCCGTCGACGGAAAGGGTGGGGGCTCCGTGGCCGCTCATCGGGTCTCCTCGAAAGGGTGTTCGGTGGGGTGGGTGGCGTGCTCGGTGGGTGCGCCGCCCAGGGCCAGCAGGTGACCCATCTGCAGCTTCTTGGTGGTCAGGTAGTGCTCGTTCTCGGGTCCCCGGCCCACCTCGAGGGGCTCGCGGCCGACGACGTCGATGCCCGCCGCGCGCAGGCCCTCGGCCTTGAGCGGGTTGTTGGTCAGCAGCCGCACGCTCGTCATGCCGAGGTGGCGCAGGATCGCGGCGGCCTGGCCGTACTCGCGGGCGTCGACCGGCAGGCCCAGGTCGACGTTCGCCTCGACGGTGTCGCGGCCCTGGTCCTGGAGCGCGTAGGCGGCCACCTTGGCGGCCATGCCGATGCCCCGGCCCTCGTGCCCGTCCAGGTGGACGACCACGCCGCCATGCTCCTGGACGGAGCGCATCGACGCCTGGAGCTGCGGACCGCAGTCGCAGCGCAGCGAGCCGAAGGAGTCGCCGGTCAGGCACTCCGAGTGCACCCGGACCCACGCCGTCGCGCCGGGCGCGGGCGGCACCACGAGGGCCACGTGCTCGTCCCCGGTGACGCAGTCCCGGAAGGCGTGCATGCGGAACTCGCCGACCTCGGTGGGCAGGCGGGCCTCGGCGACGTGCCGCACCCGCTCCCCCGTCCCAGCAGCCGCGCCGCCGTTCGTGCGCGTGTCGCCGACCGCGAGGCGGTACGCGACCAGGTCGGCGATGGTGATGAGCACGAGGCCCTCCGCCCGCGCGAAGCCCTCGGCGTCGGGCAGGCGCATCATCTCGCCGTCGTCGCGCACGAGCTCCGCGACGACACCCACCTCCCCCGCGCCGGCCAGGCGCACGAGGTCGACGGCCGCCTCGGTGTGGCCGGGACGCTCGAGGACACCCCCGGCCACGGCGCGCAGCGGCAGCACGTGGCCCGGGCGGACCAGGTCCGCCGGGGTCGAGGCGGGGTCGGCCAGGACGCGCAGCGTGCGGGCGCGGTCGGTCGCCGAGATGCCCGTGGTGACGCCGAGGGCGGCGTCGACGGCGACCGTGTAGGCGGTGCGCCGCGGGTCGCGGTTCTCCACGACCATCGGCGGCAGGTCGAGGTGGTCCGCCAGCGCGGCCGGCATCGGTGCGCACAGGTACCCGGAGGTGTGCCGCACGGTCCAGGCGATCCAGCCGGGCTCGACGTCGCGGGCGGCCAGGACGACGTCGACCTCGGCCTCGCGATCGTCGGCGTCGGCCACGAGGACGGGGCGCCCGTCCCCGAGCGCCGCGAGGGCGGCCTGTACGCGGCCGGTGGTGGGGCGGGTGGTCATCGTTCCCCCGGGGTGGTGAAGGCGAGCATGCGTTCGACGTACTTGGCGAGGACGTCGACCTCGACGTTGACGGGGTCCCCGGGCGTAAGGGTGCCGAGGCTGGTGAGGTCGAGGGTGGTGGGGATGAGGGCGACGCCGAACCCGGTGTCGGTGACGTGGGTCACGGTCAGGGAGACGCCGGACAGGGCGATGGAGCCCTGGGGGGCGACATAGCGGCGCAGGTGCTCGGGGAGGTCGAAGACGAGCTCGTCCCAGCGGGGGCCCGGGGTGTGCGAGACGAGGGCGGCGACGCCGTCGACGTGTCCTTGGACGACGTGGCCGTCGAGGCGTCCGCCGGCGGGGACGGCGCGTTCGAGGTTGACGGGGTCGCCGGCGGTCAGGGTCCCGAGGGTGGTCAGGCGCAGGGTCTGGGGCATGACGTCGGCGGTGAAGCGGCCGTCGGCGTGGCTGGTGACGGTGAGGCAGACGCCGTTCACGGCGATGGAGGCGCCGTGGGTGGTGTCGGCGGTGACGGTGGGACCGTGGATGGTGAGGACGGCGTCGCGGCCGTCCGTGCCGTGCTGGATGTCGGTGATGTGGCCGAGCTCTTCGACGATGCCGGTGAACATCAGGGCTCCTGGGTCGG
>Ga0136713_1000043_pt1 | contig 11747 bp, 8 predicted proteins | sample JTO22cmmetaG_FD_101393 | JGI IMG/M metagenome (GOLD analysis project Ga0136713, IMG submission 101393) | Freshwater bacterial and archeal communities from Indian Creek, Illinois, USA - JTO22cm metaG | ecosystem: Environmental > Aquatic > Freshwater > Unclassified | place: USA: Indian Creek... | reverse complement strand
GGACATGCCCATGCCCTGGACGACGGCGCGGAGCACGAAGAGCGTGGAGAGCGCCGCGTAGAGGCCGCCGTTGACCAGGAAGTAGGTGCGGGCCATGTCGAGCACGCGGGGGTCGGGGTCGCCGATGACCAGGCCCACGATCTGCTGGGAGAACACGACGAGCAGCAGGCCGAGCACTACGGCGACGGCGCCCGCGAGCATCGCCGTGCGGAACGTCGCCACCCGGATCCGCCGCCACTGCCGTGCGCCGCGGTTCTGCGCGACGAAGGTCACCATCGCGATGCCGAACGAGTTGAGCGGGGCGACGGCGATCGCGTCGACGCGCATGGCCGCGGTGAACGCTCCGACGGACAGCGAGCCGAGACCGTTGACGGCGAACTGGAGCACGAGGGCGCCGACGGCGATGACGGACATCTGGAAACCCATCGGCAGGCCGGTGCGCAGCGCCTCCGCCAGGTGGTGGCGTCCGGCCGCCCAGTCCTCCCGGCGCAGGTGCAGCGCCGGCATCCGGCGGGCGATCAGGACGAGGCACGCGACGACCGAGGCGAGCTGGGCCAGGACCGTCGCCGCGGCCGCGCCGGCGACACCCCAGTGCACGACGCCGACCAGCACGAAGGAGAGCACCGCGTTGAGCACCGACGCCGCGACGAGGAAGTACAAGGGGGTCCGGCTGTCCCCGAGGGCGCGGATCGTCGCGGACAGGAAGTTGAACGCCACTGTCACGCCGGCGCCGGCGAAGGAGACGACGAGGAAGGCCGTGGAGTCGTCGAGGATCTCGGGCGGGGTGTTGAGGAGCATCAGCAGGTCTCGCGAGAACACGACACCGACGAGCGTGATGACGGCCGCGATGCCGGCCGAGGCGTAGGCGCCCGCGGCGGTGTACCGGCGGACGCCGTCCAGGTCGCCGGCGCCGAAGGCCCGCGACACCGGGATCGCGAGACCGGCGCTCGCACCCCAGGAGAAGCCCACGAGGAGGAACAGCAGGCCGCCCGAGGCGCCGACCGCCGCGAGGGCGTCGAGGCCGAGCAGTCGGCCGACCACCGCGGCGTCGGTAAAGGTGTAGAGCTGCTGGAAGAGGTTGCCGATGAGCAGCGGCACCGTGAACGCGAGGATCAGGCGGGTCGGGGGCCCGGTGGTGAGGTTGTGCAAGGTGGCCTGTCTGGAGTCGGCGGGCCACGTGGCGGGCCCGGGTCAAATCGTTTCGACAGTGCTCCATCTTAAGCGCCGACAAGAGGCCGTCCAGCCGTTTTCCGCGTGGTTCTCGCCACCCTGGACACTCGGCCTGGGGGGCGTGGCCGACCCGGCACGACTGCCGGCGCGTCAGACCAGCGCCGGCTCGCGGACCGGGCCCTCCAGCGCCAGGGCCAGGGCGTCCGCGACCTCCGGAACGGCGACCCCGGGAACCGTCGCCAGGGCTGCGAGCGCCTCGCGCTCGAGGCGGAGCAGCCTGCGACGCTGGACGAACCAGGAGACCACCACGGGAACCAGCGCGCCGAGCCAGCCGATCGGCGCCGCGAGCGCGACGCCGACGAAGCCCAGGGGCGCGACCAGCACCAGCGCGGCGAAGGCTCGGGCGATCGTCTCCGTGACCCCCGAGATGGTCGGAGCCAGGGAGACCCCCATGCCCTGGACGGCGTTGCGCAGCACGAACGTCGCCGCGAGGAGCGCGTAGAGCCCGCCGTTGACCAGGAAGTACGTGCGCGCCATGGCGAGCACCTCGACCTCGTACCCGCCCACGAACCAGGTGACCACCGGGCGCGCCGCCATCATGAGCGCCAGCCCGACGACGACGGCGGCGCCCGAGGAGATGAGCATCGTGCGCAGCACGCCGACCCGGATGCGGTGCCACTCGTGCGCCCCGCGGTTCTGGGCGACGTAGGTGACGGTCGCGACACCGAAGGACATCAGCGGCACGACGACGAAGTTGTCGACGCGAAGGGCGGCGGTGAAGGCCGCGACGGTGGTGGCGCCGAGGCCGTTCACCGCGACCTGGAGCACGATCTGGCCGACGGCCACGGCCGAGAGCTGCAGCCCCATCGGGATGCCCGTGCGCAGCGGCTCGCGCATGCTCGAGCGCCCGGCGATCCAGTCGGCGCGACGCAGGTGCAGGGACGGCATCCGGCGCCGGATCACGAGGAGCATCAGGAGCGCCGTCACGAGGTGAGCGAGGATCGTGGCCGCGGCCGCGCCGCTGACGTCCATGCCGACCAGGCCGACGAGCACGACCACGAGCACGGCGTTCAGGACGGAGGAGCCGAGCAGGAAGTACAGCGGGGTGCGGGAGTCGCCCAGCGCGCGGACGGTCGCCACGAGGAAGTTCAGCAGGACGGTGGCGGCCGAGCCGCCGAGCAGGACGATGACGAACGTGACCGACTGGTCCAGGATCTCGGCCGGGGTGTTCATCATCACGAGGATGTCCCGCGAGAAGAGCACGCCGACCACCGTGATGACCGCCGCGATCCCCACCGAGGCGTATGCCCCGGCGGCCGCGAACCGGCGTACGCCGGCCATGTCGCCCGCGCCGTAGGCCCGTGCGACGGGGATGGCGAGGCCCGCGCTGCCGCCCCACGAGAGGCCGGTGAGGAGGAAGATCAGCGCGGCGGGGGCGCCGATCGCGGCCAGCCCGTCGACGCCGAGGAACTGACCCACCACGGCGGCGTCGATGAAGCCGTAGATCTGCTGGAAGACGGCACCGAGGAGGATCGGGGTGGCGAAGGTCAGGATCAGGCGGGTCGGAGATCCGACGGTGAGGTTCTGCACGGCGGCCCTTGGTGCTGGTGCTCAGACGATCGATCAAGTCGATTCGATCGCTGTGAGCCTACGGCTCGCGACCGGCTCGCCCGGAAAGGCCAGGCGCGCCGTCGAGGCCTCGGCTGGCGCCGGAAGGCGCCCGCCTCACGAGCGAGCGCCCGCGGAGGAATCCTCCGCGGGCGCTCGCGTCCAGCGTCAGTGCCGCGTCCAGCGTCGGCTGTCGCGTCCAGCGTCAGTTGTCGGGGAAGATTCGGTCCCAGAGCGAGCCGCCGTCCCGGCCCTGGCCCTGGCCCTCGCCCGGCACCAGGCCCCTCTCCTCCGGGGCCGGCTCCGGGTTCTGCGGGCCCTGCTGCGCAGTCTCCTCGCGGACCGCGAGGGTCACCTCGACCTTCATCGCCGTGCCGTCGCGGACCAGCGTCAGCGTGACCTGGTCGCCGGCGCGGCGCTCGCGAACGAACGCCGTGAGCGACTCGGCGCTGCTGACCGGCTGGTCGCCGATGGCGACGATGACGTCGCCGGTCCGGACCCCGGCACCGGCGGCAGGCGAGCCCGGGTTGACGACGCTGACCCGGGCGCCGCGGCGCGAGACGCCGTCGGCGGTCGCGGTGGCGTTCTCCAGAGTCACCCCGAGGAAGGCGTGCGCCGCGACGCCCTTCTCGATCAGCTGGTCGCTGATGTTCTTCGCCAGGTTCACCGGGATGGCGAAGCCCAGGCCGATCGAGCCGGCCTGGCTGCCCAGCACGCCACCCGACAGCGTCGCGATCGACGACGTGATGCCGATGACACGGCCCTGGACGTCGAACAGCGGGCCGCCCGAGTTGCCCGGGTTGATCGCGGCGTCGATCTGGATCGCGTTCGTCACCACGCGGCTCTGCTGCTGGCTGTCCGTGGCGCTGACGGGCCGGTCGAGCGCGGAGACGATGCCGGTGGTCGCCGTGTTGGCGAGCCCGAGCGGGTTGCCGACGGCGAGCACCGGGTCGCCCACGCTCACCTCGTCAGAGTTGCCCAGTGCCACGGGGTGCAGGCCGCTCGGCGGCTCCTGGATCTTGACGACCGCGAGGTCGGTCGTGGGGTCGAGGCCCACGATGTCCGCCCGGAACAGGCGGCCGTCCGCCAGGGTCACGGTCACGATGTCGTCCTGCGCGCCCGCGACCACGTGGTTGTTGGTCAGGATGTGGCCCTGCTCGTCGAGGATCAGGCCCGACCCCTCTCCGCCGCCCCGCGCCGTCGTGACCTGGATCCACACGACCGACTGCGAGACGGCCGCCGTGACGGTCTGCCAGTCCGGGTTGGTGATCGTCGACTCCGCGACCGGCGCCGAGTCCACGCGGCCCGGGTTCCCGATCTCCGAGATCGACGCCGGAGGGGCGTCGTCGTCGATGGCCAGGAGCAGACCGGCCGTACCGCCGCTCGCGAGCAGGGCTGCGAGGGCGGCCGCCGTGGTCACCGGAACCCAGGGACGCTGCTTGCGCCCGGCGGGCTGGGCGTTCTCGGTGGACTCCATGGGATCGACCGGGCCGCCAGGGCCGCCCCGGCCGCCGCTCGGCGTGGGGCCCTGACCGCCCCCGACCTGGTACGGGTTCCCGAGGTTCTGTACCGGCTGCTGGTGGGCCGGCTGCTGGTGGGCCGGGCGGTAGCCGGGGGCGTACTGCTGTGGGTACGGCGCGGGTCGAGGCGGCGCCCGGTGGCCGTACGGCGTCTGCGGGGGGTGCGGCGGGTACGCCGGCTGCGGGTCCGGGTGACCGGGAGCGTACTGGCCGTACTGCGGCTGCGGCTGCGGCTGCGGCCGCGGCGGGGCGCCATGGGGCTGCGGGTACGGAGCCGTGTGGTGCTGCTGCGGGTGCAGTTCCTGCGTCTGCTGGGCCTGCGGGTGCAGGTCCGGCGTGCGCGCGTCGGCGGCAGGCGCGGCGTCCCCCGCGGGCGCGGCGTTGGCGGCCGCCGCGGGTGCGACGTCGGCGCTGGGTGCTGCGTCGGCAGCAGGCGCGACGTCGGCGGCGGGCGCGACGTCGGCAGCAGCTGCGGTCAGGGGCGCCCGCTCGGCCGCAGGGTTCGCGTCTTGCGATCCCTGGGGGGCGGCGGGCAGCTGGTCCTGGTTCTCGGTGCTCATGGTGTGGCCTCCTCGATCTCCTGACCCGAGAGAACACCACCACGCTGACGCGGCTCTGGGTCGCGCCTGTGAGTTCTCTGAACTAGACGGTCATTCTGCCCGCGGGTCGCCTCGCGGACGGCTCCGAGGGACGCCCTATGTACTGCGTCGGCGATCTCTCGGTGCAACGCCCGGGACTCCACGAGACGTCCCGCCCGCGAGACTCGCACCTCGACGACCTCGACCCCACCGGCCGGTTCGGCGAGCACCGCGCCGAGGTCGGCGAGGTCGTTCACCCGCCTGTGCACGACGCCGTAGCCGATGCACAGGGCGGAGAGGTCGGCGCCGTGCGGGGTCGCGAAGACGCGCTCGAACGCGGCCGCCCCGGCCTCCGAGGCGGCGGCCACGTCACCGTGCTCGAGGGTCGCGAAGATCGATCCGCCGTCGTCGTTCACCACCACGAGCTGCAGGTCGCACGCGGGCTCGGAGGGACCCCGCAGGAGGCCCCCGACGTCGTGCAGGAAGGTCAGGTCGCCCAGCAGCGCGCGGGTGAGGGCGCCGCCGGTCCGGGCCGACGCGATCCCGAGCGCCGTCGAGACGACCCCGTCGATCCCGGCCAGGCCGCGGTTGGCCACGACGGCGGGCGGGGCAGCGGGCACGACGGCGTCCGGTGCCGCATCGAGGCCCAGCACGAGGTCGAGGTCGCGCACCGGGTTCGAGGAGCCCACGACGAGCACGTCGCCCGGCCCGGTCGCGCCGGCGACGGCGCGCGCGACGGCGAGCGGGGTCGGCTCGCCCCCGAGCTCGGTCTGGCGGGAGAGCACCGCCGCAGCGGCAGCCGACGCGGCCTGCCACCGCGCCAGGAAGGTCGGGCTCCCCGGCTCCGCCCGGGGCGCGTACCAGCGGTCGGCGAGCCGGCCGACGACGGCGGCCGCGGTGCGCGCGGCGTCCGGCCACGGAGCACCACCCGGGGCCACCACGGTGACGGCGACGCCAGGGCGCGCGAGGAGCCGCTGCACCGGCCGGGAGAGCGTCGGCCGTCCGAGCACCACGACCTGCTCGACCTCGCCGACCAGCTCCTCGACACCGAGCACCGCCCGATAGCCCTGGACCGCGTTCGGCCCGCCGCACGCTCCGGAGGACGGCTCGGCGAGCAGCGGCCACCCCTGCGCCTCGGCGAGCCGGCGGGCGCCCGGCCCCGCGCCGTCGCCGGCCACGACGAGCGTACGAGCGGGATCCCCCACGACGACGGGGTCGGCGCCCGGTCCCGGACCAGGGGGAACGACCACCGTCCGCTGGGACGTCCACGCCTCGTCGGGCAGCCGGCCGGACCCCGAAGCATCCGGTATGCCGCCGCCCGGCACGCCGTGCGCGGGCCACAGGGCGGCCCCGTCGGGTGCGGGGTGCAGCGGCTCGCGGAAGGCGAGGTTGAGGTGGACCGGTCCGGGGTTGCGGTCGCGCAGCCCGAGAGCCGCGGCGAGCGCCCGGCCGGCCACCGCTCGCAGGTCGCGGGCCTCGGCCACGCGGCCGTCGGGGGCGGGGACGTCCACGGCGTGCCGCACCGCGCCGCCGAAGATGCCGACCTGGTCGGTGGTCTGAGACGCGCCCGTGCCGCGCAGCTCGTGGGGCCGGTCGGCCGTGAGCAGGACCAGCGGGACGCCGGTGTGGTGGGCCTCGAGCACGGCGGGGTGGAGGTTCGCGACGGCGGTCCCCGACGTCGTGACGACGGCGACCGGCCGCAGCGCGGGACCGGCGTCGTCGCCGGACCCGCTGCCGGACACCGCGGGCGCCGACCCCTTGGACAACCCCAGTGCCAGGAAGGCGGCGGAGCGCTCGTCAACGCGCACGTGCAGCCGCAGGGCGCCGTCGGCGGCCGCAGCCGCGAGCACGTAGGCCAGCGGGGCCGAGCGCGAGCCCGGCGCCAGCACCACGTCGCGCACGCCGTGGGCGCACAGCTCGGCCACCAGCACCTGCGCGGCCGCGAGCGCCGGCGGCAGGGCTGTGTCGGGGGCCCTCGAGTTCGCCATGGGCGCCACTAGATCACCTCGCATCCAGGATCGCCGCCAGGCGGTCGGCGCGCGCGAGCCAGGCGGCGCCCGCCGATCCCACCTCCGGGGTGGAGAGCGCGGGCGACGCCTGGTCGGGCGCGAGGCGCGGGTCGTCCGCCGCCAGCACGGGCAGCACGCCGTCGACCGGCAGCAGCGGGGCGGCGACGACGTCGTGGACCAGGAGCTGGGAGGTGGCGAGGCCGCAGGCGTAGGGCAGCTCGGGGAGGACGGCGGCGAGCGCGACCCCGGCGGCGAGCCCGACCGAGGACTCGAGGGCCGAGGAGACGACCACCGGCAGGCCGACCCGCTCGGCGAGCGCGAGGCAGGCCCGCACACCACCGAGCGGCTGCACCTTGAGGACGATGACGTCGGCGGCGTCCAGCTCGACGACCCGCAGGGGGTCGGCGGCACGCCGGATCGACTCGTCCGCGGCGACCGGGACGTCGACGCCCGCGCGCAGCAGCGCGCGCCGCAGCTCGGCGAGCTCCTCGACGGTCGCGCACGGCTGCTCGGCGTACTCGAGGCCGCCCGCCGCCAGGTCGATCGTCCGCAGCCGTGTCACGGCCTCGCTCACCGACCAGGCGCCGTTGGCGTCGACGCGAATACGACCGGCGCCCGGGCCGTGGAGCTCGTCGAGGGCGGACCGCACGGCGGCCACCCGCTCCACCTCGGCGTCGAGGGGCTCCAGCACGGATCGGCCTGCGGCTGCGGCGCCGGCCGGCACCGCCGCGACCCGTTGCGCGACCTTGACCTTCGCGGTGGTGCAGCCGCCCGAGGCGAGCACGATCCCGCGTGCCTGCTCGGGCCCGACGGCGGGGACGGTGACGTTGACGGGGACGCTGCTGCGCACGGGTTCGGGCCAGCCCAGCTCGGTGGCCTCGCGTGCGGCGCGCAGCCAGGTAGCGGACTCGGCGTCGTCGTAGTCCCAGAAGGGGCTCAGCTCTCCCCAGCCGGCCTCGCCGCGCAGGAGCACGCCGTCACGACGGTCGAGGCCACGGAAGCGGGTGCGCAGCGGCGTCGACCACACGAGCGGCGGTGGAGGATCGTGCGGCACGCCGTCAGCGTAGGGCGTCAGTCGACGAACTCGACGTCGAGCAGGTGCTCGAAGGTTCCGGGGGAAGGCGGAATCGGGGTCGAGCACTGGTCACGCACCAGCGCGTCGTACGTATACAGGTCGTGCGAGGCGGCACGATCGATCGTCGTCTGATCGAGCGCCTCGTTGTGGATAAGGCCGCTCATATGACCATCCTCACGCTGAGACGTCAGAACGCTCGTCGGGTGGCGTCGAAACGATCCGTCGTTGTCGTCCCGAGCGTGCCGCGCGCCGCCACGCCTACGCTGGCGCGCGTGACCACCGCAGACCTTCCCGCCCGAGTGTCCGAGACCTTCGACCCCACCCGGTGGCGGGCCGTGGCGGGCTTCGAGGACCTCACCGACCTGACCTATCACCGCGGCGTGGAGCGTGGTCCCGGGGGCGAGCGGGACCTGCCCGTGGTCCGCGTCGCCTTCGACCGCCCCGAGGTGCGCAACGCCTTCCGGCCGCACACCGTCGACGAGCTCTACCGCGTCCTGGACCACGCCCGGATGTCGCCCGACGTCGGCACGGTGCTGCTGACCGGCAACGGCCCCTCCGCCAAGGACGGCGGCTGGGCGTTCTGCTCGGGCGGCGACCAGCGGATCCGCGGGCGCTCGGGCTACCAGTACACGACGGCGCCCGACGGCGGCGGCACCGTCGAGACCCGCGACGCCGTCGACCAGGCGCGCGCGGGACGACTCCACATCCTCGAGGTGCAGCGCCTGATCCGCACCATGCCCAAGGTCGTCGTCGCGGTCGTCGACGGTTGGGCCGCGGGGGGCGGGCACTCCCTGCACGTCGTCGCCGACCTGTCGATCGCCTGCCGCGAGCACGCCCGCTTCAAGCAGACCGACGCCGACGTCGGCTCCTTCGACGGCGGCTACGGCTCCGCGTACCTCGCCAAGCAGGTCGGCCAGAAGCGCGCCCGCGAGATCTTCTTCCTCGCCCGCGAGTACTCCGCCGACGACGCCGAGCGCTGGGGCGCGGTCAACGAGGTGGCGGCGCACGACGACGTCGAGAGCCTCGCCATGGAGTACGCCCGGATCATCGCGACGAAGTCCCCGCAGGCGGTCCGCATGCTGAAGTTCGCCTTCAACCTCACGGACGACGGCCTCATGGGCCAGCAGGTCTTCGCCGGCGAGGCGACCAGGCTGGCGTACATGACCGACGAGGCCGTCGAGGGCCGGGACGCGTTCCTGGAGAAGCGCGACCCCGACTGGTCGCAGTTCCCGCACTACTTCTGACCTGACGACGGCGTGCGGCTCAGCCGATCGACCAGCTGCTGCCCGCGTTCGGGGAGGCGAGCTGGAGCCAGGTGCTGCCCTGCTCGAGCTCGACCTCCTGGCCGTCCGCGCCCGTGAGCACCATCGGGGCGCCCTCGGAGTCCTTCGACCAGGTGATGGGAACGTACCTCCCGCCGCCGGCCACCAGGCCGCTGCCCGACCCGACGATCACCTGCTCAGGCACGGGGCTCCCGGCGGGGTCGCGCCACGGCGAGGGCACCTGGTCGACCTCGAGCAGCACGACGTTGCGCGCCGAGAGGCGGGTGCCCGCGGCCGAGACCGCCGCCTTGCCGCCCTCGGAGCGCAGGAACGTGCCGGACGCGGCGTCCCAGTCCCACACCACCGTCTGGTACGGCGAGAACTTCACCGTCAGGCGCGCGAGCTCCGTGCCGGTCACCGTCGCGGTGCCCTGTCCGGCCTCGAGCGCGTGGCGGAACTGCGCGGGAGGGGGCGACTGGCGGTCGCTCGTGGCCTGGTCGAGGAAGGCCTGCGGGTTGCCCCTGACGTTGTGCGGCGCGCGGCGCGAGCGCTCGCGGGTGAATCCGCCATTGCCGCGGTCCATGACGACGGCCTGGACACCGTTGCCCTCGATGGCGCCGATGAACTGCGGCTGTGCACCGGAGAAGGCGAGGAGGCCGCCGAGCGGCGCCATGATCGGCGCGTCCACCGCGCGGGCCGACCGGACCGGCAGGACCGCCTCGGGGATCTGCGAGTGGTAGATCGCGACGAAGCGGGTCACACCGCCCTCGGTGATCTGCTCCCACACGATGTCGGCCTGCTCGAGCCCGGTCTGCGGACGTGACTGCCGCGAATTCTCGATCTTGATGCCGAGAGCGGGGCGGGCGGCGACCTCCTCGACGGGCACACCGGTCAGCGGCCACACGATCGGGTCGGGAGCCACGGGCTCCGGCGGGTGGACCCTGTCGGGATCGGCCGCCGGCGTCTGCGTGACCACCACCGGTTCCGGCTCCTGCCCGCTGCACGCGCCCAGCGCGAACGTCATCGCAAGGATGCCGGCCATGGCGCCGACGAGTCGCTTCCTGATCACCGTGTCCTCCTGCGTTCCGTCGGTGGTCCCGCGGCCACCCTAAAGCGGACGGCGTCTCGATCGGAGGCACGCAGCGCCACCTAGGCTGAACTCGTGGATCACACGTCGCTGCCCGCCACCGCGACCGGCCTGCTGCGCCGCGTCGGTGAGGCGCTCGACGGCGGACCCGCCGTCGTGCCGCTCCCCCGGCTCGGCCCTGCGGCACTGCCCCCCGCCACGGCGCTCGTGGTCCGCACCTCCGGCTCCACGGGCGCGGCGCGCGAGGTGGCGTTGAGCGCGGACGCGCTGCGGGCGTCCGCGACGGCGACCCAGACGCGGCTCGGCGACCCGGGCCGCTGGGTGCTGAGCCTGCCGCCCACACACGTGGCCGGCCTACAGGTCGTGGTGCGCGCGGTGCTCTCCGCCCGAGCGGGCGTGCCCGCATCCCTGACCGTGGGGGACGGTGCCCCGTTCACGCCGCCGGGCCTCGCCGCCCTGCTCGCCCCCGCCCTCGCCGACGCCGCACCGGTCTACGTCTCCCTGGTCCCGACGCAGTTGCACCGCGTCCTCGCCGCCGCCGACGACGGCGACCCCGCCGGCCTCGACGCCCTCGCGCGCTGCAGCACCGTCCTGCTCGGCGGGGCGGCCACTCCCCCGGCCTTACTGGCCCGCGCGACCGACGCCGGCGTCCGGGTGGTCCGCACGTACGGCATGTCCGAGACGGCCGGCGGCTGCGTCTACGACGGCGTCCCTCTCGACGGCGTCCGCGTCCGGGTGTCCGCCTCAGGCGGTGACACCGCCGGGCCCGGCGTCGTGGCCCTCTCCGGCCCGGTGCTGGCCACCGAGTACGTCGGCGACCCCGTCGCCACGGCGGCCGCCTTCCGCGCGGAGGCCGACGGCAGCCGCTGGTTCGTCACCTCGGACCTCGGCCGGCTCACGGGTGCCGGCGTGCTTGCCGTGCTCGGGCGCGCCGACGACGCCGTCGTGACCGGCGGGGTGAACGTCGCACCCGCGCCGGTCGAGGCGCTCCTCGGCGAGCTCGCCCCGGTCGTTCTCGGCGCGGGAGCGGAGGCCTGCGTCGTCGGCGTACCGGACGCGGAGTGGGGGGAGGCGGTCGTGGCCGTGCTCGCGCTGCCAGGCACCGACGACGGGCTGCGCACGGTCGACGGCGACACGCTTGCGCGGGTCCGCGCGGAGGTCGCGGCTAGGCTGGGTCCGCCGTCGGCGCCCCGGCAGGTCTACGTCACCGGGTCGCTGCCGCTGCGCGGACCCGGCAAGGTGGACCGCCGCGCGGTCGCCGACGCCGCCGTGGCAGCAGGCCGCCGCGGCTGAGCGGCCGGGCACACCGGGCACACCGGGCACACCGGGCGTCGATGGCGCCCCGCACCACCCCGAGCACCTGCACGAGCCCCGAGAACCAGACCCCAACCCCCGTCGCCGCCCAGCACCGAGGAGCACCCCGCACCATGGCCACGTC
>Ga0136713_1000041_pt1 | contig 11757 bp, 11 predicted proteins | sample JTO22cmmetaG_FD_101393 | JGI IMG/M metagenome (GOLD analysis project Ga0136713, IMG submission 101393) | Freshwater bacterial and archeal communities from Indian Creek, Illinois, USA - JTO22cm metaG | ecosystem: Environmental > Aquatic > Freshwater > Unclassified | place: USA: Indian Creek... | reverse complement strand
CCGGTCGGCGCCGCCATCGGGGTGGTGCGGACGGGCGTCTCCGCGTCCGCCTCCGGCGTCGTGGCGGCGGCGGAGGCGGGCTCGACGGGTGAGGTCGTGGTCATCCTCGGGTCCTCCCTCAGTACGTGGAGTGCGGGCCGGCAGCGATGCCGGCGGTCTCGTAGGCGTCGCGAGCATCGTGGGTACCGTGGGCGCCGCGGGTGTCGCGCGTGTCGTGGTGGAGCACCCCGACCGCGCCCCGCCAGAGCCACTGCGTCACCAGCTCGGTCAGCTCTTCGCGGGACATGGACGTCGTACCGCTCTCGCGGTGGGCGAGCCACCACTCGCCCGCGCCGCGCACGTGTCCGACGGCGCCCGCCGCCCAGGCCGCGGCGACGTCGTCGGACACCCCGGCCAGCTCCGCGAAGGGCCGGGCGACGACATCGATCACGGAGTCGAGATAGGCGGACAGCGGCGCCTCCGGCGTGCCGATGGGGCCGGCGCCGGAGGGCTCGGACGGCTCGAGCGCGGCGATCGACGTGCGGGTGACGAACCAGTAGACGCGCGGCGAGTGCTCGATCATCTCGAGATACACGCGCACCATGGCCCGCAACCCGCCGAGCGGGGTCGGTGCCTCCTGGGCGGCCCTGGTCAGGGCGTCGTGCATGTCGGCGACCACGGCGGAGGCGACGGCCAGCCGGACCCCTGCCTTGTCGTCGAAGTAGCGGTAGACGATCGACTTGGAGGTACCGGCGGCGGCGGCGATCTCCTCCATGGAGACGCCGGGTCCCTGCCGGTGGACGGCCTTGCGGGCGGCCACCACCAGCTCGGCCCGGCGGGCCGCGCGATGCTGGTCCCAGCGGGTGGACCTCCCGTCCTGCTCACTGTTCATGACGTGATCCTGTGATCTGACTCACGGGACCGACAGTATCAGGTACCGGGAGCCGGGCGTCGCCGCCGTTGGACGTCATCCGCCGTCGGGCGGCGGCGACCACGCTCACCGCGCCGCGAGCGCCTGCTCGACGTCCTCGATGAGGTCGAGCGGGTCCTCGAGCCCGACCGACAACCGCACGGTGGTCTCGCTGATCCCGACCTTCGCACGCCCGTCGGGACCGAGTTTGCGGTGGGTGGTCGTGGCCGGGTGGGTGATCAGCGACTTGGCGTCGCCGAGGTTGTTCGAGATGTCCACGACCTGCAGCGCGTCGAGGAAGGTGAAGGTCCGCTTCTTCGCCTCGGCCGGGTCCGTGTCGGCCGGGACGTCGAGGTCGAAGGTCACCACCGTGCCGCCGCCGCTCTGCTGCGCGAGCGCGAGCTCGTGCTGCGGGTGCGACCGCAGGAACGGGTAGCGCACCGTGGCGACCCCGGGAAGGCGCTCGAGCGCCCGCGCGACCTGAAGTGCGGCGTCGGACTGGGCACGCACGCGCAGGTCGAGGGTCTCCAGGCCCTTGAGCAGCACCCACGCGTTGAAGGCCGAGAGCGACGGCCCGGTGTTGCGGACGAACGTCTGCACCGGCCCTTCGAGGAACTCGCGCGAGCCGAGGATCGCCCCGCCGAGCACGCGGCCCTGCCCGTCGATGTGCTTGGTCGCGGAGTAGACGACGACGTCGGCCCCCTGTTGCAGCGGCTTTTGGAGCACCGGGGTGGCGAAGACGTTGTCGACCACGACGACGGCCCCCGCGGCGTGGGCAAGCTCGGCGACCCGGCGGGTGTCCACGAGGTCCTGCATGGGGTTGGACGGCGTCTCGAAGAAGACGACGTCGGCGGGGCGCGAGAGCGCCTCCTCCCACTGCTCGAGGACGTGGCCGTCCACGTAGTCGACCTGCACGCCCCACTTGGCGAGGATCTCCTCATAGATCACGGTCGTGGAGCCGAAGAGCGCGCGGGCGCTGACGATCCGCGACCCCGACCGGACGAGCGCGGCGAGCGTGGTGAAGACGGCGCTCATGCCGCTCGCCGTCGCGGAGCAGGCCTCGGCCTCGGGACCCTCGACCAGACGCAGCCGCTCCTCGAAGGTGTGGACGGTGGGGTTGCCGTACCGCGAGTAGACGAAGCGTGACAGGTCGCCGCTGAAGGCGGCCTCGGCGTCGGCGGCGGAGTCGTAGACGTAGCCCTGGGTGAGGAAGACGGGTTCGGCGGTCTCCTGGAAGTCGCTGCGGCGGTGACCGCCGCGCACCGCCAGGGTGCGCGGTCGCGCCGACGCGGGCAGCGGCCCGCGACCGGAGCCGCCGGCGATCACCTCGTCCCCGGCGGGACCGGTGCTGATCGGCGTGCTCACTCCGGGGCCCCGAGCGCCTCGCCCGCGGGGGCGCCGTCGGCGAAGGTGCGACGCCACGGCAGTCCGGCGACCTTCCAGCCCTCGACGTCCCGCCGCCCGGCGCTGCCGGGAGCCCCCTCGAAACCCTCGAGCACGTTGTAGGACGGCGCGAGCCCGGCCGCCGTGGCGATGCGGGCGGCGGCGACCGAGCGCTGGCCGGAGCGGCACAGGAAGACGAGCTTCGCCCCCACGCCGGCACCGGCCTGCGCGAGCCCCCGGTCGAGGTCCGTGAGGAAGGCCGGGTTGGGGGTCCCGTTGTCCAGCACCCACTGCGTGAAGACCGCGGGCCGGCCGGTCGCGCCGGCCGTGTCTGGGACACCGATGTGCTCCCATTCCCCCCGGGTGCGCACGTCGACGAGCACGGCGTCCGGGTCGGCGGTCAGCAGCTCCCACGTCTGCTCGGGCGTGAGGTCTCCGGCATAGCCGTCAGCGGGGGCGGGCACGATGCTGCTCATGGCGCGAGCGTACGCGTCACTCCGGCACCCCCAGCACCCGTCTCGCATGATGGTCCCGCATGCTGAGACGCGCGATTGACCTCCGGCCGCGTCGCCCTGCAGAGTTCCCGCGTGGTCATGAGCGCCAGCGCCAAGCCCCGGCTCGCTGGCCGGCAACCCTCCTACTCGCGGCGGGGTGCCCCGGGTGACGACCAGGCCGTGCAGCCCGCGCGGCAAGCGACGAGAGGAGAGCCATGAGCACCGCCCTGATCGACACCTCCCTGATCGACACACCGGCCGCCCAGCCATGCAACCACCAGCCGCGCGCCCACGTCACCGAGTCGGCCAGCCCGAGCTACACCCCAGCCCGCGTCGACGGCCTTGCTCCCGTCCTGCCCGTGGTCGGCGCCGGAACGCTGGTCCCGCTCGTGGACGGCCGCCAGGTCCCGTACGCCAACCTCGACGTCGCGGCGTCGGCGCCCGCGCTGGCAGCGGTCGCCGACCGCGTCGACCGCGTGCTGCCGCTGTACGCCTCCGTGCACCGCGGCGCCGGCTACCTGTCCCAGGTCTCGACCGCGCTCTACGAGCAGGCACGCACCACCATCGGCGCCTTCGTCGGCGCCCGCCCCGACGACACCACGGTCATCACCCGCAACACCACCGACGCCCTGAACCTGCTCGCCGGCTGCGTTCCCGGTCGCGCCGGCTCACCCGGGCGGGTGCTCGTCCTCGACGTCGAGCACCACGCAAACCTCCTGCCGTTGCAGCGGTCCACCGACGCCACCGTGCTGGCCGGACGCTCCTCCGTCACGGAGACGCTGGCGGCCGTCCGCACCGAGCTCGCCGACGCCGCGGGGTCGGGAGCGCCGTTCGCGCTGGTCGCCGTGACAGGCGCCTCGAACGTCACCGGGGAGGCGCTCCCCGTCGCGGGGGTCGTCGAGGCCGCGCACCGCCACGGCGCGCGCGTGGTGCTCGACGGCGCGCAGCTCGTCCCGCACCGCCCGTTCTCGCTCGCCGCGACCGGCGTCGACTACGTCGCCTTCTCCGGCCACAAGACGTACGCGCCCTACGGCGCCGGGGCGCTGGTCGGGCGCAGCGACTGGCTCGACGCCGGGAACCCCTACCTGGCGGGCGGCGGCGCGGTGCGGCGCGTGCGGGTCGCGGAGTCCACGTGGCACGACGGCCCGGCCCGCCACGAGGCCGGTTCGCCCAACGTGGTCGGGGCGGTGGCCCTGGCAGCGGCGGCCGAGACCCTGGCGAGCGTCGACCCCGAGGTGCTCGCCCTGCACGAGTCGGCCCTCAGGGCCCGCCTCGCCGTCGGACTGGAGGAGATCGACCGGGTTCGCGTGGTCCGGGTGTGGGAGGACGCCGTCGACCCGGTCGGCGTCGTCACCTTCACGGTCGCCGGCTACGACCCCGGCTTCGTCGCCGCATACCTCTCCGCGGAGCACGGCATCGGCGTGCGGGACGGCCGCTTCTGCGCCCACCCGCTGCTCGGCCGGCTCGGCTTCGAGGCCGGCGCGGTGCGCGCGTCGGTGGGGGTGGGCACGCCTGGCTCCGACGTCGAGCGGCTGCTCACCGCCGTGCGCACCCTGGTGACGGAGGGCCCCCAGGCGGAGTATGACGTCGTGGACGGCCTGTGGGTCGTCGTCGACGACCCCCGCCCTGTGCCCGAGGGACTGGGCCTGACGGGCCTGCTGGCCACCGCGGCACTGACCACCGACGCCTTCGGCTGCAGCACCTACTGACGGCTCACCGGTCCAGCGGTCACCAGGTCGGCCGGTCCGCAGGTCTGGCCACCAGGTCACGAGGCCACCAGGCCACGAGGTCACCAGGTCGGCGGGTAGCGGTCCGTCCAGCGCAGCACGTGCTCGAGCTGTGCGGCGAGCGCGAGCAGCGTGTGCTCGCCGCCCGGCCTCCCGACCAGCTGGATGCCCATCGGCATGCCGAGCGGGGCGGTCGGCGTCGGGTCGGTCCACAGGACCGGAACGGTGATCGCGGGCAGCCCGGCCACGTTGACCATCGACGTGTAGGGCGTGAACTGGCACTGCTGCTCGAAGTTGCGCTCGGGGTCCTCGGCGTCGAACCAGCCCAGCTCGGGCGGCACCATCCCGAGACCGGGCAGGACGACGGCGTCGAAGGCGGCGAGGCGGGCGAGGGTGGTGCGCTCGAAGGCCGTCAGGGCACGCAGGGCCTCGACGAGCTCCCGGGCGCCGACCTTGCGCCCGGCGCCCACCAGCCAGCGGGTCAGCGGCTCGAGGAGCGCCAGGCGGGCGGGGTCGTCGATCGGCAGCGCCGCGGCGCCCGCCATCCACAGGGTGCGGAAGGCGGGGGCGTAGGAGGCGTCGGGCTCCCGCACGAGCGGCTCGAGCACGTGCCCGAGCCCGGCCAGGACCTCGACCCCGGCGGCGTGCGCGGCCAGCGCTTCGGGCGAGGGCGCGATGTCGTAGAAGCCGTCCCAGGCGGAGAACGTGCTGACGGCGACGCGGAAGCGGCTGCGAGCACGCACGCCGCCGTCCCCGCCGCGCGCGCCGGCCGGCACGCCGGGCAGGCCCGCCGGCACCTCCCCGTTGACCGCGGCGGCCAGGTACGACCACCGCGGCCCGGACGGCTGCCGGAGCGTGAGCGGGTGGTCGGCCTCGCCGTCGGCGCCGCGCCCGATCATGCCTTCGAGCAGCAGGGCGGCATCCGCCGTCGTCCGCGCGAGCGGGCCGTTCACCACCATCCCACCGACGGCGTCCACCCCACCGCCCGCGGGCAGCAGGCCGCGGCTCGGCTTGAGCCCGACGAGGCCGCACGCCGCCGCCGGGATGCGGACCGACCCGCCGCCGTCGGACCCGGGGGCGAACGGCAGCAGGCCGGCCGCGACCGCGACCGCCGCACCACCGCTCGACCCGCCCGCCGTGCGCGTCGGGTCCCAGGGGTTGCGCGCGACCGGTCCGGCCAGCGGCTCGGTGTAGGCCGGGAAGCCGAACTCGGGCGCCGACGTCTTGCCCAGGCTGACGGCACCCACGGCGTCGAGCTGGGCGACGATGTCGGTGCTCACCGCCGGGACGTACCGGTGCTCCCCGGCGAAGGCCCGCGAGCCGAACCCCGTCGGCACCCCGGCGCGGTCCCACAGGTCCTTGTCACCCGACGGGAGGCCCCACAGGACGTCGTCGTCCGCGCGCGTCGTCGTGTCGCCGAGGGTGCCGCCGATCTCCCGGCGCCGCTCGAGCTCCGCCGCGCGCACGCGCGCGGCCTCCGCAGTCACGCACGAGAACGCCCCGAGCCCCGGGTCCCGATGCGCGATCCGCGCCAGGTAGTGCTCGACGACGTCGCCGGGCGACACCTCCTGCCCCAGCAGCATCTCCCGCAGCCGGACGGCTCCCACCTCGTGCAGTGCGCTCACGGGGCCTAACCTACGACGGCCCACCGACTGCGCCCCCGGCGGACTGGTGGACCGGCGGACCGGGATCCGGACGAGCGGGAAGGGCCGCCCGGCACCCACCGTCCTCCATGTGGACGAGACTGTGCCGTCCGTCACCGTCGGCGGGTGCCCCCTTCCCGTGCCTCACGTCGATCACCCTCCCGCGCGGCGGGTAGCGTTGCCCCTCGGTGTCTGGAACGCCAGGCACGATCGACCTGGGAGCACGAGTGACCGACGGGTTCATCGCCAGTCCCCCACGACCCGAGACGGGGACGCACGGGTACGGCGAGCGCATGGAACGCATGGTGGCGATGGCTGCCGCCGAGGCCGCCGAGGCCGTCACCGACGCGCGCGAGAAGGCAGTGCAGCTGCTGACGGACGCACGCCGCGATGCCGACACGACCGTCTCCGAGGCGCAGGTCCACGCGACGGCGACCATCACGTCAGCGCGCGCGGAGGCCGAGCGTCTCGTCGCGGAGGCGCGCGACGCCGCCGAGTCCGTCCGGCGCGACGCGCAGGCAGAGGCAGACGTCCTGACGCGCGAGACCACGCAGTCGACGTCCGACGCGCGCCGACGCGCCGAGCACGACGCCCGCAACACCGTCGCCGAGGCGGAGGCCAAGGCCGCCCGCCTGGTCGAGGAGGCGCGCATCGAGGCCGGCCGCATCGAGAGCCGCGCCCAGGCGCTGCGCAACGAGGCCGAGGCGACCCGCAACGGCGCGCTCGCCGAGGCCGAGGAGATCCGCAGGCACGCGCACTCGGACGCGGACGAGAAGGTCACCACCGCCAAGGAACACGCCGCGAGCCTGCTTGCCGAGGCCCAGGCCGAGATCGCCCGGGTCCGCACGGAGGCCGAGCGCAGCACCCGCGAGCTCGTCGCGCGCCGCGACCAGATCGCCCTGCAGCTCGAGTCGCTGCGCCGCACCCTCGGGCTCGGCAGCCTGCCCGGCGCGGCGCCCGCAGCCGTGACCCCCGCAGCCCGCGCGGCCGACGCCGCCGAGACGTCCCCCGCCCCCACGCACGACGGAGGCGAGCACTGATGCGCTGGCACCGGAACCCCTTGCACGACGACACGGCCAACGACGCCTCTCGGCCCTGGTGGGACCAGGCGTCCGCCTCGGCATCCGCGCCGGCCCCCGACTTCGACGCCGTCCTCGGCGGCGACGCCGCTGCCCCCGCCGGTGCGCCTGACGCAGCCGGTGCTCCTGATGCACCGGGCGCACCTGGTGGAGCCGGTGCGCCCGGCGTGCCCGGCACCCCGACGTACCCTGACGATCCCCTGCCCAGCTCGGGCCCGGTGCGCCGCACCGTGCTCGGCGGCCTGCGCGGTGCGCTGCGTCCGCTGACCGCGGCTCGCGGCGTGCCCGCCGTCGCCGCCCCGGAGCGCGAGCCCGCCAGGCCGCAGGGCGACGCTCAGAGCACCATGCTGATGCCGCCCGCCTTCCTGCCGGCGGCCGCGCACGACGAGTCGGCCGCCGCGTCGGCGTTCGCGCTGGCGCCCGAGTCCTCGGACGGCCTGTCGCAGGCCGCGCACGTGGAGTACGCACCCGAGGTGCCGGTCGACGAGACCGACGTGGTCCCGCCGTGCCTCGGCGGGCAGGACGTCGCGCTCGGCGAGCCGGCCAGCATCTCCGCGATCGACGAGACCGGGCAGATCGACGAGACCGGGCGGATCAACCCGGTCCCGCTCCCGGCCGTGACCCACGATGTCCCTGAGCTCGCGCCGCACGAGGAGGATCTCTCCGCTCACCTGGGCGCCGCGGAGACCCCGCTGGCCGCCTCGGAGCTGTCGGTCGCCGGCCTCGAGGCGCCGGTCGCCGACTCGCCGGAGGCCGAGGCGCTCCCCGTCGAGCCGCTGGACCGGTCCCACGCGGCCGAGGCCTACGACACCGCCGTTCTGCCGGCCGAGGTCGCCGAGCACGAGGTGCCCGAGCACGACATCGCCGCGCACGACGTCCCCGAGCACGCGCTCCACGAGCTCGACAGCGCCGGGCACGAGATGGCCGCGCACGCGGCCCCGGAGCAGGACGTCGCCGGGCACGACGTTGCGGGGCACGACGTTGCGGGGCACGACGTTGCGGGGCATGGCATCGCCGGGCACGACGTTGCGGGGCACGATGACGCCGACGAGCTCGAGCCGCTCCCCCGCCCGGACCGCGACGACATCGCCATCCCTCAGGTCGAGATGAGCATCAGCTTCGGCGAGCGCATCGAGCGGCTGGTCGCGGCCGCCGTCGTCGAGGCCGACAACACCCGCTCCGACGCCATGGCCCAGGCGGAGCAGCTGCTCCAGGACGCGCGCCTCGACGCGGAGCACCAGGTCGCCGCTGCCCAGCGCCACGCCGCCGAGATCGTGGCCTCGACACAGCGCCGGTGCGACGACGAGCTCGCCGCGGCCCAGCACACGCGCCAGGAGTCGGAGCAGGTCCTCGCCGACGCCCGGGGGGAGGCCGACGAGCTGCGCAAGCGGGTGCGTGACGAGGTCGCCGAGCTGCGCGCGGAGATCGACGAGCACGCCAAGGCGATGCTCGCTCGCACGCACGCGGAGACCGGCCGCACGCTCGCGGCAGCGCGGGCCGAGCTGGAGGAGATCGCGGCGCGCAAGGCGGAGCTCGAGACGCAGATGACGTCGATCCGCTCGCTCCTGAGCGGCGCGGTCGTCGACCCCCTGCCGCAGGAGGTCAGCGGCTTCCTCACGTCTCCGACGCCGGTCATCGAGCCGCTGGCGGCGACCGCAGACGTCGAGCCGCTGGCGGCGACCGCCGACATCGAGCCGCCGGTGGCGGCAGGCGACGCTGCCGCTCAGGAAGGGCCCGCGCAGGCCTGACGCGGTCCGCACGTCACCGCCGCGCGGGTTCCCAGGTCGTCTGGGGCCCCGCGCGGTAGCGTCTGGTCATGACGCTCGAGGCGGAAGTGACAGAACGATCTGCGGCGCCGACCGCCGTCGGCGCCGTCCGGCACGAGAACTTCTCCTATCAGCGCGCGCCCATGATCGTGTACTGGGAGCTCACCACCGCCTGTGCCCTGGCGTGCCGGCACTGCCGCGCCGAGGCGGTGCTCGAGGCCCCGCCCGGCGAGCTCACCACCGCGCAGGCGCTGGCCGTGCTCGACCAGATCGTCGGCTTCGGAGCCCCTCTTCCCCACGTGGTCATGACCGGCGGGGACCCGCTGCGCCGGCCCGACCTCGACCTGTTGGTCACCGAGGCGATCAGCCGCGGCATCGGCGTCTCGCTCGCCCCCGCGGTGACGCCGCTCCTCACGCGCGAGCGGCTCCAGGACCTCAAGGACCTGGGGATCCAGGCGATCTCGCTGAGCCTCGACGGCTCCACCGCCGAGGGCCACGACGGCGTCCGGCAGGTCCCCGGCACCTTCGAGGCGACCCTTCAGGCCCTCGGCGACGCGGCTGCCGTCGGCCTCCCGGTCCAGATCAACACCCTGGTCACGGCCGAGACGCTGCCCGACATGGGGGCCATCTACGAGCTGCTGCGCACGCGAACGCTCATGACGTGGAGCCTGTTCTTCCTCATCTCGACCGGCCGTGGCACCACGCTGCGCGAGTCGTCGGCGGGCGACGCCGAGCGGCTCATGCGCTGGCTCTGCGCCATCGCGCGCGAAGCCCCTTTCCTGGTCCGCACCACCGAGGCCACGCACTACCGCCGCATCGCAGCCACCCCCCTGGAGCGGGCCGGCCGGACCGCGGCCGAGATCGAGGCGATGCCCATGGCTCGCGGCTTCGGCATCCGCGACGGCAACGGCATCGTCTTCATCTCGCACATCGGCGCCGTGACCCCGTCCGGCTTCCTCCCGCTCGCGGTCGGCAACGTCAAGGACACCCCGCTGCCGGTGCTCTACCGGAGCCACCCCACCATGCTCGCACTGCGCGACCCGGCGGGCTTCAAGGGGCGCTGCGGCATCTGCGAGTACCACCTGTGGTGCGGCGGATCGCGTGCCCGGGCCTACGCGTGGACCGGCGACCCGCTCGCCTCCGACCCGCTGTGCCCCTACCAGCCGGGCTCACGCTCGACGCCGGGCGGCCACCCGACCGCGTAGCGGTGTCGCCGGGGCGCACGGAAGAGCCCGCCCCGTGCCAGGTATGGGGCGGGCTCTTCCGTGCGGAGGCCTGGTCAGGCCTTGACGAGCGCGCTCAGCACCGACGTGAAGAAGCCGAGGCCGTCCGTGCCCTGCCGGGTCCCCGTCTGCGCGTCGGGGCCGAACCCTGCCTCGACCGCGTGCTCCGGGTGAGGCATGAGGCCGACGACGTTGCCCCGCTCGTTGGTGATGCCGGCGATGTTGCGGCGCGAGCCGTTCGGGTTCCAGCCGTCGTAACGGAAGACCACGCGCCCCTCGGCCTCGAGCATGTCGAGGGTCTTGTCGTCCGCGACGTACTGGCCGTCCTGGTTCTTCAGCGGGATGGTGATCCGCTGGCCCTGCTCGAACTGGTTGGTCCAGGCAGTCGCGGCGTTCTCGACGACAAGCACCTGCTCGCGGCAGATGAAGTGCAGGTGGTCGTTCTTGACCATCGAGCCGGGCAGCAGGTGCGCTTCGGTGAGGATCTGGAAGCCGTTGCAGATGCCGAGGACGGGCATCCCGCCGGCGGCGGCGTCGGCCACGGAGGCCATCGCCGCAGCGAAGCGGGAGATGGCGCCGGCCCGCAGGTAGTCGCCGTAGGAGAAGCCACCCGGGATGACGACGGCGTCGACCCCCTGGAGGTCCGAGTCCGCGTGCCACAGGGCGACGGGGGTGCCACCGGCGAGGCAGACCGCCCGCTGAGCGTCGCGGTCGTCGAGCGTGCCGGGGAAGGTGATGACGCCGATCCGGGCGCCGCCGAGCTCGGCCGACATCAGCAGCAGGCCTTCTCGCGGTCGGCGGCGTCGAAAACGGCGACCACGTCCTCGATGATCGGGTTGGAGAGCATGGTCTCGGCGGCCTGCTGCGCGGCGGCGAGGACCTCGGGCGTCACGTCGCCCTCGACCTCGAGCTCGAACCGCTTGCCCTGGCGCACGGAGACGAACTGGGTGAAACCGAGGCGGGGCAGGGCCCCGACGACGGCCTTGCCCTGGGGGTCCAGGATCTCGGGCTTGGGCATGACCTCGACGACGACGCGTCCCACGGGGGCTCCTCGGGGAGAAAGTGGCGGGTTGACCGCGCGCCATCCTACCCAGGCGGCCCGGCGCGCCGGGGCGCCGGGCGCCGCTCCAGGGATCCTCCGTCACCAGGCGCGCGGGGCCGGCCGTGGGCTGGGGCACGATGGGGGCACCCACAGAGGAGTGAGATGTCCACGTTCAACCCGCGGTTCGACGCCCGCACCGCCCCCGCTCGGCAGGCCGGCTACGACGGCTTCGCCCTCGCGTCGCTGGTGACGGCGATGATGCTGATTCCGTTCGTGCCGATCATCCTCGGTTTCGTCGGCCGCGCCCGGTGCCGTCGCACCGGCAAGCAGGGCATGGGGATCGCGATGACGGGCATCGTGCTGGGGGTGGTCGCGGTGATCGTCTGGATGGCCTTCTTCGTGGCCTTCATGACCTTCTACGCGTCGCACACCGGCGCCTGAGCTCCCGCCCGGCCCGGCGCAGCGCGCCGCCGACGAGGCCCTGCCGCACCCGCGGTAGGGCCTTTTTCTG
>Ga0136713_1000040_pt1 | contig 11816 bp, 9 predicted proteins | sample JTO22cmmetaG_FD_101393 | JGI IMG/M metagenome (GOLD analysis project Ga0136713, IMG submission 101393) | Freshwater bacterial and archeal communities from Indian Creek, Illinois, USA - JTO22cm metaG | ecosystem: Environmental > Aquatic > Freshwater > Unclassified | place: USA: Indian Creek... | reverse complement strand
GCCCGGGCCCGGGCCGGCATCCGCGTGCCGTCTCTCGCGGAGGTCTGGGAGCGGCACCGCGCGGGCGCCGGCAGCTGACGGCTACAGGACCTCGGTCGCCGGACGCCCCTCGCGGATCGCCTTGGCGGCGTCCCAGTCGAGCGTCCGGTGCTGCCGGTAGTGGTTGAGGATCATCACGAGGCACACCGTCTTGACCGCGACCCCGATCACCACCGAGGTGATCATCAGGGCCTGCGGCGCCGGGTCCGCGGCGATCGCGACCGTGTCCGCGACCATGGGCGCGCGGTGGTCCACGCTCGAGCCCATCGTCACGAACATCAGGATCACGGCGGTGCTCATCACGCCGGACGCGATGACCGTGATCATCATGTTCTTGCGCAGGATGACGCCGGTCAGCCCGATGAAGAACAGGACGACGGCGACGTTGGGGCCGTTGAGCCAGCCCAGCCAGTCGGACATCTCACGCCTCCCTGGCGAAGTAGACGAACATGATCGACAGGCCGCAGAAGACCTTGACGCCCAGCAGGCCGTTCATGGCGATCATGAAGGGCGCGTACGCCTCGGGCGTCACCTCGCGCAGGCCCAGGAAGATGAAGAGGGCCACCGAGATCACGAAGACCACGAAGATGGCCTTCTCGAGGTTTTCCAGCGGCCTGGTGTCCTTCAGTCCGCGCGCACCCACGAGATAGCGGGAGATGACGACGGCGGCCAGCAGGCCGGCCCCCTGGAAGCCGCCGCCCGGGGTGAGCGGGTCGCCCACGATGAGGCCGAGCGCCAGGATGATGAGGATCGGGGTGAGGAACTGGATGGCCTTGGTGATCGTGGGATGGCGGGTGCTCAGCGACCCGTAGCCCGCGATGACCGCGGGGCCGCGCCCGGCCTCGGTCAGGTGCATGACGCCGAGCACCGCGATGAGCAGCATCAGGGCCTCGAGCACGGTGTCGAAGACGCGGTAGTGCAGCAGGATGCTGCTGACCGGGTTGACGACCCGGTCCGAGGCCAGGAAGGTCTCCATCACCGTCTCGCGCAGCGCGCCGAGCTCCCCGGCGGGCGCCGTCGTCGTGAGGAAGAGCGTGAGCGCGCAGGCGCCGAGCATGAACAGGTCGACGCCCTTGCGGCGCAGCGCCATCGTCCGGACACCAGGGAGGGTGACGTCCTTGTAGTTGCGGATCGTGAGGATCAGCAGCACGGTGCCGAGCGAGCTCGCGACCACCGCCTCGGAGACCGCGACGTCCGGCGCGTGGTACATCAGGTACACGAGCGAGGCCCACAGCCCGAAGACCGACGAGCTGATGATCGCGTGCTTGAGGTTCGACGCGAAGACGGCGCGGATCGCGAAGACGATCAGGAAGACGAAGACGATCTGGTCGAGACCCATGATCAGACCTCCTCGATCCGATCGACGGCGGGGCTGCCCGGTATCCCCTCGGAGCGGCGCTTGCCGGCGGCGAGGACTCCGGAGACCACGGGATTGACCAGCAGCAGGATCGCCAGGACGAGCAGCGCCTTCGCGCTGAACCAGGTGACGCCGCTGCGCACCGCGACCCCGGCGGTGATGACGATGAGCGCGACGGTGTCGATCTTCGAGCCCGCGAGGAGCTTGAGGTAGAAGTTCTTGAAGCGGAAGACGCCGAACAGGCCGAGCACCACGAGGAAGGTGCCCAGGCCGATCAGGACGTTGCCGACGATGACGTTCACTCCCCCACCTCCGGGGCGTAGGCCGTCGCCTGGCCGACCATGTAGTCGGCGAGGACGAGGACGCCGATATAGCTGAGCACGATGTAGACCAGTGCGATGTCGAGGTAGAAGCTGTGCTCGGTGGCCAGGGCCAGCACGATGATCAGCATGTTGACCTTGCTCGAGACCAGCGTGTAGCCGAGCAGGCGGGCCCACGGGTCGCGGCCCTGGAGGGCAACGACGCCGCTAGCGACCGACGCGAGCAGCAGGATCGCCGAGATGATGGTCAGGTACACGGCTACTCGTTCCTCTCCGGGCGGGCGATGGCGGCGGGCGGCGGCAGCAGGCGGCTGATCGACTTCTCCAGCGAGGCGCAGCCGGCGCGGGCGCGCTCGAGGTCCGAGTCCGCCGTGATGACGGTGATGGTGCTGCCGTCGCGCTCGACCGACACCGTGGCCGGCGTGAGCGTGATCGACGTCGCGAGGACGAAGAGCAGCGTCTCGTCGGTCAGCCCGGACTCGTACTGGAACTCCGTGACCACGGGCGGGCCGGCGACGATGATGACCGCCATCCCCCACGCCGCGGAGACCATCGCGCGCAGCAGGGCGAGCAGATAGCGGAAGGTCGACCAGGGGCTCAGGAAGATCGTCGCGAAGTCGACCCCCAGCACCCGGTTGGTCAGCACGAGCGTGACCACCGCGACCAGCACACCGGAGCCGGCGATGATCCAGTCGATGCGCTCGTTCATCACGACCCAGATCGCGAAGAACACCGCGAGGATCGGCACATAGCGCCGTGTCAGGGCCCACAGGGTCGGGATCATCCGGACACCCCCCACGTCGTCAGCGTGCCGAAGAGGGCCGCCGCCACGAAGAAGACCGTCAGGGCCAGGCACGCCTGCGGGAGGCTGAGCGCCCCGGTCAGCGGGCCGCGCAGGCGGCGGGCCGGCGTCGTCGCGAAGCGGTGGGCCAGCAGCGCGGCGGCGAGCAGGCCGAAGAATCCCGCGACCTTGTCGACGCCGGGCCAGGCCGGGACGACGTCGTCGACGCCGACGAGGACGTCGAGCACGCCGGTGCCGAAGGCGCCGATCGCGAGCGTCGCGGCGGTCAGGCCGAGCACTGCGCCGAGCTGCCAGGGGCGGGTCGCCCGGTCGGCGTCCGCGAGCGGCTCCGCGGGCGTGCCCACCAGCACGCGGCCGTAGCGGACCATGACGAAGAACGTGCCCGTGTTGACCACCCACATCGCGGCGGTGACCCAGCCGTCGGCCCCGGCCATCATGAGGTCCTTCGAGACGGCGCCGCCGGTGAAGGGCATGCCGACCATGCCGAGCATCGCCAGGATCGTCACGACGGCGACGAGCGGCATCTGCCGGGCCACTCCGCGCACACCGGCGACCGACGTCGTGCCGTAGCGCCGCACGATCATCGCGGCGGTGAGGAACAGGATCGACTTCAGCAGCGCGTGGTTCGTCAGGTGCAGGATCGCGCCGGCGTGCGCCGTGTCGGTGCCGGCGGCGAGGCCGAGGGTGATCAAGCCGGCCTGAGCGACGGTGCTGTAGGCGAGCAGCAGGCGCAGGTCCGTCGTCGCGAGCGCCTTGGCCACGCCGCCGACGCCGGTGAGCAGGCCGATGACGACGAGGAAGGCGGTGACGTCGAGGGCCGGGGCGAAGGCCTGGACCAGGCGGGCGATCCAGAAGAGCGCGCCCTTGACGAGCACGCCGGACATCAGCAGCAGCACGATCGCCGGGGCGCCCGGGTTTCCGTAGGAGCGAGGCACGTAGGAGAAGGTCGGAAAGAGGCCCGCCTTGAGGCCGACGCCGGTGAGCATCATCGCGAACGGCAGCACCAGGGCGCGCCCGTCGACTCCGCCGGCGGCGATCAGCTCGGCGACCTGGCTGACCGACAGGACGCCGAAGATCCTGTACAGGTACGCGACCCCGAAGAGGAAGAACGTCATCGCGACGAGCTGGACCACCAGGTAGTACAGGCCGTCGTAGGTGTTGCGGCGGCCCTTGTGGAACATGACCAGCATGATCACCACCAGCGTCGCGACCTCGAACATCACGAAGAGCGTGAAGATGTCGTCGACGACGAAGATGCCGCTGGTCAGGCCCTGGAGCACGAAGAGCAGGAGCACGAGCCTGCCGTTCAGGTAGTCCGTGCGCAGCACGTAGAGCAGTGCGGCCACGAAGAGCGTGATGGTGAGGATCACGAGCCCGAGGGAGGTGGCGTCACCACGCAGGGTGACGTAGAGGGTGGCGTCCGAGCCGCCGAGCACCTCGATGAACGACCCCTCGCGCCGGGCGCGCAGCAGCAGGTCGACGGCGGTCCAGGCGAACCACCCCTGCCCCAGCAGCGCCAGCACCTTCATGATCGCGGGCGGCAGCTTGTACAGCGCCACCCCGAGCACGATCGGAGCCAGGACGAGCCCGACCATGTCCCACCTTTCGTTGCACTCACGCCGGGGGCGCGGTACCTCCACGGACGCCAAACCCGTCAACGATAAGAAGGTCCGCGACCGGAATCCGGTGCCGGGCCCCGCGTGTCGTGCGCCGCGGCGCGCTCCGCGTGGCCCGCGCCGCGCCGAGCGTCGCCGGGATCGCCGCCGGAATCGCCGTGGCAGCCGGGGGCTGCGTGGTTCCTCGTACGTCCCGGGGATGACGACAGGGCGGCACGAACCATTCTCCGGGGCGACGCGGCGCGGTGAGCCGCCGACCTAGCGTGGAGGCGTTCCTGAAGAGACCGTTTGCCGACCCACCGGAGTTGACCTTGGACACCACCGTGTTCGTCCCGCTCACCGATGACGCCGCTTCGCCGACGGCCGGCTCGCCGGCCGTCGCCGCCGTCCGGGCCCGCGTGCTCGCCAAGACCTACGGCAAGGGCGCAGCCGCCGTGCGCGCCCTCGACGCCGTCGACGTCGACTTCCAGGCCGGGAAGTTCACCGCCATCATGGGCCCCTCCGGCTCCGGCAAGTCCACCCTCATGCACCTGCTCGCCGGCCTCGACTCAGCCACCAGCGGCCAGGCCTGGATCGGCTCGACCGAGATCACCGGCCTCGCCGACAAGGACCTCACCCTCCTGCGCCGCGACCGCGTCGGCTTCGTCTTCCAGCAGTTCAACCTGCTGCCCATGTTCACCGCCGCACAGAACATCACCCTCCCGGTCGAGCTCGCCGGCGGCAAGGTCGACCCCCACTGGTTCGCCACCCTGTGCCGCACCCTCGGCATCGAGCAGCGCCTGACCCACCGCCCGGCCGAGCTGTCCGGCGGCCAGCAGCAGCGCGTCGCCATCGCCCGCGCCCTGATCGCCAAGCCCGACGTCGTCTTCGCCGACGAACCCACCGGCAACCTCGACTCCCGCTCCGGCGCCCAGGTCCTGTCCTTCCTGCGCCGCTCGGTGCGCGAGCTGGGGCGCACGATCATCATGGTCACCCACGACCCGGCCGCCGCCGCCTACGCCGACCGCGTCATCCTGCTCGCCGACGGCCGCATCGCCGGCGAGATCACCGACCCCACCCCCGAGTCCGTCCTCGCCGGCCTCGACGCCCTGCGCTCCCTCGAGGGCACGGTCGACGGCGCCACCGAGGCCGCCGACCTCGCCGCGGAGGTGCGTGCCTGATGCTGCGCCTCACCCTCGCGCAGATGCGCCGCAGCGCCGGCCGCCTGGCCGCCGCGGGCGTCGCCATCGTCATCTCCACGGCGTTCGTGGCCATCACGCTGCTGGCCGCCAACGTCATGACCGCCACCACCACGGCCTCCTTCGGCGCCCGTTACCTCGGCAGCGACCTCGTGGTGAGCGGCGGTATCCCGCTCACCGACGACGACGTGGCCGCGCTGGCCGCCGTCGACGGCGTCGCGGCCGCCGAAGGGGAGCTCGTCTCGTGGGCCCAGCTCACCGCGGGCGGGCGCACGACGGTCACCGCCGTGCTGCCGGCCTCCGAGCCGGCAGCGCTGCTGCCGGTCCACGCCGCTCAGGGCCGCCTCCCGGAGGCCTCCGGCGAGGTGGCGCTGCCCGAGTCCGCAGCCGAGCTGCTCGGCGTCACCGTCGGCGGCCGGGTGACCGCCGTGGCCACGGTCCAGCGCGTTGTCGACGGTGAGGAGACCGTGGAGGCTGTCGAGAGTCCGCTGACCGTCGTCGGCCTCGTCGCCGACCCGAACGGTGCCTTCACCCGTGACGGCGGCGCCGCCGTCGCCATGCGCGCGGACGTGATGGCGTGGAGCGCCCAGAGCTTCGCCGACGGGGCGGTGCAGTACGACGTCGCCCGGGTGCTGCTCGACGACGGCGTCTCGCCGGCGCAGGTGCGCGACGGCATCGCCGCTGCCCTGTCCTCGGCGCAGGGCACCGAGGCCACCGCGGTCCAGGCCCTGACGCCCGCCGAGATCGCCGACGCCCGCATGGCCGCCCAGCAGGGCGGGCAGAACGTCGTCATGACCGTCTTCGGACTGGTCTTCGCGTCGATCGCGCTGCTCGTGGCCGCCCTCGTCATCGCGAACACCTTCCAGGTGCTGGTCGCGCAGCGTCTGCGCACCCTCGCCCTGCTGCGCTGCGTGGGGGCCGCCAAGGGACAGCTGCGCCGGTCGGTGCTGCTGGAGGCCGCGCTCCTGGGCCTCCTCACCTCGCTCGCCGGGGTCGCCCTGGGCATCGGGCTCGTCCAGCTCGCGCTCGCCGTGGCCGGTGGCATGGATCTCGGCGTACCGCTGCCGTCCACCGCCCAGGTGACCCTCGAGGTGGTTCTCGTCCCGCTCGCCACGGGCACCGTCGTCACCGTCCTGGCGTCGCTGGCACCGGCCGCGCTCGCCACCCGGGTGGCGCCGCTCGCCGCGCTGCGTCCGCTCGACGCACCGTCGCTCGCCCGCCGCGCCGGCAAGCTCCGCCTGGTCCTGTCCGTGCTCGGCGCGGTGGGTGGCTTCGGCCTCCTGGCCCGTGGCCTCGGGCTTGCCAACGGGGGCGACGCCGACCTCGGCCTGATGACCGGGGTGCTCGGAGGTGCGGCGTCCTTCGTCGGCGTCGTCCTCGGTGCCGTGTTCTGGATGCCGTGGGTGGTCTCCCTGGCCGGGCGCCTCGCCGGCCTGACCGGCCCGACCGCGCGCCTCGCCGCCGCGAACACCCTGCGCAACCCGCGACGCACGGCGGCGACCGCGACCGCGCTGCTCATCGGAGTCACGTTGGTGACGACCATGACCACCGCTGCCGCGAGCGCCCGCGCCACCATGGACGCCGAGCTGGACTCGACCTTCCCGGTGGACGCGACCCTCAGCACCGAAGGGGTCTCCTTCTCGGAGGACGGCCGCGCCGTCGCGATCCCGGCCGACGTCGTCACCGGGGTATGTGCCCTGGACGACGTGCGCGCCTGCGCACCGAACGCCCTCGTCGAGGCATCGCTCGCGTCGCGGGCCGACGGCGACAGCGCTGCGTCGGTCCGCGGCATCGATCCCGAGGCAGTCCGGGAGGTGCTGCACAGTGGCGCGGCTGCGGCCCCGCTGACCCGCGGCACCGTCGTCGTCCCGGCCGCCTGGGCGGCGCACCGCGGCCTCACCGACGGCGAGATCGTCACGGTCACGGGTGCCGACGGCTACCTCGACCTCACCGTCGCCGTCACTCCGCTCGGGGGAAGCGTGCTGCTCTTGGTGCCCGAGGACCTCGAGGTGCTCGAGGCGGGCGCTCCGCGCACCGGTCTGTGGGTCGCCCTGGAGGACCCGGCCGCCGCGGCCACCGCAATGCAGCGCATCTCCGACATCGCCGCGGACGCCGACTCCGGCGTGCGGGTGGGCGGGGCGGCTGCGGAGCGCGCCCAGATCGGCCGCGTCATCGACACGATGCTCGCCGTCGTCGTCGGTCTGCTCGCCGCCGCCGTCGTGATCGCGCTGATCGGGGTGGCCAACACGCTGTCCCTGTCGGTCATCGAGCGGCAGAAGGAGTCGGCGACCCTGCGGGCCATCGGCCTCACCCGGGGCCGGCTGCGCGGCATGCTTGCCCTGGAGGGCGTCCTGATCGCCCTGGTGGGCGCGGTGCTCGGGCTGGCGCTGGGCCTGGCCTACGGTTGGCTGGGCTCGGCGACGGCGCTCGCCCTCGTGAGCGAGACGACCCTCGCCTTCCCGTGGCGCGACACCGGCCTGGTCCTCCTGGTCGCGGTCGTGGCCGGTCTGCTGGCCTCGGTCCTCGCGGGCCGCACGGCAGCCCGCACCTCCCCGGTGGCGGCGCTGGCCACGGAGTAGCGCCTCCGGCCGTCCGACGCCGGGGCGTCGGTTCCCGGCTCCTGGGCCACCGCGTGCTCCGACGCGATCCTCGCGTCGGAGCACGTGGCACGACGTCGCCTCGGCTGGCCGGCACCCGCGTTGACGTGGGGTAGTATTTCGGTCGGCCCTTCGGGGCCAGAGGGCTCGTCAGAGTTCTCTCGGGCTGTGGCGCAGCTTGGTAGCGCACTTGACTGGGGGTCAAGGGGTCGCAGGTTCAAATCCTGTCAGCCCGACAGACGGAAGGCCGGAATCTCAACGATTCCGGCCTTCGTCGTCTCCGGCGTGTGGTGGGCCCGATGCCCCGCGGTACGGGGATGAATCGCGCCACGCGGTCGGCGGCACTCTGCGGGGTCGAGGACCGTAGGGGGTGGAGGTCTGCCCATGCCCATGGACGTCACTGCCGAGGTCTTCCGTCTTGAGACCTCGACCACCAGCTACTGGTTCCGGCGTACCCGGTTCGGGCACCTCGAGCACCTGTACTACGGCCCTCGGCTGCCCGTCGACGACGATGCCGAGCCGTTGGCGCACAAGCGCACGGCGGTGATCGGGTCGAGCGTCGACTACGATCCGGGCGATCCGTTGTACTCGTTGGACCTGCTGCCGTTGGAGTGGTCGGGGCAGGGATACGGGGACTTCCGGTTCAGCCCGTTCGAGGCGCGGATGCCGGACGGCGTCTTCGCCGCCGACTTCACCTATCGGGCTCATGAGGTGCTCTCCGGTGCGGTGCCGCCGGTCTCCCTGACCGGCGCGTACGACGGCGACGCGACGCTTCGGGTAACGCTCGCCGACGAGGCGACCGGGGTAGAACTGGACCTGTACTGGACGCTCTACGAGGCCGCCGACGTGGTCACCCGGCGGGCGGTGCTGCGCAACGGCGGCACGGCGGACCTCACGATCCGTCGCATCATGTCCGGGATGGTGGACCTTCCCCACCGGGACCTGGTGGTGCACACCTTCGACGGCGGGTGGATCAAGGAGGCGAACCGTCACGAGCGCCCGCTGACCTACGGCATGCACGCCCACGGGTCGACGACGGGGGCGAGTTCCAACCGGCACAACCCCGGCTTCCTGCTGGCGGAGTCCACCGCGACCCAGGACGCCGGCTGGGTGTACGGGGTGAACCTGGTGTACATCGGGAACCATGTCGGGGTCACCGAGCTGAGCAACCACGACCTGGTGCGCGTCGCGGTGGGCATCCACCCGGACAGGTTCTCCTGGACGCTGACACCTGGGGAGTCCTTCGAGACTCCGGAGATGGTGCTCACCGTCTCCCCGGACGGGTTCAACGGTGCGTCGCACCACTTCCATGACTTCGTGGGGCGCCACGTGGTGCGCGGCCCGTGGCGCGACAGGGAGCGTCCGGTGCTGCTGAACAACTGGGAGGCGCACTTCTTCTCGTTCACCGAACCGAGGCTGCTGGAGCTGGCCAAGAGTGCCAAGAAGATCGGGGTCGAGTTGTTCGTGCTCGATGACGGGTGGTTCGGGGCGCGGGACCATGACCGTGCCGGGCTCGGTGACTACACCGTCAACCGCAAGAAGTTGCCCTCGGGGCTGGCGGGCTTCGCCGAGAAGCTGAGCAGGATCGGACTGGACTTCGGGTTGTGGTTCGAGCCGGAGATGGTCAACGAGGACTCGGACCTGTTCCGGGCTCATCCTGACTGGGCCGTGCGTACGCCCGGCCGGCGGACCACCCGCGGCCGCCACCAGCTCGTGCTGGACCTGTGCAACCCGGCGGTGCAGGACTACGTCATCGAGCAGGTCGGTGCGGTGCTCGACTCCGCACCCATCACGTACGTCAAGTGGGACATGAACCGCCACGTCTCGGATGCCTGGTCCCCCACCCTGGACGACCAGGGCGAGTTCCACCACCGGTACGTCCAGGGCTTGCACCGGGTGCTCACCGAGATCTTCGGCCCGCGCCCGCACATCTTGCTCGAGTCGTGCTCCTCGGGCGGGAACCGGTTCGACCTGGGCATGCTGTGCCACTCCCCGCAGATCTGGGCGTCCGACGACACCGACCCGATCGAGCGGCTCAAGATCCAGGACGGCCTGTCCTACCTGTACCCGCCGTCGACCTGGGGCGCCCACGTGTCGGCGTCACCCCACCAGCAGACCCTGCGGGCGACGCCGCTGAGCACCCGGTTCAACGTCGCTGCCTTCGGGGTGCTCGGCTACGAGATGGACCTGAAGTACCTCGGTCGTCTCGAGCTCAAGGAACTGCGCGAGCAGGTGGAGTTCTACCGGGCGCACCGCCGCACCCTGCAGTTCGGCAGGTTCTCCCGGGTCCACGTCCCCAAGGCCAACAAGGTGCAATGGCAGGTGGTGGCCCCGGACGGGCACGAGGCGGTCACCGGGTACTACCAGACCCTGGCCCAGGCATCCGAGGGCTTCGACCGGCTGCGCGTCGTCGGGCTGGACCCGGAGGGCCGCTACGTGACCGAGACCCGGCGCCAGTACCTGTACCTGCGTCAGTTCGGCGAGCTCGTCAAGCACATCCTGCCGGTCGCGCTCGACCCGGATGGTATGGTGATGCGCACGGCCGGCAGGTTCCGCAACCTGCCCGACACCGTCGAACGATACGCGGCGAGCGGGGCGCTTCTCGCCTCGGGTGTGCTGCTGCGCAACCAGTTCGTCGGCACCCACTACAACGAGCAGACGCGCCTGCTGGCCGACTTCGGCTCCACCCTCTACCTCACGGAGCGCGTCACCGATGACTGAGTCGACCACCGCCGGCACGGACGGGTTCCGCCGTAACCGGTACACCTTCGGCATCGGCACCATCGGCCGCGACATGCTGTACACGCTGATCAGCATGTTCCTGATCGTCTACCTGACCAACGTCGCCGGGCTCACCCGCGCCGAACTCGGGTGGGTCACCGGCCTGCTGGTCGCCCTGCGGGTCTTCGACGCCGTCAACGACCCGGTCATGGGCGCCGTCGTCGACAACACCCGCACCCGGTGGGGCAAGCACAAGCCGTGGATCCTGCTGGGCGCCGTGACCTCGGGCGTGGCCACGGTGGCGATCTTCACCGACTTCGGCGTCCACGGCGGCCCTCGGGTCGTCCTGCTCGCGGTGCTGTTCCTGGTGTGGTCGGTGACGTACACGCTCAACGACATCGCGTACTGGTCCTACGTGCCCGAACTGTCCAGCGACCTCAAGGAACGCGAGAACATCGGCGCCAAGGCGCGCATCTTCGCGCTGATCGGGGTGTTCTTCGTGGTGGCGGGGATCGTGCCGATCACCGACGCGCTGGCCGAGGTCGCGGGCAGCGAACAGGCGGCGTGGTTCTGGTTCGCCGTCATCGTGGTGGCCTTCTTGTGGGCCGGGCAGGCCGTCACCCTCCTCGGCGTCAAGGAACCCCCGGGGCTCGTCCATCACCCGGAACGCACCACGCTGCGTCAGTTCGCCCACGCCATCGTGCGCAACGACCAGCTCTTGTACATCGCGCTCGCCATGGGCCTGTTCATGATCGGCTACACCACCACCACGAGCTTCGGGCTGTTCTACTTCCAGTACGTGTACGGCGACGAGGGCATGTTCACGGTCTTCGCGATCGTGCTCGGCGTGTCCCAGATCGCCTCACTGCTGCTGTTCCCCAAGGTGTCCGCCAGGATGCGCCGCAAGTCGGTGTACCGGCTGGCCACCGTCCTGGTGGTGATCGGGTACGTGCTGTTCTTCTTCGCCCCCACCGGCACGATGGCGGTGGTCGGTGTCGCGGGGGTGCTGATCTTCGTCGGGCAGGCCGCCATCCAGCTCCTCATGCTGCTGTTCCTGGCCGACACGGTCGACTACGGGCACTGGAAGCTGGGCAAGCGCAACGACTCGGTGACGTTCTCCTTGCAGCCGTTCATCTACAAGACCGGCGGGGCGGTGGCCACCGGCATCGTGGGCCTCACCGCCATC